>Ga0136644_10001064_pt1 | contig 21775 bp, 13 predicted proteins | sample C_130820_EF_Meta_FD_94780 | JGI IMG/M metagenome (GOLD analysis project Ga0136644, IMG submission 94780) | Freshwater microbial communities from Lake Croche, Canada to study carbon cycling - C_130820_EF_MetaG (v2) (version 2) | ecosystem: Environmental > Aquatic > Freshwater > Lake | place... | reverse complement strand
TCCAGGGCATCCGCGTGGCCGTGAATGTCGCCGATGAGGTCGTGCATGACAGATCAAATCCAGACGCTGCGATGAGAGGGCGGTCGTGAGGTGGACCCCATGTGTTGGACAGTCGGCGGCCCTGTTTGAGGTGCACATTCGACCTCCATCTTCAGGCGGCCGATCTGCTCGTAGAGTTCCTGCTCGTCAGTGGCTTGGTCGCCGCGACGCTGTCGCCCATCGACGAACAGCTCCGCCACCTGGGCCATCAGCTGCTTCTTCCACGCCGTCACCTGGCTCGTGTGGACGCCGAACTGGCTCGCCAGTTGGGCCGTCGTCCGGTCGCCCTTGGCCGCCGCCAACGCGACCTTCGCCTTGAAGGCGGCCCCAAAAACCCGACGCTTCCCGGCATCATCCTGCTCCTGATAGGGTGCCTCCCACCCGAGAAGCTCCACCTTATCAGGGCGCCCGAAATCCGGGGTCCACCTCAAACCTCGTTCCCTCGCGTGCGAGCCGGTCGATGTTCGGCGTCTTGATCCTCGTCGCCCCGTAGCAGCCGACATTCCCGTAGCCGAGATCAGCGGCGAGGATGACGACAATGTCGGGCTTGAGTTCGTCGGCGGCATGCAGCGCGGCCGGCGGCGCGACCAGCAGGGCGGCGAGGAGGAATGCTCGCCTCATGGTCAGAAAGTCCAGCGGCGTGGCTTGCCCAGTGGAGGGGTGAGGACGATGTCGTCGAAGTCGACGGACGCGGATCCCGAGGGGAGATAGAGTCGGAGGATGCCGGCCTTTTCCTCGACGGGCAGTTCGAGGGTCACGGTCTCCCACTCAGATTCGCCCGCCACCGTGTAGGGCACGGAGAGCGTCTCGGTGGCGCCCGCCGCGCCGAGCAGAGCGACTCTCCCTGCTCCGGCCTGCGGCGCCCGGACGCGGAATGAGAAGCGGGCCGTGCCGGTGGTCAGTCCCGCGGCGACACCGATGAATGAGTTGGCTCCCTTCGAGTGGACGCTGAGGATGCCATCGCGGACTGCGGCCGCCCCGGCACGGTTCTTCCATCCGCCGGGGAGGTCGTCCGTCGCGGCCACCGTCTTCTTGGGGACGGCTTTGGCGTCGGGCCCGGCCTTGACGAATGTTGGGTTGAGCGTCGGGATGACCGCCTCGTTGTCCGTCAGGTGGCGCTGCAGCAGGTCGTTGAGCTTGGCGGCGACCTCCGGCCTCTCCTGGGCGAGGTTGTGGCGCTCGCCGGGGTCCGTGGAGAGATCGTAGAGTTCGAGTTCATCGGAGCCGTCGTCTGCCCGCGCGTAGAAGCGGATGAGCTTCATGGAGCCCTCGCGGAGGTAGGAACCGGCGTAGAAGCCGTCCATGACGGCGTCGCGCGGGGCGTTGCCATGCGGGAAGTGGCAGAAGACGTGCGACCGCGGTGACGGCCCGCCCTTGAGCGCGGGCAACTGGTCGAAGCCGTCGGCCTGCTGGCCTGCCGCAGGTTCCACACCGCATGCCCCGAGGATGGTCGGGTAGATGTCGGTGGACTGCATGAGGAAGTCGGCAGTCGTGCCGGGCTTCACGTGGCCGGGCCAGACGACGATGCCGGGTTCCCGCGTGCCGCCCTCGTAGAGCGACGCCTTGCCACTGCGAAAGGGCAGGTTGCTGGTGGCGGCTATCTCGGCGTAGCCCTCGGGATCGGTCGTCTTGGGCGGGTAGGCGTAACCGCCGTTGTCGGACCAGAACACGATGAGGGTGTTGTCGGCCTCGCCCGACTCGTCGAGCTGACGCAAGAGACGCCCCACCGCGTCGTCCATGCTCTTCACCATGGCGGCGTAGAGCGGGTTCCTCTGCGGATCGGCTGGGTCGACCTTCTTCTCGAAGTGCGCGATGGAGTCGGCACGCGCGTTCCAAGGGGAGTGCACGGAGAACAGCCAGAAGTTGACGAAGAATGGTCGTCCCTTGCTCGCGCGGATGAACGTGCCCGCCTCGTCGGCCATGCGCTCGTCCACGTGGCGGCCAGCCTCGTCCGTGATCGCGGGGTCGCTGATGAACTTCCCCCAGGGTGCGAAATAGCCACCGCCGGGGCCCGGGGCCCGCGGGGCGTGCGGCCAGTCGACGTCGAAGCCCTGGTTCTTGGGTTCGTAGGCGTCGCCGGGAGCCATGTTGTGCCCGAGGTGCCACTTTCCAAAATGGCCGGTGGCGTAGCCCGCGTCCTTGAGCGCCTCGGCGAGGGTGTGGTAGGCGGGCTTCAGACGGGTGACAGAGTTCGCGACGTTGACGCGCGCCTTGCCCGACACGAGCTGCTTCTCGAGGATTGTTTTCGGGAGATGGCATCCGGGGGCGGTGATGCCGGTGCGCGCGGGGTTCTGTCCGACCAGGATGCTCGAGCGCGTGGGCGAGCAGAGCGGGCTGGCGGCGTAGGCGTTGGTCAGGCGCACGCCGCGCGAGGCGAGGCGGTCGATGTTCGGCGTTTCGTGGTAGGTGCTGCCGAAGCAACCCACGTCGCGGGCGCCGAGGTCATCGGCGAGAATCAGCACGACGTTGGGACGGTCCGCGGCGACGGCTGCGAGCGGCGCGAGCATGAGCGCGGTGAGGAGGGTGGTCAGCAACGTGGTCTTCATGGTCTCGCCAGGTGGGTCTGAGAGTGACGGCACTGCATGATTGGGGCTGAGTGTCGCTCGGTTCTCTTTCGAGGACAGGCACCAGGTATTGCGAACACGCACCGGCCGCCGGTCCTCGACGTTCAGTGTGAGCCCGGAGATGGTTGTCGAAGAGCGAGCAGGTGTTTCCTGGCAAGACGACGATGGCGATTCACGCGATGAGGTCCGTGATGACTGTGCCGCCGAATTGACTGAGTTGCTTGAAGCGGCCAGCGTGGTAGTAGGTGAGCGTGTTGTCGTCGAGTCCGAGGAGCCGCAGCAGCGTGACGTGGAAGTCGCGGACGTGCGCCTTGCCCTCGACGGCGGCCATGCCGAGCTCGTCCGTGGCGCCGATCGTGTGGCCGGCGTTGCAGCCGCCGCCCGCCAGCCAGATCGTCATCGCGTTGGCGTTGTGGTCGCGGCCGTAGGCCGTGCCCTGGCGAAGGCCGTTGTCCGGCGTGCGGCCAAACTCGCCGCACCAGACCACGAGCGTCGAGTCGAGCAGTCCACGGCGCTTGAGGTCGGCCAGCAGCGTCGCGATCGGCCGGTCCACGGCCCGCACGAGCGAGCCGTGCGCCCGCTCGATCGAATCGTGGCTGTCCCACGAGCCGTGGTAGAGCTGGACGAACCGCACCCCTTGTTCCACGAGCTTGCGGGCCAGGAGGCACTTGCGGCCGAAGGAGTCGGTGGCGGCCGTGCCGATGCCGTAGAGCTGCCGGGTGGGTTCGTCCTCCCGCGACAGGTCGAGCACCTCCGGCACCTGCATCTGCATGCGGAAGGCGAGCTCGTAGGCCGCCATCCGCGCGGCAAGCTCGTCCTGCCCGGGCCGCCGGGCGGCATGGCCGGCGTCGAGCGCGGCGAGCAGGTCGAGGTTCTTGCGCTGCATGGCCGGCGTGACGTGCTCGGGCGGGGCGAGATCGAGGATCGGCGAGCCTCGGGGCCGCAGCGGCGTGCCCTGAAACTGCGCCGGCAGGTAGCCGTTGCCCCAGTTGGCCGCGCCTCCCTGCGGGTAGCTCAGTTCGGGCAGCACGACGAATCCGGGCAGGTCCTGGTTTTCGGAGCCGAGGCCGTAGGTGACCCATGACCCGACGGCCGGATCCCCGCCGAAGCGGTTGCCGCAGTTCATCTGGTAGAGCGCCGTGGGATGATTGACACTGTCGACCGTGCAGCCGCGGAAGAAGCAGATGTCGTCGACCACGTCGGCGAGGTGCGGCCAGTTCTCCGCGATGTCGGCGCCGCTCTGGCCCGCCTTGATGAATCGGAAGGGGCTGCGGACGTAGTACCGAGTGCCGCTCTGCATCGCCGACTTGCGGATGTCGTCGCTGACGAACTCCTGGAGGTGCAGCCGGTCGAGGGCGGGCTTGGGGTCGAAGGTGTCGATGTGCGACGGCCCGCCCTCCATCATCAGGAAGATGACGTTCTTCGCCTTCGCGGCGGCGCGCGACGGAGGCTGCGATGTGCTCGGCCGGGCGTCCGGCTTCGGCTGATCCGCCGCGAGCAGAGAGGTGAGGGCGATGCTGCCCAGCGAGGCGCCGAGCCCGTAGACGGCGTCCCGCCGCGTGCAGGTGGCGACGTGGGGAGGACCATTCCTGGCGGACGCTGGATCAGTCGACATACGCGAACTCGTTGGTGTTGAAGAGCACGAGACAGACGTCAGCCAGCGCGCGGGTGCGGGCGTCGCAGTCGGCAGGCTCGAGGTCGGGAACGAACTCGGCGTTGGCGGGCAATGACTCGTTGAAGGCGAAAGGCTCGCCCGTATTCTCCTCGATCGCCTCGCGGCGGACCTGCAGTGGCGGCCGCTCGCGGTGCGGAGAAGCCTGGGCATGTGCGGCCTCGATCTCTCGCCAGTGATCGACACAGGCGGATCGTTCGGTGGGCGTGGGCGGCCGGCCGAAGACGACCGCGAAGCAGCGGTCGATCGCCTGCTCGCCGCCCTTGGTCTCCCGCAGAACGCGGGCTGCCAGGGCCAGCGCCCGGGAGTGGCTCGCCCGGCTGTTGAAGAGCGAGAACACCTGCGGTGTGACAGTGGTCGTGTCCCGACATTCGCAGGAGAAATCGGGGGTGGGGGCGTTGAACACCTCCAACGCCGGGTCGGCGAGCCCGCGGAGCTTGAGCGCGTAGAGCGAGCGGCGGTGGCGGTCCTCGGGCCGCGGGCTTGGCACCCAGGCGGCGGCGAACGTGCCCATCACCTGCCGGGGCTGGAGAGCGGCCTCGACGTTGATCTCGGGCCGGTTCGGGATGCCGCCGATCGCCGGATTGAGCTCGCCGCTGGCGCTGAGCATGGCGTCGCGCAGTTCCTCCGCCGAGAGCCGCCGCGGCCGGAATGCCGCGTAGCTCGTCCCCTGCGGATCGAGCCGCCGCAGCGTCTCGGGGTCGGGATGCAGTGAGGAGCGGCGGTAGGCTGCGCTCGAGAGGATCAGCCGGTGCAGCGATCTGATCGACCACCCATTCTCGACGAACGTGGCCGCGAGCCAGTCGAGCAGTTCGGGATGCGTCGGCCGCTTGCCCGTGCCGCCGAAGTTGTTGGGATTGCCGGCCAACGGCGTGCCGAAGTGCCACATCCACACGCGATTGACGATCGCCCGGGCGGTGAGCGGGTTGGCGGGGCTCGCCACCCACTCGGCGAACGCCTTGCGTCGGCCCTCGACATCGGAGGAAATCGGCGCGCCGATGACGCCCGCGACCGCCGTGAGCACGCCGGGTGCCACGGGCTGGCCCGGCGAAAACGCGTCGCCCCCGTTGAGGATCGCCGTGGCTTCGAGCTCACCCTTCGTGAGCCGATCCTCGGGCACCCGGATCGGCGAAACCACCGTCTTGAAGGTGCGGGTGCGGCCGGCGTAGACGGAGAGCGCGTAGGGCTCGTAGCGGTCGAGTTCGAACGAGAGCCGTTCAAGCCCCTTGCGGGCCACCCGTTCGAGGCCGAACTGCTCCGGCGTGAAGCCCACGAGCTTCGGCGGGAAGTCCTCCTCGGACTCGCGGCGTTCCAGCAGCAACCGCCTCGATTCGGCGAAGATGTCGGAGTATGCGCGACGGCGCCTGCCCGACCGAATCGCCTCTTCCTGGGTGCGCCGGGCCTCGGAGACGGCGGCGTTCCACCGCGTCGGATCCTTGCCGCTCGCGGTGAACCAGGCCGCGGCGTTGTCGAGCAGGAGGGCGTCGAGCCGATCGAGCGTGGCCGCGTGTTCTGCCCGCGCCTTTTCCAGATAGGCCCGCTCGGCGAACCCCGCGGTGTTTTCCGTGGGCAGAAACGTCGCGGCCCGCTCGGTGAGCTGCGTGGTGGCGAACACTGCCTGAATCGCGTAGTAGTCGCGGGTCGGCACCGGATCGAACTTGTGGTCGTGGCAGCGGGCGCACTGCAGCGAGTGGGCCAGAAACGTTTCGCCGACGCTGTTGACCACGTCGTCAAGGAATCGTTGCCGGGCGATCTTCTCCACCTCCATGCCGGTGAGCTCCCAGGGGCCCATCCGCAGGAATCCCGTGGCGACGAGTTTTTCGGGATCCGAAGGATCGATCTCATCGCCCGCGATCTGCTCGCGGATGAACCGGTCGTAGGGCATGTCGGAGTTGAAGGCCCGCACCACGTAGTCGCGGTAACGCCAGGCGTTGCCCCGCTCGTAGTCGTTGGCGAAGCCGCTGGAGTCGGCGTAGCGGGTCACGTCGAGCCAGTGCTGCGCCATCCGCTCGCCGTGATGCGGGCTGGCGAGGAGTCGATCGACCACGGCGGCGAAGGCGGCCGCGTCATCCCGCGGATCGGCGCGGAAGGCCTCGACCGCGGCGACGGAAGGTGGCAGGCCCGTGAGGTCGAACGACACCCTGCGAAGGAGCGCGCGGCGGTCGGCGGGCGGGGCGGGCTCGAGCCCGGCGGGCCGCCGGGCATCGAGAAACGCGTCGATCGGATGCATGCCGGATGCCGTGCGGCCGGCTGCAGTCGGCACGGCGGGCTTCACGACCGGCTGGTATGCCCAGAGGGTGGCGGGGTCGTATCGCCGTGCGTCCCAGTCCGTCGAAAGGCCGCCGGAGGTCTTCACGGTGACGCCGTCCTCACGTGCCCACTCGGCGCCGTGAGTGGCGCGGAGTGAGGCCGCACGTTCGGCAGCGGGCCAGCGTGCACCCGCGGCGATCCACTCCCGTAGCCACGCGATCTCCCGCTTCGAAAGCTGCTCCGACTCCTTGGGCGGCATCGCCGAGATCTCGGGATCGTCGCGGAGCACCGCCCGCAGCAGTGGGCTTGCGGCAGGGTCGCCGGGCACGATCGCAGCCGAGCCGCTGTCGCCGCCCCGCATCGCCGCCTCGTGGGACGCGAGCGAAAGCCCACCCTCGATGTCAGCGGCATCCGCACCGTGGCAGGCAGCGCATTTCGCCGCCAGGAGCGGTGCAATCCGCCGGACAAACAGGAGCTCCTGGTCCGTCGTCACCACAGCGTCGTCGCCGCGGGCGGGAGGCAGCATGCCGACGATGATCAGCCACGCAAGCACGCTCGATCGGCAGCGTGCGCCTATCCGGCATGTGGAAGTCATGGTGTCATATCCTTCATGCAGCTCCTTCGAGTCCCGTCACTCGACACGACCCGCCTCGAACATCTTCACGATCTCTTCCGGCGCGAGCACAGCGTGGTAGATCGCGAACTCGTCAATGGCTCCATTGAGGCTGCGCAATGGATGGCGATGCCCCGGCGTGGGGAGCCCCCAGTTGCCGATTTCCGCCGGGCCCAGGCGGATCGGGCGGCCCGGCGCATGGAGCGGTGACACCTCACGGCCGACGAGCCGGCCGTCGAAATACTGTGCCACCTCGCCGCTGCTGCCGTCGTAGGTCACGGCGACGTGATGCCATTCGCCGAGCGTGTCGGCCGTGAACACGGGCCGCGAATGATAGATTTGGTTGTGGCGCCCGGCCCGCTCGCCGTCAAGAGGATACCCGATCGAAAACATCAGGCTGCCGTCGGCGAAGATCTGCCAATGCGGCTCGCCGGGATCGTAGCCGTCGGTGAGGAAGAGCGAGTTGTAGGAACGGTCGACCGCATCCACGCGGGTCCAGCAGGCGAGCGACATCGCGCGGTATTCGCCGTCGATCGCGACCCGCACGCGGCCGCCCGCCCGCCGAAACGCGACCGCATCGCTGCCTGGCCAGCGGCCCGCCGTCCAGGTCACCCCGACGGCTGCGCCATCCCGCTGACGTTGCGCGGGTTCGGCCGCGTTGCGGACGAGGCCTTCGAGCCGGGGCGGCTGGGGCGGATCGAAGCGGTAGAGGGCGACAAGCCGCGGGTCGCGCCGCGCCTCGTCGAACCAGCGCGACCAGGCGGCCCTGCGCTCGCGGCCGTGGCCCGCGACCGCGGTCGTCACCTCGTCGACCGCGAGGAACGAGGCGGGGGCACGGCCGGCCAGCGTGTGGCCGGATCCGTCCACGTCGAGCGAATCTCCGCTGCCGAGCCGCGTGTCGGTGCCACCCGTCGGATGCACGATGACCTCGCCGTCGAACACGCGCACCGCCGCACTGCCGTCGGCCGCGACATTCAGGCCGAATGCGGTGCCGAGGTCCACGAGCCGGGCGCCGGGGGCGTGCACGACGAAGCCACGGGCCGCGGGCGGCACGTGCGCCCGGACGCGGCCGGAGCGCAGCCGGGCCTCGCTCGCGGAGATGATCTCGACCTCCGCCTCTCCCTCGACCCACAACGTCGCGCCGCTGAAGAACTCGAGCTGGGCGAGGCCCCGGTCGAGCCGGATCAGGCCGGGGCCGAGCGATGCGCCCGGCTGCAGGCTCGTGCCGGCGACGGCGACATCGACGAGGCGGCCGACCACGGCGCACCCGCCCGGCACGCCGTCGGCGTTCGCCGGTGGCTCGTTTCGCCACCAGAGCACCGCCGCGAGGGCGGCCGCGACCCCGGTGGAGGCGACGATCCAGCCCACGCGGGTGGGCCGCGGTCGCAAGACTGACGCGGGGGCGACGGACAGTGTGGCCGCAGCGGATGCCGCCGCCGTCGCGTCGGCATCGACCCGTGCCGCAACGTCGTTCAGCAGCACATCGAGCTCAATCCAGTCGCGAAACGCCTGCCGCGCTGCCGGCGATGACCGCAACTCGGCATCCAGCCGTGCCATGCCTTGCTCGTCGAGGCGGCCGTCGAGCCACGCGGACATGCGTGATGGCCACCCGCCATCCGCGTCATGCAGGTCAGGTCGTGTGTTCTCCTTCATGTCGTGGCCTCCGCGGACAGCCGCCGCCGCATGCAGTCGAGCAGGGTCGCCCGCAGCCGCTGGATCGTCTTGTAGAATGCCTGCTCGCGTTGGCCCAGCCGCCGGGCCAACGCGCCGATCCGCACCCCCGGCATGTGCGCCTCGAGCAACGCCTGGCGACGATGCTCGGCGAGACCGGCGAGGCACTCCTCGAGCGCGGCACGCCTTCGGGCGATCCGGTTGCCGTCGTGTGAGGCCGGGTCGGCCTCGGATGCGAGCAGTTCCCAGGTCTCGTGCGAGAAGCAGCGGGGGCCGCGTGCCGCCCGCCGCCGGTGTTTGAGCGCCTCGAAGCGTGCGATCACCATGAGCCAGCGTCCGAAGTCGGTGTGCGGGTCGAACGCGGCGAATTTCTGCCAGGCCACGAGGCTCGCCTGCTGCAGCACCTCGTCGACGTCGTTCCAGGTGGGGACGAGCCCACGGATGAAGCCGCGGACCCGGGACTCATGGGCGAGGAGCAGCCGGACGAAGAGGGCGTGGGCATCCGGCCCGTCGTCTCCGGAGGCAGCGCCCTGCGGCGTCAGGTCTGTGTCGTCGCCTGTCATGCCACAAGCCTCGTGGAGCACCGGACCCGCGCCAATACACTCCCGACAGGTCTTTTTTTGGACAGCCGGGCACGACGTCGTCCTCCGCGGGCCGCCGCCAGCAGACTGTTGACAAACAGCCTGCTCGGTCGCGTGGACGCGGTCGTAGGGGCGCAGTTCCCGGGACAACCGGAGGTTTTCATCCGGGGAAAAGCTTCCGAAGAACTTTGTCCGCGGGCTGCGGGGTGCCTGAGGCAGCTGGTGCACGCGGGACCGGACGAATCGGCTACCCTGAATGGCCGGAAGCGACCCACCCACCGCCACAGGCAGGCGCACCGCGTCGTGCGCGTGGATTCTGCCCACGGGTCTCCCGCCTGATCACCTCGCCGATCGCCCCCCACCCGGCGCAGCGTCGCGCTCACGCCCTTTCGCCGATTGGCCAGGGGCTGCGACGAGATGGCCAACGCGCCGGTGGCATCATTCCATGACGATCTCGACCGCGTGCTCGAGCAGGTCGTTCTCCAGATGGATCGTGTGATCGACCTGTGGGACACCGTCGATCAGCATGGTGTGGATCGGCCCGGGCTCACGAACACCATGTCCCGGATGGCGGACCGTGATCCGGTAGCTGGTGTCGTAATATCGATAGCGAATCGTGTAGGAGGGCCAGTCGTGGGGCGGGTGGGGAGACAGCTTGAGCGTCGTGCCATCCCGTTCGACGCCAAGCAGAGATTCCACGAGGAGACGGTACATCCAACTCGCCGATCCGGTGTACCAGGTCCAGCCGCCGCGACCTGTGTGCGGCGCCACCGCGCAGATGTCGGCCGCCACGACGTAGGGCTCGACGCGGTAGGTGGCGATCGCCTCAGGCGTACTGCCGTGGCTCACGGGGTTGATGAGCCGGAACAGTTCCCAGGCGCGGCTGTGATTGCCCAACGCCGCGAAGGCCATCGCGGTCCACGCCGCAGCATGCGTGTATTGGCCGCCGTTTTCGCGAACGCCGGGCGGATAGCCTTTGATGTACCCCGGCTCGAGAAGCGCGGTGTCGAACGGGGGCGCCAGCAGCTTCACGAGCCGGTCAGGACGCGACACCAGCAGCCGGTCGACGCTGTCCATCGCCTCGGCGGCCCGTGCCTGGGGAGCCGCCGCCGAAAGCACGGCCCAACTCTGTGAGACCGAGTCGATACGGCATTCGGTTGAGCTGACAGATCCAAGCGGCACTCCGTCGTCAAAGCTGCCGCGTCGGTACCATGCCCCGTCCCATGCGGTGTCGTCGACATTCGCGCGAAGCCGGCCAGCCTCGATGGAGCAGCGATCGGCCATGACAAGGTCGCCGTGGAGCTCCGCCAGTGACGCGAAACGGCTCAGGACGTCGTAGAGAAAGAATGCCAACCAGACGCTCTCGCCGCGGCCTGCGCTGCCGACGAGATTCATGCCGTCGTTCCAGTCGCCGCCGCCAAAGAGCGGCAGTCCATGATCGCCGAAGCGGAGGGCGTGCTCGATCGCGCGGACGCAGTGGTCGTAGAGCGGGGCCGCGGACGGACCACACTGCGGCAGTTCGTACAACGATTCCTCGTCCGTTCGCAGCTGTCGGGCATGGAGAAACGGCACCTGCTCGTCGAGCACGCCCGTGTCCCCGGTCGCCTGCACGTAACGACATACGGCGGTCGGCAGCCAGAGGAAGTCGTCGGAGCAGTGCGTCCGCACACCACGCCCGGCGGGTGGGTGCCACCAATGCTGCACGTCGCCCTCCTCGAACTGCCGGCCGGCCGCACGGAGCAGATGCTCGCGGAGCAGTGCCGGCGCGGCATGCACCACGGCCATCGCGTCCTGCAATTGATCCCGATAGCCATAGGCGCCCGACGACTGGTAGAGCGACGTGCGGCCCCAGAGTCGGCACGAGATGACCTGATAGAGAAGCCAATGGTTCACGAGTGCGTCGACGGCGGGATCGGGCGATTCGACCTGCACGGCCGAGAGGCGGCGCTGCCAAGCGTCTTTCATCGCGGCGAACTCCGTCTGTGCCGCCTGCGCGCCCCGAAATCGCTGCACGAGCCGCTGCGCCTCCGCGGCCCCCGCCGCCGCGCCAAGCGTGAACGTGACGTCGCGGGTTTCGCCGTCGTCCACGAGCACCTGCACCTGCATCGCGGTGCAGGGGTCGAATCCCGCGCCCACACGGCCGGAGAGTCGGACGCGGTCGAGCGCCGCCGGCGCCGCGAGCGACCCATTTCGGCCGATGAACTCCGTCCGGTCGCCCGTCACGGATCGGGCGATCTCGCTTGAATCGACGAACGCCACCATCTCGGAGAAGCCGTCTGCGAACGCATTGCGTGCGAATACAGCCCCGGTGAGGTGATCGATCTCCGTCACGACATGCATCTGCGCGCGGCTGCGAAGCTCGCCCAGCACCCACTCCCAGTAGCCGGTGATTGACAGCAGCCTCGGCCGGCCCGAGCTGTTGGTGATCGTGAGGTGCACGAACTTCACAGGCTCATGTTCCGCGACGAAGACCTTGAGCGACGTCACGATCCCGTCGTCGGCATGCTCGAACACCGTGCTGCCGATCCCATGTCGCACGACATAATCCCCCCGACCGCGCACGGGCAGTGGAGTGGGCGACCAGATGCGGCCCGAATCCTCGTCGCGAATGTAGATCGCCTCGCCTCCCGCGTCGCAGACCGGGTCATTCGCCCAGGGCGTGAGCCGGAACTCATGGCTGTTGTCGACCCAGGTGCAGCCGCCCCCCGACTCGGACACCACCGCGCCGATCCGCGGATTCGCCATGCAATTGACCCACGGCGCCGGCGTGGCGAGGCCCGACGCGAGTCGAATCACGTATTCGCTGCCGTCAGCCGTGAACCCGCCGAGGCCGTTGAAGGCGATGAGAGGATCGCGTTGTGGCTCTGGGACGACAGCGGCCGCGGAGGCAAGGACAGCGGATCGTGGAACGCCTCGCCTCGCCTTGAGCCGAGGGATCGATAGGTCAGGGCGGAGCCGCCTCTCCGCCTGTTCCACGAGGGTGCCGCCCTCATCCGTGAGCACCACGCGGGCGGCCGACTGCAGGAGGACGCGATCCTCTTCGGAGAGCTGTTCGCCGCGCCGCACGAAGATGCCGCCCGGTCGGTCGAGGAGCCCAGCCTCCGGGCTGGCGGAGACCAGATCGATGATCGACTCGTGGAGGTCTTGCCGGTAGACGGATTCATCCTCGTTCCAGATGATGACGTCGACGTCGAGGCCGTGCATTCGCCACCAGGCATGGCCTCGAATCGCTTGGTGCACGAGCTCGAGTTGCCGGCGATCGCGGGCTCGCACCAGCACGATCGGCAGGTCGCCCGAGATCCCGTGACCCCAGAGTCCCGATTGGCCGCGGCGGTTGCGGGCGATCACCGTGGGGCTCGTGCGGTGCAGCCTCGATGCATGCACGAGGGACCCCGCCAGCCGACCGTAGGCTTGAGCCTCCTGCTCTGAAATCGCGAGTTGTTGCAGCATGATCGCACCCCGCGTCCAGGCCAGAGCGATGATCCGATCGGCAAGACAGGGATCGGAGTATTTGGCGGCGATGTCCGCCGCGTGATTCCGCGACTCGGCGACGCCGGTGACGATGTCGAGCCTCACGGTCTGGCCCGGACCGAGGACGATCGTGCGGCGGATGCTCACCACGGGATCGAGCGTGGCGCCGATGGTGCCGGAGAGCGACGCCTTCTCGAGAGCCTCGGGAGCACGCGGGGTGCGTCCGCGACCGACAAACTCCCTGCGGTCGGTCTCGAACGACGGCTCGCCCACGTGGTAGTCGCATGCGTCCGTGGGGCAGCTGTCCGTCATGACGTGCAGCATCCACGGCGGACGTTCGTCTGGACCACGCGGCCGGCGGGTCGCGAGCAGCGCGGGCCGCCCGGACAGGATTTCAGTCTCCACGAACAGATTGGCGAAGGCGGGATGTGATTCGTCCTGCGCCTGTGGTGCGAGCGCCACCTCCGCGTAGGTCGTGACCTCGATTGTCCGAGTGCGTTCGGAACGATTGGTGAGGGTGAGGCGACGGAGTTCGACGTCGTCCTCCGGCGACACGCTGACCAGCGTGTGGGACTCGATGTTCTCGACGACACGCCGGAACTCCACTCGAGACTGCATGAAGACGGCCTCCCCTCGGTGGCCCTCACCGGTCGTCGGCTGCCAGGTGTTGGACCAGACCGCGCCGCTGTCGAGATCCCGCAGATAGCAGAACTGCCCCCAGTTGTCCCGGGTCGTATCCTCGCGCCATCGGGTGACGGCGAGTCCGCGCCACCTGCTCCAGCCACCTCCGGCAGCAGAGATCGCGACGTGGTAGCGGCCGTTGGAGAGCAGGTGCACCTCCGGAGGAAGCGCGTCGACATCGGTCACCATGCGGAAGGCGCCGGCTTGTGCGGCCGGGACACCGCGGGCCGCGGACGCCTCGGCCGAATGGGGGAAGACCCTGACCGAGAGTTTCGGAATCCGTTCCTGCAGGAGGAGCGTCGCCGATTGCATCGCCGGATCAGCCATGAAGCGTCGCTGCATCGGGTGGTCAAGCAGCACGGCGGCGTAGGCCAGCAGGCTCATGCCTTGGTGGTGCGCCATGAACTGCCTGACGGGCACGCCTTCCGTGGACCTCCCGACGCCGGCACGCGTGATGCTCGTGCTCTCGGGCACCCGGCGGGAAGGGGTGTAGTCGATCGCCTCGATGAAGCCACACGTGCCCAGGCCGCCGTCCGCAGCGATCCGGCGCAGGTTGCGGCAGGCGGCTCGCGGATCCACGAGGAGCGCCAAGGCGCTCGCGTATGGGGCTATCACAATGTCGTCGCTGAGTCCGCGCTTCAGTCCCAGACCAGGCACGCCGAAGGCGCGGTACTGGTAGTTCAGCTGCGCGTCCTGGGCGTTGTAGCCCGATTCCGAAATCCCCCAAGGCACTCGGCGCCCACGGGCATAGTCGATCTGTCGTTGCACGGCGGCACGGCAGGACTGATCGAGGAGCGTGCCGGTCCAGGTGGGCATCAGGAGAAGTGGCATCAGGTACTCGAACATCGAGCCGCTCCATGACAGCAGCGTCGGTGCGCCGTCGGCTGCCGTCAGCAGCCGACCGAGTGCGAACCAATGATCCTGGCCGAACTGTCCGCGGGCGACCAGCACGTAACTCGCGAGCCGGGCCTCCGATGCCAGGAGGTCGTAGAAGCCCGCGTCAAGGCGGTGGTCCGTGGCGTTGAAGCCGATGGCGAAGAGCCGTCGCGACGGGTCGTAGAGGAAGCGAAAGTCGGTCTCGGCGAGTTCGCGGGAGGCGGCCGCGAGCCGGCCGAGCTCCTCACGCCGCGCCGCCGCGTGCCGTGCGGCGTCGTCGAGCGAGGCATGCAGCAGCCGCAACCAGCGTGAGCAGGCCGGCGCATCGGGAGAGTGGTTCGTGTCGTTGGCCGCGGCCACCTCCTCGACGAGCGGCAGCACCGTATGCGGAATGTCGGCGATGTCGGCCAGGGTCGGGGTGCCGTCGAGTCTGGCGAGCGTCTCGCGCAGCAGGTTGGCACGTGGATTCGACTGGGCGGCGACTCGCTGCCAGAAATGCTCGGGCGGCGGAGGGAGGGTGGTCCATGGTGCGAGGTATTGGAGGTCTGCGAGGTGGTCGCCGGCGGACTGCATCAACGCGTCGCTCCACCAGCGGCAGTCGGCGTCGGCGTGGGCGACACCGGCTCGGGCCGCCGTCCCATCCGCGACGACGCGGGTGAGCACGACGGCGGCGCGGGCCACCGTGACAGGCTCACGTCGCATGTCATCGTGCAGACGTCGCCAGCATGTCGCGACGTCGGGATGGCGATCGCGTCCGGCCGACGTGGCGTCGAGGGATTCGGCGAGGATGCGCCACGTATCGTCAAGGCCGTCGAAGAGTCGCGGCGGCGGCACGGCCGCATCCCGCAGTTCCTCGAGTCCGCCGGCGAGCACCATGAGGCTGCCGACGAGGTTGCCGCTGTCGACCGTGGAGACATATTTCGGCGGAAGTGGCGCGAGCGTGTGGATGTCATACCAGTTGAACAGGTGGCCACGATGCCGCTCCATGCATCCGAGCGTGTCGAACGCGCGGCTGACGCGGCCGGCGAGTCGCGACACGGAGCACCAGCCGAAGTCGCAAGCGGCGAGATCGGAGAGCAGCGCCATCGCGACATTCGTGGGGCTGGTACGGGCCGCGATGACCTCCTCGCCGTTCATCTGTACGTTGTCCGGGGGCAACCAGTTGGTATGCGCCGTGACGTACTCCTCGAAGAAACGCCAGGTGCGCCGGGCGGTCGTTGCCACGAATTGGCGATCGCCCGTTGAGAGCCGGGCCGACGGCAGCGGCAGCGGCTGGCTCACCCACCACACCACGAGCGGAGAGAGCAACCACGCCACCAGCCAGGGAGCCGCAGCCGCGAGAACGACAAGGCGACCCTTCGCGACGAGGATGACGGCCAGCAGCACGGCTGCCAGCGGGCTGAAGATGACCGCACGGATGCAGTCGGGAAGGTCATCCGCCAACGCTCGTTCGGTGTCAGCCGCCGTCCTCCATTCGAGCAGGCGACGGCGTGTGATGAACATGCGAACGAGCGTCCGCGCGATGGCGTCGACGGCCAGCCCGGCTTCGTAGGGAAGCATCGCCAGCATGAGCATCCCCTGCGCGAGTGGCCGCGTGGCAGCCCCTGCGGCGGCCAGCAGATGCGTGGCGAGCGGAACATCGTGGGCCTTCCGCAGGAAGTCGAGCAGGCACGCCAGCAGGGGAGGCAGGAATGTTGCCATGACGACCAGGCCGCCGGCGGCCAAGGCCACCTGCAGGGGCCCTGCGAGCCAGCCTCCGACGAGCAGGCCGAGCATCATCGGCGCAACCAGGCTTCTGCGAAGGTTGTCGAACAGCTTCCAGATGGAGAGCCATGACAACGGATTTCCGGCCGACGCCGCGCCGTGGTGCGGCACGCGGGGGAAGAGCCACCAGAGGATCTGCCAGTCGCCGCGGATCCAGCGATGTCTTCTCCGCGCGTCGGCGAGATAGCTCGACGGGGAGTGCTCGTGAAGCACCAGGTCGCTCTCCAGTCCGGAGCGGCAGTGGCAGCCCTCGAGCAGGTCGTGACTGAGGATCGTGTGTTCGGGGAAGGTGCCGCAGCAGCGCTCAAACGCACCGACGTCGTAGATGCCCTTGCCGATGAAGGAGCCCTCGTCGAACAGGTCCTGATAGAGGTTCGAAACGACCCTCGTGTAGGGGTCGATTCCGGGAGTGCCCGAGGTGAGACGGCTGTATCGCGACCGCTGCGCACTCGGCAGGGTCACCGCCACCCGCGGCTGGATGATGCCGTGACCGGCTGCAATCCGGGGAAGCCTGGGGTGGGGCACGGGGCGGTTGAGAATGTGGGCCATCGCGCCGACCATTTCGCGGGCGGCATCTCGGGGAAGATCGGTGTCGGCGTCGAGTGTGATGACGAAGCGGACCTGTGTGAGGAACGCGCCGTTGCCCGCCACGCATGAGAAGCGGCCCGTCGGGCCCGCAAGAACCGCGCCACGAACCACGGCGTTCAGATCGGCGAGTTTGCCGCGCTTCCGCTCACGGCCCATCCAGATGCCGTCTCGGGCGTTCCATGTGCGGCTGCGGTGCAACAGCAGAAAGCGATCCTCGCGATCGGGCCCATAGCGTCGATTGAGCGCCTCGATCCCGGCCTTCGCCTGTTGGATCAGCGGATCGTCGGAGGCGAGTATTTCAGCCGCACCGTCGGGAAGGTCCGAGAGCAGGGCGAAATGCAGATGTGGATCACGATTCGCGAGGAACCGGACCGCCAGCCCTTCAAGCAGCGTGTCGATCGTGGCGGCGTCGGTGAGCATCACCGGGACCGCGACGAGGGTGCAGTGCTCGAGCGGTATGCCTTCCTTGAAGTCCAGCCGCGGCAGGGGATGCGGCCGAACGATGAGCGTCGCCACCCAGGTGACGAGCCCGACGGCGAGATGCATCGCGACGAGGACCACCGGCAGCCCGATCGCCCACGAGCTTCCGGCGGGACCGGCCAGCTTCACAAACACGAGCACGCCGGCACCGGTCAGCATGACGATGGCGACCACCAGCACGCCGAGCGTGCCCCGCTGTGCTGCCGCGATGCATGATCGCCAGGGCCTGAACAAGGCGGCGACCCCGACAAATCGACAGCCCAACTCGTGCATGAGGCGATCACGGCCCGCATCGACAAGCCAGTAGCCGACATGTGATTCGCGGCTCGGAAGGGCCTGTTCACCGGCTGCACGGGCCTTGTGTGCCAATGTCACGGCCCGTTGCGCGACCTCGCCCTCGGTCTGGCCCGTCCGTCGGGCAATTCTCTCGACGCACGTGCGGTAGCGGTTGCGGGTGGTGAAATCCATCCGGGCATACACGTTTGCCGGGTCCTCGCCGAGCGTCTGTTCGACGATGCTGTGGTTGGCGACGAAGTCGCGCCAGTCGTGCACTGCGATGAGTCGCAGGCTGCCGATGCTGTTCCCCACGGATACCTGGTCGGCCGCCTGCGATTGTCCGTCGGCCAGAATCATCTGCTCGATCGTGAGGCCCTTGTCGGCGAGGCAGTGCTCCAGCCACGTGCCAGCCAGCGTGAAGGCGGGCGAGTGGCCCTGCAGCGCTCGCGTGAACTCGGCGAGGAAGGCACCCGACAGCGGAGGCGACGCCCGCGTCATGTCGGCAAGCGCGGCGACGAGGTCGGCAGGCCGCTTCTCAGCAGCCGCCAACAGCCGATCGGACCAGTCGGCGGCGATGTTGCGATCGTGGCGGGTGGTCGCGATCCGCTGGGCCACGCGGCGCAGATTCTCGATCAGTGCGAGCCGCAGCATCAGCGGCATGGCCCAGAGCTCACCCAGCGTGAGCGGGCGGATCGACTGATAGGCGGAGATGAAGGCGTCGAACGCCGTCGCATCGACACGGCCGTCGGTGTGGGCGACCAACTCCATCGCGATTCGGTAGATCCGCGGAACGTCGGGGGCGAGGCTGGGCAGCTGCTCGAGGTAGGACCGCGGCAGGATCCTGCGCGTCGAATGGATCTGTTCTTCGAGCAGATAGAAGTTGTCAAGCAGCCATTCCGATGCCGGTGCGATGCGTCTTCCCCGCTTTGACGCGGCGGCGAGCAAGTCGTAGGTGTCGAGCAGGGCTCGCTCGTTGTCAGCCAGCCGCGTGAGCAGCCCGACCGACGTCCCGTGGCGGACGAGACGATGGGAACCGGCCATCGAACGGGCGTGCCGCTGCAACTGTTCGATCGACAGCAGCTCGCCCCGCAACGGCAGATCACCCGCGAGGCCGACGTCGGCACGCAGCGATGAGCGGCCGTCCGCTGCGGCGAAGGCCGCGTCGCTTTGGGGGCCATCCTTGTCCGCGATGGTCTGCCGCACATGCCGGCGCACCCCGTCCACCAACGATGAAACATGCACGGTGGAACCCCGGCGATCGGCCTGCCCCCGGAGTGAGGGCGGCCACCGTCACTCTTGCAGCACCGAGGGCGAAAAGCCAATCGCATCCTGATAAGGAGCGAGCCGGCGGCGGCAACGTGACTGGAGTTCGAGGGCGTGAGGCCACAGGCCCGGTGAACCACGAGACTCGCTGTATCAGTCGCACCCGCGAACGTCGCCACGCGCCGCTGGTGCGTGCGTTCTGGCAGGCTGTGGCCAAACAGCCTGCTGGATCGCAGGGATGCGACCGCGGGAGCGCAGCTCCCGTGAAAACCGGAGGTTTTCATACCTGGAAAAAGTCCCGGAGGACTTTTTCACGGCCAGCAAGCTCCTCTTTCGCCCGGCTGACGGCAGCCGACCCCAGGATGACGGCCTTTTCCGCGCCGCGGCGGACATCCTCGGACGACACTGTGTCGGACTTGCGCTCGATCGCGGACTGCGTGCAGCCATCACCAGCCAGGAGATCGGCTGCGATGAGCAGCCACCGTGCGCGAGGCATGAGATCACCCCCTATCGGACGAGAAAGACGGTGTCCCTGCGGCCCCCTGCCCACGAAGGCTCGCCGAAGTCGGGCGGCGTCATGCGAAGCGAAGACGAGCCGCGTGCATCGCACGCGAAAGGCACGACGCTTTTGCCGCCGCTCCGGGGGGAATCCACACTGGACACTTCTCGCGCGTCACCGTCCGGTGCGGGAAACGCCCCAACGCCTTGGCAGTGCTCATCGCATCCGCAGCTGCTGAGCAGTGGGCAGTGTCCACTGAGGTGAGTCGCACAGATGCCCGACGCCACACGCTTCTCGCAGATTCCCTGGGGCTCCGCATAGCGTTGGGGCGTCAGCTTCGGAGGCGAGTGGTTCGCCCGAGGGCCTCACCGTCGGGAACTCCCGCTCCCGACAGCAGAAGGCCATCGATGAGTTGTCGGCGAAGAAGGAGGCGTAGCCATGCTTCGGTGGGCGATTCTGTTTCTCATCGTCGCCATCATCGCCGGCGTGTTCGGCTTTGGTGGCGTCGCAGCGGCTGCGACCGACATCGCACGGCTGCTTTTCGTCGTGTTTCTGGTTCTCTTCGTTATCGCGTTGATCGCGGGACGCCGTGGCACGGCCCCGCCGTTTTAGGGTCCCCTACGCACACAGAGGTGAGCACCATGAATGAGTTGAAGTTCAAGGGCGAGTGGAACGAAGTCAAAGGCAAGCTCAAGCAGAAGTACGCACAGTTGACCGATGACGATCTCATGTACGCCAAGGGCAAGGATGAGGAACTCCTGGGACGCCTGCAGAAGAAGCTGGGCCAGAAGCAGGACGAGATCCGCAAGGTCATCGCCAGCCTCTAGCTGGCCGTGGAAAAAGTCCTCCGGGACTTTTTCCAGGCACGAAAACCTCCGGTTTTCACGGGAGCTGCGCTCCCGCGATCGCATCCATGCGACCGAGCAGGCTGTGTATCCACAGCCTGCTAGCCGGCCGTGGAAAAAGTCGTCCGGGACTTTTTCCAGGCACGAAAACCTCCGGTGTTCACGGGAGCTGCGCTCCCGCGATCGTCTTCAGGCGATCGAGCAGGCTGTTTGTCGACAGCCTGCTCGTCGCGACCTGCCGAAGATGGGCGGCGCGGTGGTGGACCCCACTGCCCGCCGACAGTGGCGATTCCGGTTTCGAGAGGAGCGTGTCGGCTCAGGCATCTGGCCCGGGCTGCGGCGGTTCATCCGGGCGAGAGCCGATCGCTGCGACACGCTCCGCGTGCTGCCGCAGATGTTCGTCCGCCAGGACGCCCAGGGGGTGGTGATGCCCGCCGACGACAGGCGGTCATGTTTGCAGCGGCGCGTCGGGAGCCTCGTGCGGACGAGCGGGGCGCTCCGCGGAGGATGCCGCGCACTCGGGCTGCTCCGCGCCGCGGAGATCGAATCCGCCGGGATCAGAACTTCGCGTAGCCCTTGGCCGAAGTCTTGCCGGCTTTCTTGTGGGCGTGGCGGTGCTGGTGGCCCCTGCGGTTGTGGTCGTTGTCGTGCAGGGTGAGCAGCTCTTCGATGCCCAGGCTGCCCGGGTCGATCCCATGGGCCGCGAGGAGATGGTGCTGAACCTCCTCGAGATCGGGCGTCCAGTCGCCGTTCACGCTCCAGTGAGGCCCGGCGACCCGTGAGGCCGCCCGCGCAGCCTCTTGGGCGGCCACTGCGAATGACGACAGGAGGGACGTCTTCAGGAACGCCAGAAAACACAGGCAGGCAGACCGTCGGTTCACGGCTCGGGCTCTCGGGTGCGATCCGCCTTTTTCTGGGACAGCACGTGGGATCGGTCGAGTGTGGGGGCTGTCTCCACGAGCCCCGCCCGCAGCGCAAAAACCGGCATAGCCGTCCTGTCGGGCACTTTGCGCTTCGGCAGCATCTTCTGCACGGGCTCCTTGACGGCTTCGACGCCACCGCCGATCGCCCGCGACGTCAGGTCGATGACCGACCCGGCGTCGGCCATGGCTGCGATCTGCGGCGGCAGCACGCCGTGTTCCGGGGGGGCAACGCAGGGGGACAGGGCACGCTCGCTCGTTCTCGAGACAGGGCGGGCACCGCGGCGCTGGATCGGACGACGGGCCGCTCTCAGATGAACTCTCATGCTTCCAGTGGTCGCCCGTGTCGTCGGCGTACCGAAACGGGAGCTTCTCGACGTCGGCTGGCAATAGTTCGCTGCGCATCGCTCCGGGTGATGTCGTCCGGGGTGGTCAGCGCCATGGTCGTCGCCAGCAGGGACCTGCGGCAGGAAATGCGGAAGCCGGCGATCCACGCCGAACGCTCGGCGATGCGGCTCCGGGGCGTGCCGGTGGTGCCGGGCGTCGGACGCTCGCCGAGACGACCGACTCCTATCTGGCCTTGAAAAAAGTCCTCCGGAACTTTTTCCAGGCATGAAAACCTCCGGTTTTCACGGGAGCTGCGCTCCCGCGATCGCATCCCTGCGATCGAGCAGGCTGTGTGTCCACAGCCTGCTCGCTGGCCGTGGAAAAAGTCCTCCGGG
>Ga0136644_10001061_pt1 | contig 21821 bp, 21 predicted proteins | sample C_130820_EF_Meta_FD_94780 | JGI IMG/M metagenome (GOLD analysis project Ga0136644, IMG submission 94780) | Freshwater microbial communities from Lake Croche, Canada to study carbon cycling - C_130820_EF_MetaG (v2) (version 2) | ecosystem: Environmental > Aquatic > Freshwater > Lake | place... | reverse complement strand
TAAGCAGTTAGTTAAATTATATTATCATGAAACAAATAATTAAAAAATAAGTATATTATATACATAACATGGCAGGTGGCTTGATGAATCTTGTATCTCAAGGAAATGCAAATTTAATTTTAAATGGAAATCCAGAGAAGACTTTTTGGAAAGCAACTTATAAAAAATACACCAATTTTGGCAAACAAAATTTTCGTTTAGATATGGATGGAACACCTTCTTTGCAACTTACAACAGAGTCTACATTTAATTTTAAAGTTAAAAGATATGCTGATTTGCTTATGGATTGCTACATTTCTGTTACATTACCCAATATATGGTCTCCTATTTTTCCTCCACAAGGAATTTTAAATCCAGATGGTTCAACAACTTATACACCTTGGGCACCATATGAATTTAAATGGATTGAAAACTTGGGTGCTCAAATGATCAATAAAATTACAATTACATGTGGTAATCAAAAACTACAAGAATATTCTGGTCGTTATATTTTATCATCTGTACAAAGAGATTTTTCTACTGAAAAAAAAACATTATTTGATGAGATGATTGGTAATACTGCAGAATTTAATGACCCAGCAAATTACGGAGCACGTGTAAATACATATCCAAATGCTTTTTATACAACAAGTCCTGCAGGAGCACAACCATCTATAATGGGTCGTACATTATATATTCCTTTAGGCGCATGGTTTAATCTTAATACACAAAATGCTTTTCCATTAGTATCATTACAATATAATGAACTGCAAATAAGCGTAACATTTAGACCGATTTGTGAATTATTCCAGATTCGAGATGTTATGGATTATAATAATAACTTTCCATATGTTGCACCAAACTTTAACCAATATTATATGCAATTTTATCGATTTTTACAAACACCACCAGATGAACAATTAGGTCCTACATCTTATGTAGATACACGTACATTATGGAATGCGGATATTAATTTGAATTGTACTTATTGTTTTCTCTCCAATGATGAATCAAAACTCTTTGCAAAGAATGAACAAAAATATTTAATTAAACAAATATATGAAAGACCTTTTTATAATGTAACAGGTCAAAATAAAGTTAATTTAGATTCATTAGGTATGGTAATTAGCTGGATGTTTTATTTCCAAAGAAGCGATGCTAATTTAAGAAACGAATGGTCAAATTACACTAATTGGCCTTATAAATATATGCCCCAAGATGTAAGTCCTGCATCTACTGCAGGTGATTATCCAAATCCAGATCCATTTGGTTTATCACCAACCATTGGTCCAGGCGTAAATCCTAATGGTCAATTAAGTGGTCTTATGACAACAGGAGTATATAATCCTCAGAATTTAAAAGAGATTCTTGTAGTAATGGGTATCGTTCTAGATGGACAATATAGAGAGAATATTTTACCTGTAGGTGTATATAATTTTATTGAAAAATATGTTAGAACTGCAGGTAATGCACCAAGTGGCCTGTATTGTTATAATTTTTGTTTAGATACATCACCTTTTTCACTACAACCATCAGGTGCAATGAATATGAGTCGTTTCACAAATATTCAATTTGAATTTACTACAATAAGTCCTCCATTTGATCCATATGCTCAAGTTCTAACAATATGTGATCCAACTACTGGTGAATTAGTTGCTGTAAATAAGCCGACTTGGCGAGTTTTTGATTACAACTTTGATTTATATGTTATAGAAGAGAGAGTTAATATGGTGATATTTATTGGTGGCAATGCTGGTCTTTTATATGCAACATAAATAATTGTATAAAATTTACTTAAACAAACAATTATATTTTAATTATAGTATCCATGTTAAAATATAATCATATATTCAAGCGTTTAATTCAAAAAAGAATGTTGGTTACAAAAACAAGTATATTTGATTATAATGATCCTTTTAGATTACATGAACAATTATCACAAGAAGAAAAATTAATTCAAAAAGTAGCATCAGATTATGCTCAAAATAATTTACTACCAATAGTTACAAAATCATTTCGTAATGAGAACTTTGATAAATGTATTATGAAAGAAATGGGGCAATTAGGGTTATTAGGTGCAACTATTGATGGTTATGATTGTTCTGGCGTGAATCATGTATCCTATGGTTTAATTGCTCGTGAAATAGAACGTGTAGATAGTGGTTATAGGAGTGCAATGAGTGTACAATCTTCACTCGTAATGTTACCAATTTATAAATTTGGTTCAAAAGAACAGAAAGAGAAGTATCTACCAGGGTTAAGAACTGGTGAATTAATAGGATGTTTTGGTTTAACAGAACCAGATCATGGTAGTGATCCTTCAAATATGAAAACAAGAGCTGTTTTTAAAGATGGCTATTACATATTGAATGGTAGTAAAAATTGGATAACAAATTCTCCAATAGCAGATGTATTTATCATTTGGGCAAAAGATGAAAAGGATGAAATACGTGGATTTATTTTAGAAAAAGGTATGAATGGATTAACAGCACCAAAAATAGAAGGTAAATTTTCTCTTCGTTCTTCTATTACAGGTATGATATTTATGGATAATGTAATTGTTCCAAAAGAAAATTTGTTACCAAAAATAAAAGGTTTAAAGGGTCCCTTTACTTGTTTAAATAGCGCTAGATATGGAATATCATGGGGTGTTTTAGGTGCTGCGGAAGATTGTTATTTAAGAACTAGACAATATTCTCTTGATAGAATTCAATTTAATAAGCCACTAGCAGCAAAACAATTAATACAAATGAAATTAACAAATATGTTAACTGATATAACACTTGGATTACAAGGCGCATTAAGAGTTGGAAGATTGATAGATGATAATATTTTAATTCCAAATAATATTTCAATGATAAAAAGACATAATTGTTCAAAAGCATTATCGATAGCAAGACAGTCTAGAGATATACTTGGTGGCAATGGAATATCAGATGAGTATCATATTATTAGACATATGTTAAATTTAGAAGCTGTAAATACATATGAAGGTACAAGTGATATACATGGATTAATTATAGGAAGAGGAATTACGGGATTTGATTCTTTTTAAGTAGGGGATCAAATAAATATATTATTTTGTAAGATACTTAAAGAGGTTTATCTACATTTTGAAGGGGAAAATGGAAAAACAGGGGTAAAAGGGTCCCTTCAGGTGTAGTGCTACTGTTGCGAATTTTTTTTCAAGATTTTTTTTGGATTTTTAAAAATGGACAAAAATAAATGTCCAAAATGAAAATTCCGAAAAAAATCTTGGAAAAAAAAATCGCACAACTTTTTACATTTTTTTGTGACTGAGAAAAAAATTAAGGTAAGGGACTCAAAATATTAATTTTAATTTTGTGATTGTAATTTTTTTTGAAAATATAATGAAATATTTAAATAAATTTATGAAAAAATATTTTAAGATATTTTAGGATAAAAATATAAATAAATCTCAAAATATACTATAAAATGCCAAAAGAAGAAATTGATTACTCAAATACTATTATTTATAAGATATTTTGCAAAGATGAATCTGTAAATGATGTATATGTCGGACATACAACAAATTTTACAAAAAGAAAATATATGCATAAAAGTCGTTGTACTAATTTAAATAATAAAATTAAAATTTATAATATCATTCGAGATAATGGAGGTTGGGATAATTGGGAAATGGTTGAAATAGCAAAATATAATTGTAAGGATCATACAGAAGCAAGAATAAAAGAACAAGAGCATTATGAATTATTAAAATCAAGCTTGAATAGTTGTAATCCTTATGTGGATAAAACAAAAAATTTTTGTAAATTATGTAATAAACAATATCATTCAAAAACAGAGTATAATGTACATATAAATAGTAAAATTCATAAAAAATATACAGAACAATTGGAAGTACAAAATCCCCATGAAAATATATATAAATTTGTATGTACACATTGTGACTATTTTACATGTAACAAAAAAGATTTTAATAAACACATTTCAACCCAAAAACACCAATGGAAAGGATTTGGAAATAAATTGGAAACATTGGAAATCCCAAAATCCCCAACCCATATTTGTAAATGTAACAAAACATTTGCAACCCATAGTGGTTTGTGGAAGCATAAAAAGAAATGTAAAATATTAAATAATGATAATATTATCAATAATATACATCATGAGTCAGAAGATGAATATTCTGATGATGAAGTCAAACTGTTAACAGGACTTGTTTTAGAAGTTGTTAAACAAAATAAAGAGCTATCTTGTCAAAATCAAGAATTAACCAATAAATTATTTGAGAGCTTTAATGAAGTCATTAAAAATGGTACTAACAATAACACCCTTATTAATAATAATTCACATAATAAAACATTTAATTTGAATGTATTTTTAAATGAGCAATGCAAAGATGCAATGAATATTATGGATTTTGTTGATTCTCTACAGTTACAATTATCAGATTTAGAAACAGTTGGTAAATTAGGTTATGTAGAAGGTATTTCAAATATAATAGTTAAAAACTTAAAAGCATTAGATGTTTGCAAACGTCCTGTTCATTGTAGTGATTCTAAACGTGAAGTTATGTATGTAAAAGATCAAGATAAATGGGAGAAAGAAAATAATGATAAAAATAGGTTGCGAAAAGCGATTAAAAGAGTTGCCTATAAAAATTCAAAATTAATACCAGAATTTAGAGCAAAACATCCAGATTGTGGTAAAAGTGATTCACCGTTCTCAGACCAATATAGTAAACTTATTATTGAAGCCATGGGTGGTAAGGGTGATAATGATGCAGAAAAAGAAGATAAAATAATTAAAAGAATTGCAAAAGAGGTTACAATAGATAAAAACTTATGAAAAATAGGAGTTTGAAGCTAATGGACCATCTTCCATAAAATTACCTGATAGACTATAACGTTTAGGATAATCAGGCATAAATTGTAATCTATTTGGGTTATATCGTTCATCAAATAATTTTGTTTCTTCATTAAAAGCTGAGGTCCATATATCTACACCAAAATTTGGTGATGGTGGTTTAGCAAATTTTGAATTTGTTATTAATTTTGCTTGTGTTCCTATGTCAGTAGTTAAAGTAGAAAATTGTGGAGTTACTCCCCATGTTAATTTACCTGCATCATTCTCTCCAGGAATAGATTCTGGAAGTTTTTTTAAAGGAGGAACATAGGGTTGACAACCTGGACAATCAATATCTGTAGAACATTGTTGACCAGTAATAGAACATCGTGCTGTAGGTCCACAAAAATTTTTACAACTATAAGTTGTGTTTAATGGAAGATTTACTGTATGACTTGTTAAAGGACTACCTGTATCAACGTTTGGTTGTACAAAGCCTTCTAATCTGTTTCTATTTAATTCATTAATTTCATTTACTTCAACTATATAATTGTTATTTGAAAGATAATCAATCCATTTAAATATTGTAACAAAAAGTATAAAGCTAATAAATGCTAAAAATAATATAATATATTGTTTTCTTGAAATATTCATATATTATATAATTATATAATTTATTTACTCAAATTAAGAAATATAATCTAAGATAAGAAATATAATCTAAGATAAGAAATATAATCTAAGATAAGAAATATAATCTAAGAGTAATAAAATAAATTTTTATTTAGAATAAAAGTGTAAATCTTAGATTAGATTTAAATAATTTTATATCGTTTTATTATAAGTAAATAATGTCTGATTCAAATGATACTTCTGCTATCGATGAAAAAAAAACAAAAAATAATTCACCTTCTTCAACAGAATTAGGATCTATAAAAAAATTTTTTACTACATTATTTATAACAATAATATTGATTGTAGTATATTTTTCCTTTGGTGCTTTAATATTATATGGTTGTAAATTAGGACAGTCAAATATATTACCAACAGATCAAAACTGTTTTCCATATAATGAAGAAAAACCAGAAATTAAATCAATATTTTTAAATATTTTTATTACTTTGACAGACCCTACCTTATCAATGAAAATAAATTTCCCTTATGATAAATATAATGCATCTAATAAAATTTTAGATTTATTTCGTAAATATAAAAACGAACCAAATTCTAATTTTCTTGCAAATTATTTTATACATATTATTGAATCACTGATACAATTTAATTACTCATCTCTAAATTTTTCATTAAATACTTTAAATGGACTACCTGAGTATCTAATTATACTTTTAGGACCGATTATAATGCCATTTATAGCAACATTTATATTTTTATTAGATCATTTGTATTTAATATATTTATGGTTTTCCAATATGGAATGGTTTTTTAAACATAATTCTGCAACAAATAATGATAATAGTCCTAAGTGGGAAAGTGTTACTTTAAGTGAACCTTCTAATTATGTATTTTCAATAGGTTTTGTAATATTATTCTTAATATTATTTTGGGTATTATTAGCAGTTTTACCTGTATTACCATTTTTAACGATGACATGGTCTATATTATCAATGCTTGGTTATAAATCTCAAATGAATGGTAAAACAATAACTGCAGGAACTATTGTGAAAGATGTTTTTAAATACTACAAGGTTCTAGTAATGTCTATATTTAGTTTTTTTATTATTGTAAGTGCATTTTCTAATTTAGGTAATGTTTCAGGATTATTTTCTATTTTGACCTTTATTTTAATTCTTTGGGGTGTTATTTCAATAGATATATTTAAGGGTTATAAACCAGAAAATTTGTCACCATTAGTAAGTAGTGATCAAGCAATAAAAAAATGTAATGTAAAAATGTTAAATAGTGGATTTTTAGATAATTTATTTTCTAATCAAAAAGGAGGCAGTCAAATTTTAAAAGACTTAAAAAAGTTAAGTAAATCCTTATTAAAAAAATAATTAAAAAATAATCATTCAATAAAAATAGTATATAAATACTTATTAATATTAAATATTTATATATGACATTATATCCATTTGTAAGTGTATGTACACCAACCTTTAATAGACGTCCATTTATTCCTATGATGATTCAATGTTTTCAACATCAAAAATATCCTAAGGATAAAATTGAATGGATTATTGTTGATGATGGTACTGATAAAATTGAAGATTTAGTTACACATATTCCTCAAGTAAAATATTTAAGATATGAAACTAAATTAACACTTGGTAAAAAACGTAATATATCAAATAAAGAAGCGAAAGGTGATATTATAATTTATATGGATGATGATGATTATTATCCTCCAAATAGGATAAGCCATGCAGTACAAATGTTACAAAAAAACCCAGAAGCTTTATGTGCTGGTTCTAGTTTAATGTATATATATTTTAAACATATAAATAAAATGTATGCATTTGGTCCATATGGTCCAAATCATTCAACTGCTGCAACATTTGCTTTTAGAAGAAAATTATTAGAGTTAACATCCTTTGATGAAACCGCATGTGTTGCAGAAGAAAAAAAATTTTTAAAGGATTATACTATACCTTTTGTACAATTAGATTCTGATAAATCAATTTTGGTATTTTCACATATACATAATTCATTTAATAAAAATGAACTATTAAAACATATTACAAATAATCCGAATATTCATGAGTCTAATTTAAAACCAGAAAACTTTATTAGAGAGAAAAATATATTAAAATTTTTTATGGAAGATATAGATCCGTTATTAGAATCTTATGAACCTGGTAATCCAAATAATAAGCAAGATGTTTTACAAGAAATAGAAAAAATGAAAAAAATAAAAGAAGAAAAAATGAAAGAAATACAAAGACAACAAGAAGAGTATAGGGAAAAAATTCAAAAATCATATATACAAATGGATGAACAAAATCAAAAAAAAATAGATGAACTATCACTATTAGTACAAAAGTTGACATTAGAAAATAATGAATTAAAAGATAAGAATAAATATTTAGAAAATAAAATGAAACAGTTTATTAATGAACGAATAAAAGAAAAAATGGATACAAAATAAGAAAAAATGGATACAAAATAAGAAAAAATAAAATCAAATATGCATAAAGATAATATATTTATGAAACAGGCTTAAAGACAACTCTATAATAATTATCATAGTATATAATCTAATAAACAATGGACTACTACGATAATCGCTTTCATCCGGCAGATACAAATGAATATGATAACACAAATAATAAAGAGCTAGAAAACTTTAAAAGTCTAGATGTAGGATATAATTATTTTTATAGGTTACAAGAAAGACCAGATGGAAGATTAAAAAAAACAAAAGTAGAATTTTATACTTCTGGACAAGTCGGATCAAAAATTAGAGATGCAGAGACTGGTGTTTATTATGCTCATAAAGTTGGTTCTGAGGATGAAGACCTTTATTTTAAGGTTAGACTAGTAAGTGGTATTTGCAAAAATCCTAGTGGATATACAACTATTTTTTGTTTATCTCCAAATCATTATATGAGATATTTTGGTGAAGATTTACCAAATGATATTATTACTGAATGGGAAAAAAGAAAGAATGATCGAATTTATAAACTTGAATTAGATGCTTTGAAAAGACAAAAAGTTGTTATGATAAATTAAAAATATAAAATATAAAATATTTTTTATTATAAAAATAATATAAAATACATTATTATAATTATATTATAATGTATTTTCTTGCATTATTATTTATATTTTTATATAATAAAAAAATATTTTTAAATAGAAAAAATAATGTAATTTATGAACATAAAAATTTAAATACTAATATTAATAAAATTATACTCTATAATTTAATCAAACAAAATAGTACAGGATATGATGAAAGATATCCTATAAATAGTAATTCTACAGAAAATATAAATTTATTTCTAAAAATAAAAAATAATATAGAAAAACTTAAAATATTATCTTTTTTACATGATAAAGATATCTCATTGCACGATAAATTAAATATATTATATAAACCACCTGAAATTACATCAATAAATTTTTTAGCAGGAGGATTATTAGATGAAATAAATGAATTTAATAATTAAATAGTTGATTTATTCTTCATCTACATATTCATCAATATCCATATCTTCATCTTCTTCATTAACTTTTTTATCAACTGTTCCAGTAGCATTTTCTTTCATATATTTTTCAAGATATCTATAAATTCTATTTATATCTAATTTTGAAATTTCATAATTCTCAAACATTTCTAAAATATGATTTTCATCAAATTTATATCTAAGATCTATAAAGAAACCGAACAAATCCTTTTTATCCATTCCTAACTTTTGACATAATTTTTGAATAAATAAAGAATTATTATATTCTGTAGAATATTTTGTTAGTACTTTTGTAAATCTTACTTCTGTAGGATTATATTTTTGTTTTTTATTAAATTGGTCATGGTATAATTTGTTGTTTTTAAATGTTTTAACCAAAGAGCTCATTTCATTAAATTGCCATATTTGTTTTTGAAATGTTATTCTATCAATGTAATCTGCAAAACAAATATTATCTAATTGATTTATATAAAATGGAATAGAAATTTTTTTATCTAATTTTTCAATAACATCAATAATATTTTCATGCCATAATAAACCTACACTAGTTCTATCAGTTTCATTTATAATATTATTATGTTCATTTATATTACAATAATTATTAATAAGCTTATTTATTATTTTTTTTGTATCATCATTATAAGATTTTGTTTGAAATATAGTTTCAATTAATTTTTCATTTACTATATTAGGATTATTTTTATAAATATTATAAATACTATTAATTTTTCTTAAATCACCTTGAACATATTGCAAAATTATATTTTGTATTTTTTCTTCTAGACCAGAAAATAAAGTTTGAATTATCATTTTTATTTGTACAGTCTCAGGCATTTTAAGCTCAATAATATCACAAACCTTCATTAATTCTTTAATTTTTTTATCAACACGATAATTACCTATACATACTATAGGATTAATTGTTACTTCTTCTAATTTTTGTTTTTTTGTTTTTTTTGGTCGAATTAATTTAATTAATGTATTAATACCACCTTTATCACCATTATTCATACCGTCAATTTCATCCATAATAATTGCAATTTTCTTTATTTTTTTATTAAAAAGACTCATAATATTTTTATCTGACATATTATGTTTTGTAATATCTTCAATTACAGATGTATTTCTAATATCACCTGCATCATATTTAATAATATCATAGTCCATTTCTTTTAAAATATTTGTTACAAATGTAGTTTTACCTGTACCTGGATGACCATATACATATATACCCTTTTTCAATAACATATTATTTTTGTTTTGTTCAAATAATGTAAGTAATTTTTTGATCTCTTTACTTTGTTGTTCTCTATTTAGAATTTTATTAATATTTAATTCTTCCATCTTATATGTTTTACAATATTCTTTTTATGTAGATTTTTACATAAACCATGTTTTTTTAAAAAGTTAGATATAACTTGAAAACATTTTGTAGAATTATTTTCAACACAATAATTCATAACAAAAAAATTAAAGTCTTTAAAAATTATATTATTATACTGATATTTTTTTATTAATTTCCATTTTTCATAATTTTCTTCAACAATTTTTTCAAAAACATAATGATAATCATGTCTTATTATATTTCTTATGTAATTATAATAATTTTTAATATATTTTTTTACTATTGGATGATATAATAAATAATTTTGTCTACTGGTAAATACCAAACAAATATTTGGTAAAAATTCTTTAATTAATTGTATTACTTCGATAGGTAGATTATTTACATATTTTATAACTTCATTATTCATTATAAATATATAAATAATAATATTTATAATGTTTTAGAATAAAATAAAATTAAATTATGAAGAACTATTTGTACTAGTCGTTTGACAAGGATTGTTTACACCATATGTAATACCATCCCATGTAACTTTACAATTATTTGCCCATGTATATTTTGCACATAATCCATTTTGTCCTGAATACATTGGATCATTAAAATTCATTACTAAATGTTTTTGACCTCCTTGAGGTGGACAAATTCCTAAATCCTTTATATTTGTACAAGTAGCATTATTTCCTGAACCGTCCATTTGCCAATAGTCTGGACAACTAGGAACCATTGGAGGCCATGATTTATTTTTTGCATAACTTAATGCAATACCAATAAATATTAAAGACAATATTAAAATAATTATAGCGATAACTAAAATAAGTTTTTGAAAATTATTCATTATATAAATAAATATATATAATTTTTCTATTAGAATATTATAAATGAATAAAGTAAATAATGGTAGAGTAGATATTAAAAGTCCAAATACTTCCTCATTATTTGAAATGTATGATAAAATACCTGCTAATCAATGTGTAACATTTAGGAATCCTACTGAAGGTTTGTGGGATGAAAATGATTTATCAAGAACCTTTTTCTCTCAACAAAATATTCAAATTTTACAAAATGGAATAAGAGCAGGAGTTTATCATAAGTCAAATGGACAATATATAATTGGTCAGCAAGATTGTGATTCTCTAAAGATAATCATGAGAAGTGTTTATTTGCAACACTCTGCAAATCTAACCAATAATATTTCTCAACAAGTTTCTGAATTAAATAAAATTGTATTGGATTACTGCATTCAACAAGTTTATAGCGAAGCTCAAGGATATATGAAATATTTAGATGATGCTAGTACATTAGTAGTACCCATATCTCATCCAGTTATGGCTAGTAATACTGATAGAGAACTAGAATTTAAGAAATGGTTCTAAAAAGATCTTTTTATAATTTATGTAATATATTAGAATATTTTATAATTGTATTTTGTAAAATGGGTAACTGTATTTCTATAAAAAAAAATAAAAAATGTTTTATATGTTCACAAAAGATAAAAAAATCAAAAATTATACAATGCATAAGATGTAACGAAATTATGCATGATTATTGCTTTATTTCTAATGAAGTTATTGAAAATAATAGATTAATAAATAATAATATTATACATGAAATTCTATGTCCTAATTGTAAACGTGGTTTAATAGGATTATCTACTGTAGTAATAATATAAGCAAATGTCTAGTTTGTTTTATTTTATTTACAATCCTATATAAAATTTTTACAATCGTTATTTTTATAATATAATTTTATTCTTATAATAGAATAATATTATAAAATGGATAAAATAATTTTAATATGTGCAACAGGACGTTCTGGTTCTACTACAATGCAAAGAATTATTCATACAATACCAAATAGCAATATATGCGGTGAAAATTATGGTGCTATTAATAGTTTATTAGAATTTTATAGTAGAATTAAATATTCCACTCAGAATTATATTCCTGGACATTTTACTCCTGCAAATTATGAAAAACTTATTTCAAAAAATGTAAAACCATCGTGGTATAATTCTTATGATTATAATAATATAATTCAACATATAAAAGATACCATTATAAGCATGTTTAAAAATAAAAAAGATACAAATGTATGGGGTTTTAAAGAAATACGATATGATAATGGGAACATAAAATATTTGAAATTATTTAAAGAATTATTTCCACAAACAAAAGTTATTATTCAAATTAGAGAGAATATTGAGATACAAAGTAAAAGTGGATGGTATAAAGATGATAAAAAAGCTTCTAACTATTTATTAAAATTAAATAAAGAAATGATAGCTTTTTATATTCAAAATAAAGAATGGTGTTATTTAACTAGTTTTGAAAGAATGTTTGATAGAGAAAATCTTCAAAATATATTTTTATTTATTGACTGCAGAGAGAATTATAATGAAGAAAAAATAACAGAAATTTTAAATAATAATATTAAAGATTAAAAACAAAATTATATAATTAAAATATATACTTTACTATCTATATTTATATAATTAAATATATAACATGTTACTTAATTATCTTCTACAACTAAGATTTGTTTATTAATTATTTTTTTAATAGAACCCTTTGAAACAACTTTCTTTTTTTCTCCATTCATAACTCTTGCACGATCTTCTTTGTATTCAATATAAAGTTCTTTTAAAGATTCCAATTCACTTAACCACATATTATGTACTGTGGTAGTTTTTATAGATTCTAATTCAGTTTCTTTATTTGCTTTATCTTTTAATAATTTTTCAATATTTTCTTCAGTAACTGAGTCCATAGGCATTTTAACAAGATATTTATATTCTTCATCATCTTCCATTTTATTGTATCCTTTTTCTTCTAACATTTTAATCACTTCTTCCTTTTTCTTTTTTCTTAAATCAATTGTTCCATCTAAATTTTCTTTAATATATTTTGCTTTATTTGTTAGAAGAACAAGATCCTTTTCTAATGTGTTAATCATGTATTCTTTTCTGGTTGCATATAATTCCAATCTAGTTTCATAATATGCATCTATTATTTCAGATATCTTATTATATTTTTGAAGGGTATCTTTAGCATCAAATAAATGCATATTTGTAGTAGTATTTGTAGTATACAATTTAAGTAATTTTTCAAGTCCGTTGCATTCATAGTCTCCTTTTGATGTCTCTAACTCATCTAATTTACCCTTCATAAATGTAATTGTAAAATCAACATTTGTATCTTTGCTCATATCATCATAATCTTTAATACTGGCTTGGGACTTTTTACCATCTTTATCAACAGTTGGTTCAATTAAATTCTCAAGTAATTCTTTAAAATCTTCAGTCCAATATCCCACAGGTAATTCAGTTACTCTAATTTTATCACTTCCTAACCTCTCATATATTCCTTTTATTAAGAATTTTTCATCACTAATCTTTGATATTTTTCCTTTAAATCCTTCATAATAAGGAATAAATTCAATATGGTTTTCAATACACATTAATTTATTTTTTAAATATTCAATTATTTGTAATGGATTGTAACACATAATATCAGTACTAAATCCAGTACCTATACCCTTTGAACCATTTACTAAAACCATTGGAATAATTGGTGCATAATAGATAGGTTCAACAGATAGACCATCATCATTAAGATAATCTAAAATATTATCATCTGCAATAGGAAAGATACTTCTTGTAATTTTATTTAATTGTGTAAATATATATCTTTCAGATGCACTATCTTTACCACCTTGTAATCTAGTACCAAATTGACCATTTGGCATAAATAAGTTAATATTATTGGATCCAACAAAGTTTTGTGCCATACCGACAATAGCTGCATTTAAACTAGCTTCGCCATGATGATATCCAGAATTTTCAGAAACATATCCAGAAAATTGTGCAACTTTAATTTCAGTTGTTAAATTTTTCTTAAATGCAGAATACAGAATTTTTCTAAGTGATATTTTTAATCCATCCATCAAATTAGGAATACTTCTATCACAATCATATTTTGAAAAGTGAATTAATTCTCTATTAATAAATTCTTCATAACAAACATTTGTTTTAGATGTATCAAGATATGCATCTCTATCATAAAATTTAAGCCAATCTTTTCTATCATCCGCTCTTTTTTTATTAAAAACCATATCAATTGTATTATCAGATTGATCAGAATGTTGAAATCCAACAATTTTCTTTTTCTCAAAATATTCACGAAATTCTTTTCCAGTACTAGTACCTAAACCTTTATAATATTTAATTTTCCATCCTTTTATATCATTTGTTTGTTTCCAGTCATTATATTCTCCATCATTATAGAAATTAAGTTCTGTATTACCTTTTTTTGCTTTTAAGATAGGAGTATTCATAAATCCAATAAAACCAGGTATATTTGCAAGTGTAGGCCACTCAGATTGGAACAAATTAATACCAAGACCTTTAATATGACTCCCATCTAAATCTTGATCAGTCATAAATAAAACCTTTCCATAACGCAGATTTTTGTATACATCTTCAATAGTATTATATTTTTTCCCAGTTTCTAATCCCAAAATCTTTTTTATTTCAGTAATTTCTTTATTTTCAGAAATCTTCTTTACTGGTTCTCCACGAACATTTAATATTTTACCTTTCATTGGATAAACACCAATTGTATTACGATCTTCTGATGATAATCCTGAAATAATACCTGCTTTAGCTGAATCACCCTCACATAAGATAATAATACAATCTTTTGATTTTTCGGTTCCTGCCCAATTAGCATCAGTTAATTTAGGAATACCTCTTACAGATTTGCTTTTTATACCATCTGTTTTTTTTGCAGCTTTATTTTCTTTTACCTCAGTTAATTGCAATGCAGCATCCATAACACCCATTTTTGCAATTTTTTCAATAAACTTATCACTTACATCACATTTTGATCCAAATTTAGAAGAAGGAGTATTCATATAATCTTTTGTTTGACTATCAAATGCAGGATTTTCAATATCACATCTTATAAATAAGATTAATTGTTCTTTTATTGAATTAGGATTTACTTTAACCTTTTTCTTTTTCTCAATAAATTCTCCTAATTTTCTAGTAATTTGATTTAATATATATTCAACATGTTTTCCACCCTTTGCAGTATGTATACCATTAACAAAAGATATTTGTATAAATTCATTACTTGGTGTAAGTGCTACTGCATATTCCCATCTTTCTCCAGAATCTTCATAAACACGTTGAGATTCACTTTTATCACCAATATACATATTAATATATTGTTCAAAATTCTTAACAGGAACTAATTGGTTATTATATTTCACTTTTAGACTCTTATCAGTAACCGCAGCAACATCATATACACGTTTTTTTAACAATGCAATTAAATCTGATGTAAGACCTTGAATACCAAGTCTTTTATAATCAGGTTTAAAGGTAATCTTCGTATAAGGTTTATTCTTACATTTAGTAATAGATGGTTTACATATTTCTTCCAAATTGTTTTTAAATTCTTGTTTATATTTAAGTCCTCTAATATGATCAACTGTTTCCACGGCACCATAAGTAGACCAAATTAATACTAGTTTAAAACCAAACCCATTTTTACCTCCAACAATTTTTTTTTCTGTTTTATCATAATTTGTTGAAGTACGTAAATGACCAAAAATCATTTCAGGAATCCACATTTTATGCTCTGGATGTTCAGCCACATCAATACCATTACCATCATTTAACATTGTAATTGTACCATCTTCTTCAATAGTAATTTCTATATTTGTAACAGGCAAACAATTGGATTGTCCTATTTTTATAGCTTGTTCCATTCTTACAACATGATCACGACAATTTACAATACCCTCATCAAATAACTTAAATAATCCCGGTATATATTTTATATTTCTTTCTATAATTTTATCTCCTGTATCATTTAATACCCATTGATCAGAATCAATTTCTTCTACAGAACCAATATAGGTATCTGGATTAGACAGTATATGTTCAATATCTGTCTTCTTTTGATATTTATGTGAAAGATTAGAATCGTTAGCGTTCATGATTATTATTAGTTAATGATATATTTTTAAATATAAAAAGTTTCAATTTTATTTTTTATAATAATAAAAGTAAAATATATATAACATATTATAGAAAATATATTATTTCATAGAAAATATAAAATAATATAAATTTATAATAATTATTCATTTGATCCCTCTACACCAAAAATAGGTTTTATTTGCTCGAATATGATTAATTGTAAGCATGTTGTTGGTGCAAATCTAGCCCATATAGGAAAAAATCCTGCATATAATCCTGATATTCCTTGATTTTTAATAATTTTATAAAGACAATCCATAAATCCTGAATAATTTTTAGAAGTTGATGATTGGTTCATTAGCTTAGTTCTTATCATGTCAAAGGGTGCTACTGTGGTTGCCATAAAAAAACCTGCACCAAATGCGGATAAAAATTGAGTATAAATCCCATTTGGAATTATTTTACTTTTTATAATATACTCTTTAATTTGATCATAACATGCCATTTTAGTTCCATTAAGCACACACGCACGCATTACATTTGCTTGCAAGCCACGATAAAACCCAGATATTCCTTGATTTATATATATTTGTTGCAGCATATTTGTAAATGATGGAGCCCTTTTTCCTTCTGAAGTCATCATTCTGGTTTTTATAACATCAAAAGGATTTCCAAAAATAGAACCTATTGCACCTGCTGTAGAACCAGCAGTAAATTTCATAAAAAAATTAGATTTATTATTTACTCCCATAACTTTTTTAATTGGACTATATAAACCCAGACGAAGAGATGTATAAGATGCTTCACGGAGCCATGCTGCACCAACTCCCTTCCAAAAAGCTGATATTCCTTCTTCTTTTATAATATTTTTTACAGTACCTCTTATACCGAGAGCTTTATAATCAACCATACTATCACCTGATATTTGTAGTCGTGTTTTAACTACATCAATCGGATGAATACCAGTCACTGTAATTACTGCACTTGTGCCTGCAGCGGCTACATTTTTAATTGTATCATATACCATATAATTTATTATTAAAATAGCTTTAAATTATTTGTAAATGTAATTTTACAATAAATTTTTTAAGATGAATATATATGTATTCTTACAAACAATTTACACCAGGAAAAAAAGCAAATTCTAGTAAAATAATATATGTAGCTCAATTAAATGCATTAAAACCAAACTCAGAACAACTATCATGTGTCTGTATTCCAGATAAATATGATAAATTTACAGTTGGTTCAGACTCTCCTTCTACAAGAATTTCTAATAATATGAGAATATCTCAAATTATTCAAGCAAATAAAGGAGGAAGCGTACAATATGGAAATTTTTATTTAGGTCAATCATTACAATTAAATTATTTAGGGCGTGCAGAAGGAATGCCTTTCGGAAGTGGTAAACCTCCAACAAATAATTTTAGATAATCTTTAGAAATATATATTAAATATTATTTTATAGCATTTTCTTTAACTGTGATATAATTTTATTTTCTCACGTAATTTTATAATGACAAAGTTTTCTAGAAGCTCAGATGGTAAATATCTTGTTAAAGGTAAATCTTACGAAATGTTAATTGGTACTCGTGCTCAAGTATGGCACAAAACCGCTTATAAAACTACTGGAGGTTTAACACATGCTCACTTAATGCAAAATAAATCAGGTCGTATTGTTTCTAAATCTAAACATATGACAGCAAAAAGAGAAAAACGTTTATTAAATGCAGGCTATGGTACCAAGAAGGGTACATTTGGTTTTGTTAAAATAGCTGCTACCAGAAGAAGTAGAAAAAATAAACGTGGTGGTGCTGCATCTATGAATATTTCTGCATCTGGATCTACACAAATGAGTCCTTCTGCGGCTAAAATGCCTCCTCCTACTGCTGCTCATGCTACTCCTGTTACTACAAGTATGACAAAAAAAGGAGGTAGAAGACATAGAAGAGGTGGTATGCATCATTTCATGTCCCCTCTTACTGGTGCTGCAAATGTGACAAACGGAGGCAGAAGACATAGAAGAGGTGGCATGCATGCTTTAAGCCCTGCCGCTTACGATGGTAAAGGCGTTGGAACAAGTGGTGTTGATCTTCAATTTATTGCAGGTAATGCTGCATAAAATAAAAATAATACTTAAATAATGCATAATAATTAAACAAATTATAATTATTATACAATGTTTATTTATTCAAAAACCAATTTGTTTCTATAAATTTTTCATGAACAATATGATCAGAAGATTCAAGATATAAATATTTTTCAAAAAATCTTTTACTTACAATAAATTTATACGAATTTAAATTACAAAATTTATAATAATAATTATAAGCATCATCAAAGGAAATAATATCTGTTTTTTTATTATTTATAATTTGTTCTTTAATAAAATGAAAGGAGTTACTTATATCTTCTGTTTTATTCCATAATAAACAAACAACATTTAATACAAATTTATCTTCTACAATTTCTATACTAGGAAAAAAATGTTTTAGAATTTTTAAAATATTTTCTTCACTAATAGTTCCATTAGTTGTCACAAATTCAGAATTTTGTTTAATCCAGTATTTAAAAAGTGAAGAAACTTCATCAATTTCAATTTCATAATCAAATGTCATTATATCATTTTCAGAAGGTTGACTTGTTATTGTAGACTCCCAAAATTTAATAAAAGCACTGTAAATAGGTAAATATTTGCTTGTTATTCCACAAAAAGAATCAGTTTCCTCATCATATGAAAATTTCTCTTTTAATAATAATTTTAAGGTATTTGAATAAATAATATTTGGTAAATAATTGCTTGAAAGAAATTGTTTCCAAATAAAATGAATATTTTTCCATTCAATTTTATAATTAGAATCATTTATATCTTGACAAATATATTTATTACAAAAATCAGAAACAATATTTATTTGATTCGTATTTTTAATATAATAAGTATATGCTTTTAATTCTTCATCAGAATTATTATCCATAAATGAGTCTGAGTTTTCATATCGTTTAGAGTAATGTGCAGCAACACAAAGTAAATCAAGACCTATTTTTTTAAGAATTTCTCTCCAAACATTATTTGAAAAATTTTCATTCATCTTTATTAATCTACAGTTCTCATAAGAATGATTTTCATGATATTTTGTCATAAAATTATTTGAAGTATTTCCATTTCCTATTGAAATAAGTGCAACATTATCTAATTCATTTAAGAATTGTTTCATTTTTTGAGTTACTAAAAATATATTATTTGTATTTTTCTTTAAAATATTATCACCTATAACAGTTAGAAAGTATTTTGCTGAATTTTTAGAAAAGAAAAAGGAAGGATAAATACAATTAAGAACATTTTGGATTGTATCTGTTTCCGGAATACAATTAAATAGGTTTCTCTCTTTAATTTGTTTAATAATAGTTAGTTTAGTTTTATGTTTCCATTGTAAAAGAATACGCTCTTTAGAAATACTTGATAATAATTTATGAATAATATCATCTTCTCTAACAATAAAATAATTTTTACCATTATATTCATAGAAAAAGTTATTATTTGATAAATAGAAATATTGATTTTTACTAAGAAATATTTGAATAAATATTTGTTGTTCATTTGTTAAATAATTATTACGAATAACACGTGTTTCATGAGCTTTTAACTCATTTTCTAAACTATTCGGTAAATAATTTACAATATGAGTATGAATTCTTTGTAGCATATATTCATTATTTGCATATTTTTCAAATAAATTTTCAATAGTATTATTACATGTATCTTTAAGATGTGACATTTATTCTATTTTATAGAAAGTATTTAAATCCTTTATATAAATAATATAAAATAAAGGGGAAAGTATATATTAATTTTTTTATACTTTTTTTACAACTATAATATAAATGAGAATAAATAAAAGATACATACCAAAGTCTTTAACAAAAAAAGATAAAATACATCAAAAATATATGCTTTTAAAATCTAGAAGATTATATAAAAAAGGTAAGTACTATACACGTAAAAATGTGTCCTCGTATAAAAATAAAAAATCAAGTCATATACTTAAAGCTGAAAAAATATATAATGTTATGAAGGTTGGACCTACAAATGAATTAGTAAAAAAAACAGGTTGCTCAAAATTAGCATTAGCAAAAATAATTAAAAAAGGTGAAGGTGCATACTATTCTTCAGGTTCAAGACCAAATCAAACAGCGCAATCTTGGGGTATTGCTAGATTAGCAAGTGCGATTACATCTGGAAAAGCAGCAGCTGTTGATTATAGTATTTTAGAAAAAGGATGCAAACCAAGTAGTAAAGCATTAACTCTTGCAAAAAAAGCAAAAAAAAAATACGGTTATGGAACTAGGAGAGCACCTAAAATAAATATATAAATTTTATTTAATATAATTTTGATAAATACATATAATTTAATAAAATATTTGAATTCATAAGTATTTAAAGATTTAAATAAAAAACAACTATAATGTCTACATTTACAAATAAAACTCAACCACAATTTCCTACCGATGGAAATGTTTTAACTATAAAAACAGTACAAATTTCTCCATTCAGAACCTTAATGACTGCATTAAAAGATATTCTTTTAGAAACAAATATTAGTTTTAGTCCTGATGGAATAAGAATTATTAATATGGATAAGAGCCATACTATTCTAGCACATCTTTATTTACCATCACAAAATTTTGAATTTTATGAATGTAAAAAAGAAAAAATAATTATTGGTGTAAATATGTTTCATCTATTTAAATTAATTAATTCCATTGATAATGATGATACATTAACTATTTATATAGAAAATGCCGATTATGCAGATGGAATAGTTTCTCATTTAGCTTTAAAATTTGAAAATGGAGAGATTAAGCAATGCAAAACTCAAAAACTTCGACTAATAGAACCTGAACCAGATGAATTTCAATATCCAGATGTAAAGTTTTCATCTATTATTAATCTTCCTTCTGCGGATTTTCAAAAAATTATTCGTGACCTTTCATGTATTTCAGATAAACTTGAAATTAAATCAGTAGGTAATGAATTAATATTTAAATGTTCTGGTCAATTTGCATCAGCAGAAATACATCGTGCAGAATCAGATGGAAGTATGGGTTTTATTTTAAAACAAGATTCAACCAAAATAATTCAAGGAGAGTTCTCTCTAAAGAATCTAGGTTATTTTATTAAATGTACAAATTTATGTTCTCAAATTGAGATATACTTGGAGAATGATTTACCTCTTGTTGTTAAATATGATGTTGCATCACTTGGATCAATTCGTTTATGTCTTTCCCAATTGCCTGCAAATTAAAATAATATATTTTAGAAAAAATAACTTAAAGATTATTTATATAATAACAATATGCCTTCTTAGCATAGTGGCATTGCACTGCACTTGTAATGCAGAGGTCCTGGGTTCGATTCCCAGAGGAGGCTCTTATATAATTAAATATTTTATTTAGAATACTTAATTATAAAATTTAGATATCTTAAAATAAAATAGATTATTTAGTTTTGCTCCACTTTTTTAAAATGTGG
>Ga0136644_10001058_pt1 | contig 21895 bp, 43 predicted proteins | sample C_130820_EF_Meta_FD_94780 | JGI IMG/M metagenome (GOLD analysis project Ga0136644, IMG submission 94780) | Freshwater microbial communities from Lake Croche, Canada to study carbon cycling - C_130820_EF_MetaG (v2) (version 2) | ecosystem: Environmental > Aquatic > Freshwater > Lake | place... | reverse complement strand
TCCATTGTTTTGAGATCTGCTAAAATCTTAAGCCTTGGTTTTAAAGTCTGCAAAGCCTCAACGATACGAATGCCGTTGTATTTTACGCAAGGTGTGCCTAGTTCGATGATATCAACATAGGGTGCAATTCGTTGTGCTAAACGAATTGTGTTTTCATAATCTAATGTATCTAGTGCTGCTTGAATTAGTGCCATTTTTGTTCTCCTTTTATTAAAATTGCAGAAAAAGAGATGCCTTGGTTCAAACAACCCATTGGAAATGTGTAATTATTCCTAAATTGGCAGACATCTCTCGCTCAACGTAGCTAAATTATTTAGCATTACGTAAACCTATTCATTATTAGTGCCTGTCTCGGTGAAGATGCCTGCTGTCCAACATACAGGACGGGAATTCAGCCCCTCTGGTCAGCATAAATGACCGTACTTGGTACCCATCATCTAACTTCACCGAGACAGTGCGCTGATATTTAGGCTTCTTCAGCCTCTTCGTCAGCATCCTCGACCATCACCTTGGCCACTGCACGAGCCTTCAAATCGTCCATGTTAGGCTTGCTCTTGCTCTTGCTCTTGCTCTTGCTCTTGCTCTTGGAAGGTTTCGCAGCCTTAGCCTTGACAATTGTTTCTCCGTTGTACTTCTCGTCAGCGTTGTCAATAGCCTCACGATACAGCGGGTTCTGATATAGATCAGTAGTCTTGAGGAACTCAACCAGCTCAGGCTTTGACATCGGACGCGGCAGCTCCATCAAAGTTGCTTCCGAGTACTTCTTGAGTAGGCGCTTGATGCGGCCCATATCGTTGGCGAATCGTACCTTGAAGGTCTTGGCAGGCACACTCTGGTCAGTAGAAGAAACACCAGCAACAGTAAAGATTTTGTCAGTCATAATACACTCCAATATTTTTTTAAATTATTCGCGCCAGCATCAGCGCGAAGAAAGTATAGCATAGCGGATGCTCGCTTGTCAAACCTTTTTAACGAACTGGCCAAGCGTAGATTGCTCGACAGTTGCTGGAACCGCCGTACATACTTTCTACCATCTGCTTGGCCTGATTTAGACCGCCTGCTTCGACAATAGTCTTGAGATTACTAAGGTCTGTTCGACTAGTAAAACCACAGCCATTGCTGCTACGTAAGCGCGGGTCAGGATTAGCCAACTCGTAAGTAACTTCCCATTGCATATTAGATTTCCTTTGATTGAATATAAGAGTTTGAATCAGTGAAAAATAAGATCCTATTAGGGGATCTCTAGAAGAGAGGCAGGAACATTATATCTACTGTTGGACGGAGTACGAACAACCACATTCTTGATCTTGATACGTTCAACAATACCCTGCACAGTAGTTCCGTTGCGAGCGCGGAATTTTACAATATCGCCTGGTTGTAACTTACGGCAAGTCTGTCGAGTCTGTTGTGCACGATTGTATTTGATCGCTTGAATAAAATTATTCATCTCGTCAGTAGTCCAGCTATTGTGGGCAATCGCGCTAACAATATCTTGTGCAGTAATATTCATGCTAATGTCTCCTTTTTTTCAACCTTGAGTTAGTCATTCTCACCGAGCGAGATTGACCACAGCTTGTTGGTCAAATCAAACACGCGAATGCGATAGTCAGCCAGTTCGGCCTGCAGATCCTTGATCTGCTCACGGCTTTTAGCCTGATTCAACTTGTTCATGGTCGCCAAAATCAAACCGTCCACATAATCAATCTGCTGCTGGATCTTGTTTTGAGCAGTCTCCAGATCGATATCACTCATGCTGTTCTCCTAACAAAATATGTGCCTATATTAACAGGTTGATCCAGAGTTGTCAACCGTTTCATTAAAGAATTTGAGGATTTCTTGGAACTTGGAGAATGCTTCATCGTTCTGAGCACTGGTAACATTACCATAAGGTGAATTATTAGCAGTAAACCAAATTTCAATCAGTGTCGGTAGAGCGTCATGGCTGCCAACGAAGTGTCCGTGATCATCATACTCATGAACTTCGATCAGCGGCTTATTTTGCTTATATCGAATGGTATTAGCTAAACCAGTGCCGCTGACTGGACAGATAGCTGACTTGAATCTTTTCCATTTTTTCTTGGCCTGCTGCCAACTAGCAACAGGTTTGCCAACCCAAGGATCTGACAAATATGAATTTAAAATCGGGTCAAATGCGACATAAGTTGCCATGGTATTTTCCTTAAATCTTGCGGTCAATGACGTTGTTAATAACTTGCTCAAGGGCAGCGTGAGCCTCCGTGCCGTGGCAGACATGCAGCATCATATCAATAATGGCAAGGTATCGGCCACTCACCAGTGCATACTTGCGAGCGAGATCAGGTTCATCAGCCAGTTGCTGCATGACCACTGAATCCATTTTTTGTGTAATATATTGCATAACAATTTCCTCAGGTTTACTGTTCTAGTCTTGCCAACGATCTTTCATGCGCTGGATAGCCGAATCAGGCACGCCGTGAATGTTCTGCCACTGTCCGCGAGCAGTGATGATTTCCAACTTGACACCCAATTCCTCAGCCATTTTCACATAGGATTCCATTTCCCAATGCTGAGTAAAGGTGTTGCTGACAATCACATCCAGACCAGCTTCTAAGGCTGCACGAGTCTTGCGCTGGCACCAGGCATGCGCCTGCTTTAGCTTGCTGGCATCGAACTTATAGTTGCCATCAGCCTGGTCAAAGTACATGTCAGCTTCATAATGACGAGTGTTCGGCGTCATCATGCTTTTGGCCATGGTCGTCTTGCCTGAACCAGGCAAGCCGCGAATCAGTATCAGTTTCGGCATTTTACATGCTCCAGTAGGTTTCTGAACTCGGATCGCAGCACAGCGGCGTGTTGCTGTCAATCTCGATTTCCTTGCCAGTCAAGAGGTTCTTGACCTTCTTTTTGGACACTACTTTGTTGCGATAAACAGATTCGGTGGCATAAGCATACTCCGTCGCGCCAGCGTTGCGATTGGCGCAAGTGGTGCTGCGTCGAGCCGAGGTTTCACTGCCAAAACTCTTGAGTTTCTGGGTGCTGGAAATATGATACACGATGTAGTTCATGACTAGATTTCCTAAGTTTAATTAGAACTTTTCCGAGATTTCGCGATTGTACTGCGTCATAAACGCAATCGAAAAGTCTTCAACGTCCTCGGTCCGAATCGGGTCATCCTTCTGCATCTTGTGATACTGACGATAGCTGGCGCTAGGACCAAACGGAGCCCGAATCTGCCAGATATCAAAGATGGTTTTGAGTTCCTGTCGGCTGAAAGAGTAGTTCATTAGTAGCTCCGTATCTTGATTTTACAAGTGTATTATACGGTGTGCTGAACCGTTTGTCAACCGTTTTTGTAAAAATTAAATTTTGTTTAAAATCAATAACTTACAGAAACTTGGCAACTAGCCCTACGGAGTAGATACTCAGCAACACGGCATTGATCACAATCAGACTCCATTCTCGCCAAATAATAGCCACACCCAGCCAAAGTAAACTGCCCAAATTCAGAAAGATTGGGCCTAGCGGATAGCTGTTCATGCTGGTAAAGATTGCGCCGATGATGGTTACCACCACCGCACTCCATTTGAGATAAAAGCTTAATTTTTTCATGATCGAAACTCTAGCACGAACAAACCAGGATTGTCAAGATCAATATTGCCGAACATAGAAAATGTGGTTAAAGATATTGATTTTGCAATAATTTTTTAATAAATTGTTGAACAAAAGGATCCGATAACGGCAGTATTTTATGCTCAGCAGTGACTACACCAGTGATGTAGTACAATCGCCATAAAGTATCGCTTGAAATCTTTTCAAAAAACAAAGAATTATAATCTTGATATGAGGTTGGTATCAAACGATAACTGAAAAAATTAGTATATTCAGGATAGTCTTTTTTAATTTTGCTGTCAGCAGAATCTGGAATAGAAATAATGTTAAGTCTTTCATGACGCATAAAATCACGCCGAAAAATAAAATTTTGGTCATGATTTAATTGACTCAGTAAATGTTCTAGCACAAGTCTTTTACTTTTAGATTTGCAATATACGGTGAAATCAACCACCGGCATACCTTTTTCTCGAATTCCAGCAACTATCTTTTGCTTGTCAGTTAGTACACTGCCAAAAATTTTTGGATTGTTTTGGCCTACAAGCTGCACAAGTTTCTTGAGATATTCTTCTCGATAAGCATTTGGATCACTGGCTATTTGAATCGCACGAACAAATCTGCCGACTGAGTTTTTGACATCCTGTTGGCTTTCAAGATAATTGTTGCCAGCATGTCTGAAACTTATATATGTTTTATTTTTTTCTTTGCTTATACTTGCATAATGAGCATTAGTGATTGATTTGACTATTTTTTGCAAATACTTTTCGGCTTGTGCAATATTTTTTATTTTGGGTGCCAGTGGATTTTGTGCGTTTTTCAAGTCTCGCAGCACACTGTGTACAAATTCATTGTTTTCTCGATCAAACATTTGTAATATATAGCGGTCTCCACTGAACAAAGCCAGCTTCAATAAATCAATAGATTCTGGAATACTAACATTAATATGTAAGCCGGTGCTTTCATTAGTATAAAGATCTAACTCATCGGCCAGTTCATAAAACTTATCCAACCATGACATGGCAGTGTTAGGATCCACTGGTGGACTGACAATTTCCATGGTAGCGCCATAATGATCGCCAGGAGACTTCTCTAAACTTCCGTCAGGTTCTATATAAAAATCAGTGATATTTTTTTTACGTTGTTTGGTAGTACTGAACACATGCACAGGTCTGTTGTATACCCCAGACAGCTTGTCTTTGACTAACCGTTGTGCTAACAAACTTGAGTCTCTGGTAGCAATAATCAATGAATCAATACCTAAAATCCTATCTACATTTTTGGCATCATAATAAAAATAATCATCAAAATTATCATAAAATCTAGCAGGTAATTTAAGCAATTTAGCAATATCAGTAGGATCTGAAAAAGTATTAGCCAAAGTACTCAAGTCGTTAAAGTACTTGCGATCTTGGAAGCCATCGACTTCCAAATTCAATATTTCATCCAGATTATCAAATGTTGATTTACGTACTATATCACTATAGCCACCAACTATATGACGAAAGAGGTTTCTATAATATCTCAATGCGTATCGAGCGCGTGCCATCAATTTTGAATCTTTGACCAAGGTTTTTGGAGCTGATTCAATATGCGTTCTAGCTTCGCGTGCATAAGCAGCATCTAGTTTTGGTTCAATTGATATAATTTTCTTTTTGATGTTATCTACATACTTTTCGTATTTTACAAGTTTTGCTTCAAATGCTTCACTGGCAGTTTTGGAGTCAGGCGATTTACCGATCAAATGAAAAACGCGATCCCATAATTCTGGTGTTAACCGATCTGCGAGGTTATAATAGACATGATGCATGGACATTATCTGACCTATGCTTGAATCAGAATTTTTAACAAGATCATGAATCATATAGCCGTACATACAAACTTCAAATTCGAATCCTACCAACACTCCTTGTTCAGTGCCTTGTTGTATGCTTGTTTGAAAAGTCCTGGGACTCATTCTCACTTCATGTATTTCATTTTCATCAAGACTGAGTTCAGCATCTTGTTGTTTGCGACGAGCAACAACTAGTTTTTCTATATAGCCCTCGTTGCGTAAAATCTTGAAGGTTAGATTTTCTGGTCCAAATTCACCAGTGGCAGCCAAACCATTTTTGCGCATGCGTTTGATTTTGTTGAACAGATTGCCCATTTCTTCCTGATCATTGGATGCAATGGACTTTTGTATACGCATGATCAGATCTTGTACTTTGTGATTTACATCTTGATCATTTATTTTTGGCGGATTATATTCTGGTTTTTTAATCCAACGATTATCGAGAATGCTGTAAATTCCACCGCTGACCGGGGGTGTAGCCACATCTTCCACATACAGTTCAGCTTCGTGGCCACGAATCTTGATATCGTGTTCATCGTTCCAGATTTTTTTCTTGGCAGTGTAGAATGCTTCTGCTAGGTCGTCACATTGCAAATCACTGTAGCGTGTGACTACATGAATATCAAAGTCTGAATAATCAGTATAGTTATAGTTAGCCATGCTGCCAGTCAACACAATATCCAATGTTTCAAAATCAGGAATATCCAGTGATTCACGAAACACGGTGGCAATCTGCATGAGTTTTTTGCGAACTTCAGGTAGTAGTTTTTCGCCCTGCCATGCCAAAGGACAAAGTTTACTGTGGTATTCTACATTGCCTTTGGTGTAATCATCAAGTCTCATTGCGTAAATCTTTTAGTAAATCAGGATGTGCATGATCGAAATGACGCATAACAATACCAGCCACCGCATTTGCTTCGTTTTCTTGAGGACTGCCAGTGTGACCAGCTTTTGGACCAAGTTCGCCGCGCAATTCTTGTCGCCAATGTACCAATTCATGTGCTAGAGTGCGAAGTACATCAATCACATGGCGATTGCCTGCCACAACTCTGATATTACCATCATGATACTTGCCGAAAGTTCCGTCTAGGCCAGTGTCTAGAAAAATAATTTTAGGCAGTTCTTTTATTCCCAGTCTTTTTTGGGCAAAAGGTATAAATCTCACAAGAATTTTTTCTAATTTAGGGTGGCTTACACCTTCGATGCTGAAATCATTTGCTCTCATAATGATATATTTAGTTTCGCTTACGCATTATATCAATTGCTTTGGCTGTTCGTTTGGTCATTTGTTCACGATCAATAAAATCTGTTATATCCATTGGTCGCAAGTCATAGTCTGTTTGTTTTAGATTGTTGTCGTTAATAAATATTAATGCCTCAATGCGAGCCTCAGGCCAAATTGTACCGGGAAAATACGCAACAGCTTGCGTTGGGTTTGTCTTTTTAACTAATTTATATCCCTCTAATACTTTTCCAGCAGTTTTTTCTCTGACCACTTCACTTGCCCAAAGCTTTTTAAATGTGCTGATGTTTATTTTTTTAGAAAAGTATTGGCTGATCAGCGTGGACATATAGTTAGAAGGCACAGCTGGCTGCAAAATTTTGTACAGCTTTTTTGCATATTCTTCTTGGGCAGCATTTGGATCATTGGCAATTGTCATGGCTTTGGCAACTCTTAATAACACAAAATTCAGTTTTTTTACATCATCAAAGTAGTTAGGTGCAGCAGCAGCAGTAGGCTGACCGTCTTTGGCTGCATCATACGCATGCCCCGCGCTGCGTATTTCTACATAGTCCTTTCGTGGATTAATACTGAAGTATTTGCCAAAATCAAACTGTATTAAAGCTTGTTGTATACTTTGGTAATACCCATCGCGCAATGCTGAAATAGCCTGGTTTATGTTTTCAGTATTTTGAGATGCGAGTTTCTCAACAAATGATTGTGTAAAGTCATTGCTTAGTCGTCTAAAAAGAGAGAGTATTTGTTTGTCGCCGAGAAATACAGCGAATTTCACCAAGTCTATATTCATCACAGGCAAGCTGACGTTTATGTGAAATCCTGTGCTGGGATTACTTCTGCCGCCACATTGTTTAACCCAATCAAAAAATTTAGGTAATATAGCAAGACAACTTTGCAGTGGCATAGGTGGAGAAACAATCTCACACGGCAATGCCGCCGCCGGCAAATTATTTGGCGCATAATCCTTGATACTGGAGTCTGGTTCTATTATCCATGTATCTTTGATTCTTGGTATGCCGTGATAAGCACCACTGAAATCTACTTTTACGCCTAGATATTCGCGCAAAGAATCAGCTATTGTGGCAGCATTGGCGTTGGAAAAACCTAATGCAGAGTCAAGATTGCCACTCAGAGTTAAATATGGCCAAGGCAGATCTAATATATTGGCTGCACTCTTCATATCCACAATTCTTTTTGTCTCTAAAAAATGCGTTAAAAATTCGGGTGCATCATACCGTTCATAATAGGATTCTGTAAATTTTTTCTTTACTCTTTGATATAATTCATTTTTCGTAGAAATAGCATCTTCAATTACATTTTCTAGTTCAACCAATGCATCCCGGCGTGCTTGAAGATATCTGTTAGCCAATTCGTTTTGTTCAACATTTAGATTGTCGCTGCCATCGTTCTTCCAATTCTGATAAGATTGATGCGCAAGTTTAATTTGTTCATCACTGAGCCCTTGCGATTTTAGTAGATTATGGGTTGTCTTTTCTCGTAATTCGTTGTTTCTAATAACCTCGTCAAACACTTTTCGGTAATCGTGAAAGGCAAAATCTGATTCTATTTTATCCACGAACCAAGATTTATATAACAGCTTTAACGCATCGACCTTTTTTTGTACCAGTGAGCGCGGCGTGCGGACAGAGCCGGTAGCTGTTGAGAAAAAATCAATGATCTTATTCCAGCTTACGCCGGCCTCTGGATTTAATAATTTATTTTTAGAATAGTCTGGAATTTCTTTTCCTTGTAGTCCGGTTTGAGTTAATATCAACTCTGCTTCAAATCCAACTTTAATACCTTCTGCTGCCTTTCCCTGAGCAAATTTTTCCAAAGTCTTTGGCGTAATTTTGATTTCACTCAGAGGTTTTATTTCACTATATCTCATCGGATTTGCCTGATATCCAGATCATCGAATGCCATGTTAGCAAACATATCTGCTGGGTAAGGTTTTTTGATTGCTGCTTGCCAAGCATCGTGTTCATTGGCAGCATCTACTTCTAGATAACGAGTATCGTGATTAGTTCCTGCATAGCGTTTGAATCCCACCATATAGCGGTTTAGTTTGGTGGATGATTTTGGTTCGTCAGTCTTTTTTGAACTGCTGATTTTTTGGGCTAGTTGTTGACGCTGAGTAGCAAGATCACTGATTTCACTGCCTTCTGCCTTGTTGATTTCATAACCATATTTTATAAAGTCTCGTAGTGATCCATTGCCGTATTTGTTGAATGCTGCTCGCAATGCCTCCCACCCAATCATATCAGGTAAAAACATCACCTGCTCTTGATTTATATCAGATATAACCCAATCATGTTTTTTAAAGTCTGATGTATCTTGTTGTTCTTTGGGCTTGACAGATGCAAGTACCTTGTCGGCCCATTCTTTTTTAAGAGTGTTTGAATCGATCAACCCTACCATGTATTTGCAGAATAATCCAATGATATCATCCATTTCGGTTGGATCTACTGAAACTCTGGATCCTTTGGTTCTTACATCAGAAGAAGCAAATTTTGTCTGATGATATTTCGTAAAGCCTTTTGCGGTAGACTCAGGATCAGTGTCTTTTGGATTCCAATATTTTAGAATGGTCGGTGATAATACTTTATACAACTTCTTGAAGTATTCATTTCGTTCTGCTTCAGGATTTGCAGCAATATACATTGCCTGAGCATAGCGCATTAAAGTGTTTTTCAATTTGTCAATATCATCAAAATAATCTTTTCCGCCAGCGCTGCGAAATTCTACATAATTTGCTTTAGGATTAATACTGAAATATTTGCCAAACCCTTGGCCACCGACGGAACTCTGATGTATCATAAAATGTGATGCATCGGTTATTCCCTTGCGCAAATCTTCAAATGCACGTATCAGCATTGCTGTGTCTCTGGCTGCATTGGCCGGGCTATGATTGGACCTTATATTTTTGATTGTGGTTTTTATTCTTTTTAAAAAACTTTCTGCATATGTACTATTTTGTCTTTTAAACTGCTTTAGCACATATTCATCACCCAGAAATAATGCTAGTTTAACGGTATCAAGATTTGCAGTAGTCTGACTAGACAAGCTGACACCCATGTGAAATCCTGTGCTTTTGTTTGAATAAGCATTATTATCTTTTGCCCATGCAAAAAATTCAGGCAACCAATACTCTACTACTTCTTTCAACGGCTTGGGTGGACTTATAATTTCAATCGGTAAATCTCTCATATCATCAACGATAATACTGCTATCTGCTTCAAATACCCAGTTATTCCCGTCTCTTGTGGCAGTATGATAGCCTGAACTGACCTTGACGGTTTCCTCACGGAATGTGCGGCTAAAATCATCTGCCAAGTCTCTAGCAGAAGCTTCAACATATTCGCCCTGTTCATCACTGACGGCTATAAAAGGCCATTCAAGATCGAATGCATTAGCTACTTCCATCATTGAATCATATGTCTGTTGTACCCAGTAATCTTCATCGAGATCAAACTCGTCGGTAAATTCATCTCTTGCTTGACTCCAGTATACTCCTTGAGATCTTATCTCATCTTCTACTTTTTCTTCAAACTCTGCGTTAGCAGCGTCATATGCTTCATCATAAGTTTCTCGGTCCGCGCTGTCACCACGCCGTAAGATGCGTTCAACATCTTCTTCTGAATATTTGTTGCGTAGTTTATCAGCAACTTCGATTTCTTCGTCCCATGATTCTTGGCGCATTAGTTCAGTAACTAGTTCAAGTTCAGATTCTGCAAACGATTCATCAATTTGTTTATCAAGCCAGACACGATATTCCTCTCGCATTTCATATTCTAATCTTTGTCTGCCAGTCCGCGCTAATCCAAGATTAAAATCATCATTTGAGAAGAAACGTAGTACGTCCGGGATGCTGACTGGTCTTTCATCCATTTCATAATCTGGCTCCCCTTGTATGTTTGAATCTTGTACACCCATTCCTTCAAATACCAATTCGGCTTCAAATCCAGCCATCATGCCTTCGGCAGCAGGACTGTTCATGAACTTGGTAAGCGCGGTAGGATCCATGCGTACTTCATCTAAAATTTGCTCAGATTCTTTTTTTGGTGATAATTTAAAATCTTTGTATTTCATTTTTATTTTTCTTTAGTCTTGGCTACTGCCACATTTTTTACGCTTCAGATTAGTCAGTTGACCGTAATCAACTGGCCATTCTTTACCTGGTTGTAGTTCAACAGATGCCTGCGGAAATGCAAACTTCACACCAGCTGCTTTTTGAATTTTGGTGATTGATGTTCTGAACTTAGTCAGATCATTGCCTAGATTGGGGTACGGCGCTACATGGGGGAATAACCAACCAGCAATTTCTTTTGTCTGATCATTGATAACAATCTTGTAGAAAGCATGTGGCACCACAATGTGATTTCGTCCAATCTGTTTGTCTTGTGCGTTGTAGATACCGCCTACATATACAGTATAGCTCTGATTGCGTTCTACTACCCAGCCACGCACGCTGGTTTCCAGTAACTTCCATATTCCACGATTCAGTGAACCTGCTTGCGGACTCATATTAGTCATGAGAAATGATTCATATTCCACTTGCTGATCCCAACTTAAATCGCCATCAGGACTCATGTGGCCTTTGTCATAGCCTGTTCCAACATAATCATCAGGTGTAGCGCCTTTTGATACGCTTTGATCAGCCACAAATGCATCGGTACGAGCCACACATCCTATTGCATTTTGTGGACGCAGTGAATATGTTACAAACTTGGGAAGTTTAGCTGCTGCATCGTAGCCTACCAGATACGCTTGTCGGCAGATGGGTGTAACATTGGTTGTTTTAGCAAAGCCATATGGGCTGTGAACCTGGCATTGTTGCAGTGACAGAGGTTGACGTTGTGTCCATGCAAACGCCGACGTTACGGTAAAGAAAAGCAGTATTGAAGTGATTAGATTTTTCATACTTGATACCTAAGAGATGTCAAGTATTTATCTGATGTTTATTAACTCAATACTCTAGCATTTTGAAAAATCTTGATATTTGAACCAGCGATGTTGATTATGAGCTGTCTTGAGATGCAGGCCGTGCTTGGCTAAAGTTTCTCGCCAGGCAAAGAAACTAGGTCCATGCCCGTTGCCGCCGGTGTGTATATCTCTTCCGTGCATCCGACGATGTTCCCAACGATATATATCCCAAACATATTGGTGAACCATTTCATGAGCCAGCACGTTTAGCAACCATTGCGGACAGAACCATTTGTCACTGATACGCATCCAGCAATAACTACCGGTCTGCTGCATATCATTTTCCCAATGACATACACCCCAAACCTTATGAATGCGACCGACAAATATAACAGGAGATTTTAGCTGACCACCAAAACAATTTTGGTTTATCAATTCGTAATAATAGTCGATTTCGTCCAGGGATGGACGATATTGCAGTTTGCGTTGATAGGTCTTGCTGGGCAGTGGCTGTTGCATCAGCCTTTTGATAAGCTCAGACATCTTGATCCTCTTTGGTATTTACGCGAACCAAAGAGGACCATAATGTATGTAGTTTACAACACTCGTTGCTTGTAGTAAGTCACTGCATCAATCAATGCTTGTTCAGCAGTTTTTTTGTCAGTGTTGCCTTCGGTCATGATATAGCGTACAGCGTCACGAGTGTTCAGCTGGCGGTGAAAGGTAGCCTGGATAGCTGCATTTTCAATATTGTTCATTTGGTCTTCTCCTCGTTGATAATACTTTTGGTCTTTAGTGCATCGATAATAGTTTTGATATGTGACTTCAATACAGCGTCGCTGAGCTGTTCAGGAATGCTAGATCGAGGCCATTCGATAAGAAATGGGCAGCAATCACGCCATGATCCATTTTCAATATAGTGTTGAAATTCCCGGAGATCCTCAAGATCATTGGGGTTGAAATATCGTTTAGGTGCTGATGCCAGCACACTTGCTCCCGCAGGCTTATACATTAGTTCCTCTGAAAAATAGAAATGATGCGTTGCGCATCACTGAGGTCCGTGACATTATCAGCCAATTCAAGCTCACGGACCACCAGCTCGTTTTTGGCACGCTGAAGCAATTCCAGCGCATATTCTAGATCGTCCAAACTAACCACTTCAGCCCATGCTCGCCACTGAGTATCAGTGCGGAGGCTTTGAAGGAAACGGAGGTTACTGAGGTCATGCTCATTAAAAGAAGAATATAGGTTCATTTAGCTCACCAGATATTCAGCAAACATGTCGGTCAGATGGTCAGTGGCATCATACCAGGAATCTGAACCCCACTCGGAGTGGTCAATAGCCATCAACATGATTTGAAAATCATCTGATAGTTCCGTAGGGATCAGATAATGGTTGCAGGAGTAATCACGAACCCGAACAGCATCAATCATAATATATTTCCTTTAACTGTTTTTGTCTGAATCAATTGCTTCTGATAGTTTACGGAATTTATCCTCGTCATCACAGTCTACGAACCATTCCCCACGCCAAATATAATTGTACTCTTGAAAATAGCAATTTTGCTGATAGTCATTGAAATCATGGTATTGCTTTGTTGCAACATCATCTTCTCCGCGATCTCGGCCGTAATATACGGTGCAATCTGTCTCTGGACAACTAAAAGAATGCTTTTCAGTTTTTGGCTCAATGTATTTGCGCAGAACACTGATGTCACCCAGTTTGACAAGCTCAGTTGCCAGCTGCTGGCTGTTGTAATGTTCCAAGAGAATTGATCCGTTGTGGGACAGGTAACCATCCCAATGGCAATAGACCGTTTGGATCTGTCCGTTGTCGAGTTCAACTGCGATAGTGCTACGTGTAGCCATTGTAATTGCTCCTTTATTAACTGAAGTTAGATGAGTGCGTAAGGTTTGTTCCATTTGCCGATGTTCACATCCACATACCAACCCACATCAAAATAGTCGCTCATGATATCACTGCGGTCGTGATTGCCAGCATTTAGGGCGGGCACCACTTCCATGAGGAAATTCAAGGCTTTGCCAGAGAAATGCTCGTGATACCAATAAGGATTGATGCTTACACGACCCACCGCCTTGTTAAAAACGCGACCATGGTCACGGAAGCGAGCAAGTTCGCCAGCGATTTCGTTGAAGTTGCCGATGAAGTCGATTGGGCCTTGAGTTACCGTCAGCACCAAGGTCATGTGATTATTAACACTAAGCGAGCCTTTGAGGCCGTATTTCTTGAGGATAGCCTTGACCACGGGAGCAATCTGAGCTTTCTTTTCTTGCGACATATAAGCCATTTTTGTGACCTCGTTCAGTGTTTCAGTATGTGCGTATATTACACGATGCCAGTGTGAGTGTCAACCGTTTAGAGCTTGAAAAGTGAGTCCGTGGAGATAGTCCATCTGGACCTGATCGACATAAAAGTCAGTCTGCGGATCCCAATACTCGCCTGCCTTGGCATCATAATAAAGCACACGGCCGTTGGCGTAAAAGAACGGACCTTCCAGCCCTTTTCGAGGCTGCCAGCGTTTGTCGCGCTCACCTAGAATACGATAGCCCATGTGTGCGTCTCCGCTTTGTTCAGTATGTGCGTATATTACATGCTCAAACCAAACCTGTCAACCGGCTGAAACCCAACAGTTTCAGTATATTGGCAGCATCAATGTGCTGCTCAGGCAGTTGCTTTTCAACAGATTTTAGCTAAGTGCTTGATTTTTCTAGAAAACACTCGTTGTGTTACGATTTAATTACTGTATCTAAGTGATTGATTTCTTTAGTATTTTCGTTGTGTGCCGAAGGCACATTTGATGGAATGTGTTGTGTGCGCTGTCGTCGCTGTTCTGCTCGTCTTGTTTCTCGGCGTTCACATTTAGCGCAATATTCATGATAGGATACCAAGTGCTCACAAAGTCTCATCACTGCCCCCTATGCTGTTCAGCTAGTGTTCAGCATATATTTATGGGGCAGTGAGTCTTTTAATTAAACCGTCATTTAATCGCCTTCAGCAGCACACAGTCTGCACCAATTCGACCATTGAACTTTTGTGCTTTGGTCTTGATGCTGTCCATGAGCTTCTTCAATGTATTTTTATTACCGTCCAGCACCTGTTTGATAACAACCTCAGGCTTGCGTACCTTTTTCTTGATGCTGCTGATTTCATCATAGTGAAGGATACTAGAACCTTTGACTGCCAACGTAGCAACGCCCAGATTTCCCGTGATATGATAAATCTGATTGGTCTTGGTGTTAAACACCCAGAGCTGGGTTGCTCCGATGATAGTCTCAGGAGGAATGCTCTTTATCTTGAGTTTGGCATATTCCTTCATGTAATTCAGCTTGCTGATTTGCTTTTCTGCACTCACTGCCTTTTTAGCACGCGGCTTGCGTACCTTGGCTGCCTTGGCATTGCCAACGAAACGGTCAATATCGTCCAACACCACCTTCAGCATACGCAGGATTTCACGCTTGCTGGACAGCGGCAGATACTCATATGCTTCGTTCAACTGTTCATCCTTGAATCCCATCATCTCCTCATGCTCAGCTAGACGGTCTTCCACCACCTTGCGAATATGCTTGCATACATGAGTTGAAGGCTGGTGCTTCTGCAGATAGTTGTAGAAGCTATAATCAATCTTTTTCTTTCGGTCTTGAAACCATGAAGAGATTTCATCGTCTACCGCAATGATATGCGGCTCAGCACTGGCTTTGATACGGTCTTGAATATTGATAACTTCTGCCATAGGTTTCAGCGCAACTTTTGCGCCATCGTTGTCATCATCAAACACCTCATGACTATCATATACTTCACTCCGAAGCAACGATTCAAGTTCGGAAACAATGACGTTTTCACATTCGCCAGTGAACTTGGTACCAAGATCCTGCATGCGAATTAGCTTACCCAAGGTGTCCTTTTTAACACTGCTGAGTTTTTTGAAATGTCGAATATCTGCCTTGTTGTACTTATTTTTACCCATCCAATTGATGACCCATTTTTCATAGGTATCCGAATCAACGCTGGATATTGCATACCAATTCAAGGCACGGGCAAGAACAGCATCGGAACGGCTGCTGATTTCTCCCCAAGAAAGACTTTCGTCACCCAGCTTGCCTGCTTCTCCGCGAATTTTTTCACGCTGTTGACGAGTGACACGGATTCGCACGGGATTCGATGATTTGCGTTTAACTGCCATGATTTGTCTCCTGAACTGAAGAATAACGATTATTCGCCACGCTTGGGATGTTTGTCTTTTCGCACATATTTGGTGCGGTCGCGCTGAACCTTGTGACGGAACAGGTTGCCTGTGCAATACAGCTCAGTAGCTCTGATTCGTTGAGGCTTGCTTTTCATGTTTTTCACCAACTATTTAGTATAACCGAAGTATATCAACGGGAATCAGCCGTGTCAAGCAGTTTATCCATGATCAGATTGCGCTCGATTGTTTGCCAAATTTTGGCATCACGCTCTCGTTGTTCCACCTCGATTCTGGAACGCAAAAATTCCAATGCGTGTTCACCGATTTTATCCAAGTTGGATGCTATTAGACGATATGCTTGGTCCATATCCATTTCAACGCTTTGCATCATATGCCTGATCTGATTCCGTGTCGCAGTGATCACAATGGCCATGTTTGGCGCCGTGTTTGCAGGGCTTGTGCCCGCAAGGCTTACACAAGGCATAGGCCCATGTGTTAGCCCATAATGCTTGTCCGCAGGACTGACAGTAGTGCGTTGGTGCAGTGGGCTTGAATGCCATGATAATCAACCTCGCCTCATTTTAGCAACTTCTTCTGCTTCAGCCTGGCTAAAAACAGGTTGCAAACAGCTTTTATGCAGAACTGCAATGCCGATCAACCGATCACCTGTGTAAAACAATGTTTCTTTTTTGGTGCAGGTATTCATGGTCATTTCGTGACTGGGAATCTTTGGTTTTTCCTCTCTAAATGAGCGAGGAGGCACATATGTGGCTACATTTTTTGTAGATTTTACTTTTTTCGTGTCTTGAATACCGTTTTCTTTCTTGTATTCTTCATAGTCACGAAAACGCTGAGCTTCAGCAGCAGAACGAAACTTTCGCTTGCGTCTGAATTTTTGCTTGCCAGTAGTAGTTAAAGCTGGATGTGTCAGATGAAAAGTCATAAAATTCTCTGAACTATCTGTTGTGATGTGTGCAGTATATGCTACTGCACACAAGGTTGTCAATTGATTTATACGGCGTCTTCTTGGTTTATCTCATAGATGATGATCGTGTGCAAAATCTGTGTCGTCTTCCCACATTGCTTGGGAATTGACAATATCAAACTCTTGGTCGATGCATTCGGGCAGCATTTGGGCTGCGCTACCACTATCGCCCCACTCTTCATAATGCTCATCACTGCCATTATGCCAAAGGCCAGCGAACTGCATGCCGGGCTCGTAGTAGAATGCACGAACATCAAATCCTTCGTGATTCACGAGATAATCATAAAACCCAATTGGCGGTGCCCAGGCACTGTCAAACTTCAATGCAAGCCGCTGTTGTTCTTGATCAAGCCAATCTGCCCAATCGCCGTCGCCACCAACATCCCACTTGGTTCCCCAATGATCAATACACCAACTATACCAACCTTCACCGTCATACAATTTCGATGGGCAAGGCAAGAACTCTTGCATCATACGCCCTGCACGAAAAGCCACGATCAGTCGATCAAGTTTCTCGCGGTCAACATGCGTGATATAAACACTGTTTGAACACCAATTTGGCATTGTAGATTCCTCTGTGTTGTTGTTTAAGTTGTGTTGTTGTTTAAGTATTTGACTACCTTACCAGCAAGTCAATTATAGCACATCTTTGTGTTGAAAGCAACTCTCGGTTGCTTCTGTAAGTTCGAGGATTGCATTCCGTATGGTGGATGTAGCTGACTCTAGAACCTTCTTACGGTCAAGAGCTTGGGGAGTATCATTCCAATCCAGATACGACAACTCATCCTCAATGAGGAAGATGTTAGATTGAAGCTCGTCGATCAATTCAAAGAGATGGTGGTTCATTGGTTTTCTCCCACTAGATATGCGCTGTTGCTGCTCAGCCTGTTCCTCACGTTCAGCTTCCTCGCGACTCGCGGGTGTGGTACCTCTTCGACTCGGTACAGGATTCCATCCCGTCGTCGTAGGCCAATGCCCGAGCACCAAGGATCAGTTCCCGGAACCGATCCTTGTCGATGGTTCCCGAGGATACCAAGTCGAAGACCAGATTGGAGAATTCATCCTCGTTACTGGGGGCCAGATTCTTCAGCATGATCTTAACGTCTTTTTCGTTAATCATGGTAGCCCCCAATGAAACATTGACCGTTTTTCTTCCTGTTCCAATCGTCGATACCTCTCGAACACTTCCTTTTGGTAGTAATTGACCATGTGGTTCATTATTTTTCTCCCAATTGTGCTTTAATCAAGTTTGCCAGTTCGTGGGCATCTTCAAACACTCGTCCTTCCATATAGACCCATTGGCCCCACCTGTCCGAGGTCAGGAATTCTAATACCAGCTTTAGCAATTTTTTGTTGGTCATGATGTTCTCTTTAGTTACTTCGATTAGCGTATAGATGTTAGTGGGCACAGTGTTCCGGTATTCTGCAAGCAGCTTGGTTGCCTTAGCATATGATTTGATATCCGGACCATGGGCGAATGTCCCGAAGGAATTTCTACTGATGATACGATAGGTAGTCATCTTGTCAGCCATACTTGACGCGGCTTTCGACAACCAAACCCTTGACCGAAACCTCACCGAGGTATTTCGCGACAATTACAGAGCCTTCCAAATTCCAGTTCATTCTATTCTCCTTTATGACTATTGACCTAGGACCGAAGCTGCTGAACCTCGCGGCCCATCGTAAACCCTTCTCTGTAAGAGGTCTGCATCGCCACCGTCATCAACCGGTTGAACTCGTCCTGAGTCAGGAGCCCGTGCTGCATACAGTGGTAAACCCTCTGCAGGAATTCGTCGGTAGTACGATCGGTAGTGTGAGTGATATTGGGTTGGTAGTTATCGATCATTCTGTATATCCTTGTGTTTATTTAACCAGCAAGAGGATTATAGTACATCTTTGTGCAGAAAGCAACTATCAGTTGCTACTACAAGTGCGTCGATTGCAGACAGAGGTTATCAATCGCCATAGCGATATCGCACGCAACGTCGAATCCGCATTCAGTTGAATCATAGGTCATTGGGTCAAGAGCAACCCATTTGCACAGATTCACTACAGCATTGAAGAACGCTACCTGTTCTTCTTCTCCCATGGGAGAAGGAAAGTGACCAAAGGCCTGTTTGTACGCTTCGACAAAATACTTGTTCATGGTGAACTCCTTAGCTCAACTATGCAGATAGTATAGCAAAAAGGTCAGATATTTGTCAACTGGTTTGACAAATATTTTTATTGTTGAGAAATCAATAACTTATAATAGATCAAGTGCTTTCCCTGTGCGGCGGTACTAATTAGCGTATCCAGTGCTTTCATGCGTCATTTGGTATCGCAAAAAGGGGCAACCTGGATGCGACCATCAGCTTACTCACTCTGTCAACTACGCCTTCCATCCGCTCCAACAACCACAGGAAACTTTCGGGTGCTACCGCTCTTCGCTGCCTAAGAGTAAGGTCCTGCAGTTGCGACACTGCTTCAATCGTGCGGACGCACACTAGTCGGAAGCTAACCGACACGTTCGTTTATCGTTTGATTTTTTTGTCTTCATTGGTTAGGCGCTGAATGGCGCTCATGCGTTCTTCGTCTCCATTCGACATGATGCTATCATAGTACACGCCTAGTATGTCGTCACGCAAAAAGTCATCCAGCTCATCCTGGCTAAGCTCTCGGTCAATTGCTTCTTCCGAGATTTCTTGAATGTAAGAGATCATCCAGTCGGGAATAACGATTTCGATTTTCGTTCGTGCATCCATCGCTGTAACGATCCCAGGGGCTTTCATGTCAGCGTCAGCCAGTTCGACCAGTGCGTAATACTTTTCCTTCACATCATGAAGGAGCGCGAGATTGATCTCGTCCTGGGCGTCCATAGCGTCGGCCTCGCAGTCAAAGTCATACATGTCACGGAACCAGTTCTCAACCACGTATCCCGCAGCCTGCAGCAGGAACTCATTGTCGGCGGACAGATTGTATTCCTGGGCGGTGCGTTGAGCGGCCATATTCACGAGGTCGTTACGGTAGTTCATGTCAGATCCCTTTGCTTGATTGATGAAGCTATTCTATCAGGTTCCTGGTGAATGTCAACCGCCACCAAAAACTTCAACGATGACGCCCGATTCTTTGTCGTCGGTGTCCGCCAGGTCGAATTCGGTGTAGTAACCATTCTTGATGGCGTCATCAAATTCCTCGATGACGCTCTGAGAGACCAGCCCGTTCTCACCGACAAAGAACTCACGAGCCTGTTCCAGGGACTCGGCCTTGATGGCCACCATGCCGCTGGTGTAGTCGAAAGGTGCGGTGGTGATGATGAAGAGTTTCATGTTCATTCCTTTATTCATTTGGTGATACCATTCTACCTTAATGACTAATTAATGTACACAGGCCTGTAGGCCGCCCAGCGCCGCCACTGACTCATGGGCGAGGGTGCCCATGAAGTTCATCTGACTGATTATGGCACTGACCAGGTCCTCGCCGACATCCGAACCGGCTTCCACGCTGGCGATCAGTTCCAGCCACTGGGCGTCCTTGTCGTAGTCGAATTCGCACCAGTCCATCACCACGATGTAGGTGGCTTCGTGGACCAGGCGGTCGACCTTCTTCTTGCCCAGGGAATTGGCGGCGCGAGTGGCAAGGAGGGTGATGAGGATGTTGTAGGCGTAGTTCATGTCAGACCCCTTTGCTTGATTGATGAAGCTATTCTATCAGGTTCCTGGTGAATGTCAACCGTTTTAGGCAGTCTTTTTCATCATCGTCCGATAGTGCTTCACAGTCCGAGCGTACTCGTCAGGTGACACAGATTGGAGACGAGCAATCACTGAGTCCAACATGCCAATCAATGCACCCACCTGATACGTAGTGGACATTGCGTCGCGGTGGTTAGGGTCATCAACCACCAACTTGCCACTCTCAACGAAGTCAGTAGCCAGCGTCTGGCTGTAGGCAAACATGTCTTGAGCGAGGGGGTTCAGCCAGGGGAAGTCAATTTTGACCATGGGTATCTCCTTTCAAATTCCTCGGTTAATCACTTAGCGTAGGGCTCATCCAAACGGTGCGTTCAATATACCGAAACTGTCGAGTCCCAGGGATATGTTCATAAGCATCCATATTAGTGTATCCCTCGCCGTCAAACCCATGGTCGGTGCAGATTAGCCATCGACTATGACCTGACATGGGTTCCAGGATGATACGGTCCGCTTCTGGAAAAACACTCTCCAAAAGTTCAAGCTGTTCGGTAAGGGTCATATTGTTCTCCTTTTAAGCCGCTACCTGAGCGCACGCCTCGCGCTCTTTAGCCAGAGCGCCGACGATAACATCCCGAAACCGGTCTTGGTCGATGGTGCCGGATTTCACGAAGTTAAATATCAGATTGGCGAATTCAACCTCAGTGGCGGCGGACAGGTTGTTCAGCATAATCGCCACATCATTTTTGGTTATCATGGTGTTCTCCATTGCTTGCTTGTTCAGTATGTGCATATAGTACATAAGGAGGAACCGTTTGTCAACCGTTTTTGAAAGATTTTGCAGGATTTTTTTCTCCTGCAAAATCAACAACTTAAGAAAAAGTTTTACGCCCGAATCAAACGGGTTACCGCCACAATTTGGCCGCGATCATCGCGGACGGCGGTAGGGCCTGTGTCCGGAGCGAACACGTTGTCGGCGTTTGGCAGCGCCGTCAGCACCATGGTGCTGACCAGTACTGGCTGCGTCAGGGGCAGCGTCAGGCCTTCCACGTTGCCCGTGCTCCGGTAGGTGGTCGGGATTCCATCCAGCGACAAAGCGCTGGTCTCAACTGTCACCACACGAGCAACAGTGCCCGAGGCTGGGAAGGTCCGGTCGCTGCCATCATGCAGCCGGACGGTTATATCGTGAGGGGTCAGGTTTATCATTGTTTGCTCTCCTTCTTCTGAGCGGCCACCGGGCGGTGGTTTTCAAATAGTCCACAAGAGGGGTGATTTTCCCCCCCGCAATAACCGCCGAACTGTTCGCAGGTCGGGCAGGGGTCTTGAGGATTTCTCTCTGCAAGTTTTTGATAAAAATCAGCCTTAGTCGTTAGACACAAGTACGAAAGGCACATTTCCTTTGTATAGTCGGTGCCGAGCGTTGCCGTCAGTGACGCTTCAGCCTGTTTTTCTTTT
>Ga0136644_10001056_pt1 | contig 21912 bp, 22 predicted proteins | sample C_130820_EF_Meta_FD_94780 | JGI IMG/M metagenome (GOLD analysis project Ga0136644, IMG submission 94780) | Freshwater microbial communities from Lake Croche, Canada to study carbon cycling - C_130820_EF_MetaG (v2) (version 2) | ecosystem: Environmental > Aquatic > Freshwater > Lake | place... | reverse complement strand
TACCTGGGCTGGCGCCGCTTGCTTGACCGCTTCAAGGACAAGCTCACACCCGAACAATTCCTGTTCCATGCGCTTCGAACCTCTTATCAGTGACTCCATACACGGTTAAAGTGAACTCAGCCCCCAAGAAGTGATAAGACATCAAAAAAAACGTCAGACATTACCAGCGAGTTCACTCCTAAGTCACCATTAGATTTGGATAGTTTCCGCCCTCCCTCATCGACAATCGTTGGAACGTGTCCAAACGTCGGAGTCTTAATAGAAAGCAGTTCACTCACATACACTTGTCTTAGCGTAGAAGGAACTAGATCTCCGCCTCTTACGACATCTGTGACTCCAAGTAGATGGTCATCAACAACTGAAGCCAGATGGTATCCAGCGACAAGATCCGAGCGCCTGACGACAAAGTCGCCTACGTACGACTCCAACCCGCTGGAAATTTTACCAAGCACGCGGTCATTGAATCCAGTCAGCACATTACTCGTGTTCACGCGCCATGCGTGCCGAATCGTAGCTGCGTGGTTGGCCGTCCTGCAGGTACCTAGATAAATGGGGCCGTCAGGTCCGAGTCTCGAAGATTCGGTTACATCTTTGCGGGTGCAGGTACAACGGTAGCAGCGTGAGGTTTTAATTAATTTTGCCAGAACGTCTAAGTAGATTTCATTTCTATTCGACTGGTACACCACCGAGCCAGACCACTCGAGGCCGAACCTTTCCAAAGTACTGAGAATGCTATCAACCGCACCAATTTTTGCGCGCGCCGAATCAAGATCGTCTATCCTAACCAGCCACTCACCCCCACGTTGCTTGGCGTCCAGGTAACTCGCAATCGCAGTTACCATCGAGCCGAGATGAAGCGGGCCAGAAGGGGTTGGTGCAAATCGTCCAATCATTGGCTGAATCACTGTTCAAACAATTTCAATAAACCTCGAACAAGACCGCTGAATCTGAGGCGGTCGTGCAATTGGGAGCAGCGTAGGTTTGATTTTGATGGCGCTGATCAGCTGGGAACTCTAGATATGGAAAAAGGCGTATTCACCATTGAACAGAACGATATCTGGCAAGCGCAAAGTCACTGACCGACCGGTTAGATAGTTCGAAACAGCCTCTAGCTTTGCGTGCCAGGACTGCGGAGGAATGGGGCTGGCCAATGTCTTGACTTTGGGGTGAGAAACGTGGTTTTCGGCCATTGAACGAGCCATGTACACGTGTGGCATGACCATGTATTCAGAGGACAAGAATAGCGTGATGGTGGGTGTCTCGACTGCAGCGGCCGGATCAATCTCCACATCGTGAATCATGTCACACGGCATGTAGTAAGTGTCACCTGGGGCGAGAACCACTCTTTCTTCCAAGACATCTAGACCCACAGAGGACTGATGATCGTGAGGTGGCCAAACACCATCAACATGCTCCAGCGTGACATCTGCGTAGCGGCCCATGCGAGAAGAAACTGTATCGACCTGTCGATAGATGCTTTGCCGCATGCTGCCCGTCACAACACTCGAGACGAAATCGAACGGGTGACTGTGTGGGGGCTCGGCAATGGAATCAGCTGGTCTATCCTTCAAGACCGTGAAACCTCGTGCGTACCTGTTTGGCTGCCAGACGTGAAGTGTAAGGTTCCAAGATGACGCAGGGTTACCCAGCCTCTCAGCTAGACCTGGAAATACCGGGTACGTTGCAGCCACAGGCGTCCGACCAGACTCAACGAGCATTGTATTGCCGCACCAGCCGTAGATGGAGTGCATGCGCACGTTTTGAAGCATCGACAGATACGAGTCCTCTGAAGGGTGGCTACGAAGTGCGGCCCAGCGGAGCATATCCAGGAAGGATGCAAGTGCCTGAGGGCGGCCCAGCGACCTCACAACCGAGGACATAAGGTAAACGCGCTCGTCGCCGACCGGAACCATGCGGATTCTGTCGAGCATTGCCTGTAAGGTAAGAAAGGGGGTGATGTCTACGCAGCCAGAATGCCAAGCATCTAGCAGATCGTCAATGCAGCGGTTGATATTCGAATCGATAGGCGCGGCTGTAATGCGGTTTCTAATTGCTGAGAAACTGACGAGATCCGGTAAGGCACGCGATCCAGCTGGGGAATGTGGGCCTTTAGAAAATGAGGGCTCGCTGGACATAGGGTTCCTTTCGGGTCGTGGCAGCTTTGTCAGGGAGATATGCACTGCACTTGAATAATTCCGCGCAGTTCCTGCTGCACGGTCAACTGTTCCAAGGGGCATTTGTTAGGGATACTGGAACCAGTCCACATGGCGCGATCATTGTCCTCGGGGCAATCAGCACGATAGACCATGGGGTGGGCGAACCACCGTTCCAAGCTCACGCCGACCGGCGTATCCAAGAGGTCGCCAGCCTGGATCAGCCTCATAAACCGTTGCCAGTCCGAAAGGCGAGTACTATCGGACGAAGTGCCTGTCCAGTCCAACACCTGAGGTAATCTCGGGATGTGGAAACTCGGCACAGACTCAAAGAATAACCTTGCGCAATTGGCGTGTTGATCGAGAGCATTGACGTCTCCCACTACATGCGACTTGATCCCTGCCAACATGTGCAGGACGACCAAGAACTTCCGAGCAATCGATAGGATGCAGTCAGCACCAAAACACGCATACTGCAAAAAGCCGCTCTCGATCAGGTTGCGCAGCTCCGGTGCTGTCGACAGCATGTTGTTCAGCGTTGGCAGTGAGATGATCTCGCCGCAGTGCGAGTATCGAAGTGCGTTCTCCCGATGAATATTCCGCATCGCCTGTGCAACAGAGATCTCGTGAGATCTAGAGGGGCGTTTCAGGACAACGAAATAGTCGACATCGCTGTCCGGCCTCGAACTTCCGGCCGCGCGCGATCCCGCAATGAATGCGTAGCTCAACTCAGCAGGAGGCACCAATTCGCGGATTCGTGCGATAGCGGCATCGCAGATGTGTTGGTTCAGCTGCATTGATCGCCACCGTGGGAAGTACAAATATCCGACACAAGCCCAGAAATAGCTGCCGTCAGGGGCGCGACAAGGTGTTCCAAGTGTGCGTTCGCCTCATTGATGAGGAACTGCATGTGCGGGCTATGCATGTGGTACACGCCAGGGGGATCCTTCAAGGCTTCGGAGATCACAGGTACGGCACTCAGGTCGACTACATTCCCGGCCAACCGAGCCTTCAGCATGCGATCAACGGAAGCGGCGAAGGCTGGGCTGCGGTTATCCGTGGCGATTACGCAGTCATAGGCCAAGGGCAAAGCGGCGTCCCCAACCGTCGATGCTTGGATGGACAAGAGACTGTTCACTTGGCCCAACATTCGCGATAAGCCGACCGGGTTGCGTGTGATCACCTGTACCGTCTCGTACTCGCGGGCTCGCGCATGCTCGACTATTGCCTGACCAAGCAGTCCGGCGCCAAAAATCACCAAGTGCGAGGGTTTCGGGTGATACCGGCTAGTCTCCAGAAGCGCAAACGCCGCGTCGTCGTACGAAAAGCTGGTGTCGAACCGGAAGGACTTCTTCATGCGGCACGCAATGTCGAAAGCAGCCGCGATGAGGCCGAAGGGTAAATGCGGATCTTGCGATTTTAGAAAGGGGCGGCTGCATTGATATGCGACGAACTGCTCGCCCAGGATTCTGGAATCGATACCCGCCGCGAGGCAGGCTAAGCGCTTTAGAACCGGTTGCAGTCCGGACACCTGGATCCAAGGGGCACCTAGTGCTTCGGGCGGCGCCGGAAGCTCGAACGCCGCGTTCGCATAGAACTCCAATCGGTGGCAGGTGCGGATGCAGACCGACCCTTTGGGTTGAATGGCCTTGATGAAGCTCGTTTCGAGTTCGGCAAGAACCTGATGATTCGAGCGCTTATGACTGAGATATTGACAAAACATAGCTCCTCACACGTGCGCACAAGACATCTTGGTTGACGACCTTCATTATTTCGAAAAGGCTGGGGGTCGCACTGCGGCCGGTCACGACAATGCGCAAGATCTGGATGGCATCGGTGAGCGAGCCACGGTAGCGGGAAGGCTCGGCCTTGTAGTCCTTGTTGGTGCGCGCGAAACCCGCACCCGCAGCGATGTCGGCGATGCATGCCATCCATGCCTCGTTGTCCGGAGGTGAGCTGTAGCTAGATAGGAATGCATTGAGAAGATCGATCCGGCTCGCAGCTGTAAACTGACCAAGACGCTCGCCATCCTCGGCCTCGGCGGGTTGGAACAGTGACTCAAAAAAATAACCGTAGACGGCGCGGAACTCAGACCAGCGCTTTAAATCTTTGCGAACCCTGCCGCCACTGAAACGGTCTGTGTCTATGCAACGTTCGGCGTACGCGGCCTGATACTCCAGCAGATCGAAGAGCGGACGGTCATACTCCGAGGCCCAAGCGCGGACTGCTAAGCGAATCTCCGCCGCCGTAAGCGTGGCGACAAAATTCGCTCCGATGTCGTCTAGCTTCTTCATGTCGAGCAGCGCGCCAGACTTGCTGATGCCATCGAGCAAGATCTTAGAGTTCATACTGGCCGCGTAGTCCAGATCCTGAAGCCTGGAATTGGCAATACCCCGGAGATAGATACATACGGCCTGACGCGGATAGCCCTGTTCCATGTAGTAGCTGACGGAAGCCTCGGGGTCTTTGCGTTTGGAGAGCTTGCGACGGGAGGATCCATCGTTCTTCATCAATGGCGAAATGTGAGCATACGGTATGCGCTGATAGCCTAGCGCGTCGAACAGTTGCAGGTGGAGGGGCGCGGAGGAAAGCCACTCGTCGGATCGCAGCACTAGGCTCACCCGCATCAAATGATCGTCGGCGGCATGGGCTAGGTGATAGGTGGGAAGCGGCAACGACGACGCAGACGACTTCAGGATCACGACATCATTGAAGTTGTCTTTGGTGCTTACGCGGCCGCGAATCATGTCATCGAAGACTACCTGGTCATGGGATGGGTAGGCCTTGAACCGGATGACATAGGGTTGACCTTGCTCGATACGGCGCAGCGTATCTGCCACCGTGCGATGACGGCAAGTGGCCCAAGCGCCGTAGTAGCCAATGTCGATCTTGGCCTCAGACTGGGCCTGGCTCTTCTTGTCCAGTTCTTCCTTGGTACAGAAGCAGGGGTAGGCTCGGCCGGTTGTGACTAGATGCTTAACGTGCGCGAGGTAGATTTCCGCGCGTTCAGACTGCACGTAGGGTCCCCATACGTCGCTATCCACACCGACATCCGGCTCGATGTCAAAGTAGGCGAAGGTTTTCGCGAACTGCTGAAGGGAGCCTTCGACCTTGCGCTCTTGGTCGGTGTCCTCGATGCGGACGAAGTATGTGCCTCCTGAGTTGCGGGCAAGGTCCTTGGCGAGCATGGCGATATAAACACCGCCGATGTGCATGGAGCCGGTGGGGCTGGGCGCGAACCGCGTGACAACGCCATCCGTCGGCATCGTCCGTGGCGGATACCTCACTTCCAACTCTGCAATAGTGGGCAGTGGCTTCGGAAACAGCTGCGAGATCAAGGAGTCAGGATATGTGCTCATCTGTACCCATGAAAAATCAACACCATAGAGCTCGTTGCGTATTCCGGCGATAGTGAACGGTGCCGTAGCGTGCTAGATTGCGCACGCAAATTGTAGGCGTGCTGTTCACGATGGGTCTGGTTTTGACTTCTTGATTGCTTGCTTTGGGTTGCTGCGCAGAGACTTGCCCGTCAGGGTGAAACGGTGATGGCGCTGCATCAAGCGGTCCAGCATGGCGTCGGCGATGGTGGCGTCGCCGATCCAGGCGTGCCCATGCTCGATAGGCAATTGGCTGGTGATGATGGTGGCCTTGTTGGCGGCCCGGTCGTCAATGATTTCCAACAGATCCGCACGGGTCTGGCTGTATATGCCCGCCATGCCCCAATCGTCCAATAGCAACACGTCCGACTTGGCCAGTTGCAGCAGCCACTTGCCGAAGCTACCGTTGCCATGGCGAATGCGCAGTTCTTCACTCAGCCGCAGCACGCGTTGGTAGAACGCGGAGTGACCCCGATGGCAGGCGTATTGGGCCAGCGCACAAGCCGGCCAGGACTTGCCCACCCCGGTGGCGCCCGTAATCCGCATGCTGTGGCCGCTGGTAATCCACTCGCCCAGTGCCGGGCTCATTACCGCCATGCGCTCCAGACCGCGTGCGGCGCTGATGTTGAGATCCTCAACGCTGGCCTGGCTGTACTTCAGCTTGGCCTCCTTGAAGTTGCCCCCTTTCACGGATACTTTATTTTTCATCAAGAAGGAGTCCAGAATGCCCAAACCCAAGCCGCCGTATTCGGTGCAATTTCGAGAGCAGATGGTGGAATTGGTAGGCGCGGGCGCAGGCCCAGCGAACTATCCAAAGAATTCGGATGCCACACAAGCGGCATCCTGAGATGGCTACGCTTGGCCGACGCTGGGCGCTCAGGCCAGGCTGGCGACACGCCCGCGCCATTGAACGCCAACGAACGCCAGGAATTGGTTGCCCAGCACCTGACCTGGTCACGCGCAACTTCACGGCAACAGGCATCAACCAACTGTGGGTAGCCGACATGACCTACATCCCCACCTGGGAGGGGTTCTTGTAATTGGCCGTGGTGACGGATGCTTACAGCCGAAAAGTGGTGGGCTGGGCCTTTGGCGAGCACATGACGGCGGAGTTGGTGCTATCGGCGCTCAACATGGCCTTGCACACGCAGCAGGCCTGAATCGGTGATCCACCATTCTGACCGGGACAGCCCGTACACCAGCATTGCATTTGGCAACCGATGCAAGGAAATGGGTGAGCGCTCCTCTATGGGCACGGTGGGCGATGCGTACGACCACGCCATGGCCGAGAGCTTGTTTGCCACCTTGGCGTGCGAGCTGATTGCACGGCACGCCTGGAAAACAAAAACCGAGGCAAGATTGGCGGTGTTCACTTGGATAGAGAGTTGGTACAACCCACGCCGTCGCCATTCAGGCATAGGTCAGATGTCGCCCAACAACTTTGAGAAAAATCTGCAAGAGAGCAAACAAACCCCACCACCACCCACATCAGCGCAAGCCGGGTTACCCACCGGGTGCTGCGCACCTGCGGACAAGCCGCCTCATGTGCCAATGCAAGGCACGTCGGCTTGTCCACAGGCAGGCCCAGTGGATAACCCTGCACCGTCGATAATCGACCAAGACCAACTCCCTAACGGAGCTTGACGTCGAGAGTCTTAAAAGTGTCCGTGGAAACGGGGTAAGTCCACTCACCCGGATGCGAACCGCCCGCACTTGGGGCACGCGCTGGAAGCGGCGTATGTGAAAGGCGCGCGCTTGGCCGGGCACACGGTGCGACAAGTCGTGCTTGCTAGGCTGGATTTTCCGCTGCTGCGCAGCCAACACGAGTGGGAGGCGGGGCTGATACCGGCCAGCCTCAAGCCCGCGCAAGATGACATTGGCTGGGCCGAGCACATCGTGTTTTTCTATCCGCTCTGGCTAGGCGACATGCCCGCGCTGCTCAAGGGCTTGCTGGAACAGGTGGCGCGACCTGGGTTCGCCATCATTCGGGAGCGGGGCGGCAAGCCCTGGGGCAGCAAGGGCCTAACCGGGCGCTCCGCGCGCGTCGTGGTCACCATGGGTATGCCGGCCTTGATTTACCGCTGGTACTTTCGCGCCCACAGTGTGAAATCGCTGGAACGCAACATTCTCGGCTTTGTCGGCATGGCGCCGGTACACGCCACCCTGATGTGCAGCAAAACGGAGCCTTTCGCAACCGTTCACCGCGTGTGAACGGTGTACTGGGGACCGCGTCAATCCGACCCCGGCAGGCGAATGACGCCGTTGCGCAGGGCCAGGTGTACCAGCGCTGCCGAGGTGCTGAGGCCCAGCTTTTCCTTGATTTGCGTCTGATGGTTGGCTACCGTCTTGGGGCTCAGGTTCAATGCCTGCGCGCACTGGCTGGGCGAATGCCCCTCAGCGAGCAGGCGGAAGATTTCAAATTCACGCAGGCCCAGGCTGGCGATGCGTGCGGCCTCGTCGTGCAGGCTGTGCGCCAGCCACTGCGGCGACAAGCCGTCGCTCAAGTAGCGCTGGCCCGCATGGGCGGCGCGCACGGCGCGCAGCAGGTTGTCGGGCGGCGCGTCTTTGCTCACAAAGCCGACGGCGCCTGCCGCCAGTGCGCGTTGTACCGTGGGCGCGCTGTCGTACATGCTGAACACCAATACCCGCGCCTGCATATTGCGGGCGCGGATTTTGCGCAGCAACTCCAGGCCACCCGCGCCGGGCAGGGACCAGTCGGTGATGCACACGTCGCAGGGCTGGGCCAGGTAGCAGGCGTAGCCGCCAGCCACGGTGTCGGCCTCGGCTAGCACCTGGATGTCACCGGTCTGCTCTAACAGGCGCCGGTAACCGGCACGCACCACCGGATGGTCGTCCACCAACAGCACCCGGATGCTCATGGCGTGGCGCTGTGAGGCAATTGCACTTCAATGCGCAGCCCTTGGCCTGCGGGCACCTGTAGCCGAATCTGCCCATGCAGCGCGGCGACGCGCTCGTGCATACCGATTAGGCCCAGCCCACTGCCGGTGCGGGGTGGCTCGTGCAGGCCCTGCCCGTCGTCTTGCACCACCAGCAGCCAGTCGCCCTGCGACTCACGCAGGCTCACGCGCACCTGGCTGGCCTGTGCATGGCGGGCCACGTTCGTCAGCGCCTCTTGCACCAGGCGGAACACCGCCATGGCGCGCGCGTCCTCGCCGCCGACTTCCCCCAGCGCGGGGAAAAAGCCACAGGCAATGCCGGTCTGCTCTTCCCAGTTTTCGCACAACTCTTGCAAAGCCGCCGCAAGGCCCAGGCTGTCCAAGGTTTGCGGGCGCAGGCGCTTGAGCATGTCACGCACCAAGTGATGCAGGGTTTCCGCGCTGGCCGCAATGCGCTGGGCGCTGGCGCGCAGTTGCGGCCCCGGTGTGGTCGCACCGTGCAACAAAAAGCTGGCTTCAGCGCGGATGGCGCTGCTGTGCTGGCCCAACTCGTCGTGCAGCTCGCGCGCCAGCGCGCGGCGTTCGCTTTCTTGCACCTGTATCAAGCGCTGCGCCAAGTCGCGGTTGTGCGCCAGCAGCGCCGCCGCCTGGGCTTGCGCGGCCACCCGCTCTTGGAGTTCGCGCCGCAAGTCGGCCACGCGCCGCGCGGCAAACCAGCACAGGCCGATGCTCAAGCCCAGCAAGGTGAGCGGCATTTCGTCCAGTTGCCAGGGTTCGTAGCGGCGGGCAAAGCCAGCCAGGTGTTCCGACCAATCCCACGCCGAGGCACAGGCAAAGTAGCCCAGTACCCCCAGCCCGACCCAAGCCGCGTCGCGTCCTGCGCTGCGGGCCACTTTGGGCGGGCTAGGCGGGCTAGGCGGGGCGGCTTGGTGTGGGGCTGACATAGCGGGCTGCGGCAAGCCAGAGCATAGCTGCCAGCGCAGCGGTGGGTCGGCGATGGGTCGGCGCGGCAGGGGCACGGCGCCAGCACGCAGCGCTTGGGCGGGCACGGCTGCTCCGGGTGGGTGTGCGGGTGCTTGTACGGGTATTAGCGGGGTGCATGGCTGCGCGCGCCTGCTTATGATGCCTAGCCCGTCTACCCCTTACTTTTTGCGCGCTGGCCATCATGAATTGGTTTTTTCACCCGGTTTTCCTGGGTCTGCTGTGCAGTGTGGCCACCGCCTACGCGCAAGCCCCCGCCCAGATGTTTGTGCCCAACGAGGGCAGTGGCGACGTGTCGGTGATCGATTTAGCCAGCGATACCGTGGTGGCCAAAATCGAGACGGGCGGCAAGCCGCGCGGCATTGCCACCTGCCGTGGCAACAGCCGGGTATTTGTCAGCAACCAGGAGCCGGCTCAGTTGCTGGTGCTAGACCCGTCCACCCGTACGGTGCAGCAGCGCATCGCGGTGGGTGAGTCGCCCGAGGCGGTGTATTGCTCACCCGATGGTCGTTGGCTGGCGGTGGCCAACGAGGCGGGCAATAGCGTGAGCTTTATCGACACGCGCAGCCTGAGCCTGGTGTTTTCTATTCCAGTGCAGGGCAAAAACCCCGAACACGCGGTGTTCAGCCCCGATGGCGTGCACATGTTGGTCTCTGCCGAGGAAGCCGATCAGGTGGACGTGATTGACCTGAATGCGCGCCGCCAGGTGGCTGCGATCAAGGTGGGTAGCCGTCCGCGCGGCATTGCCTTTAGCCCCAACGGCGCCACGGCCTATGTGGCGGTAGAAAGCGCGAGCCAACTGGTGTCCATCGACATGGCGCAGCGCAAGGTGCTGGCGCGCCTGGAAGTAGGCGCACGCACCAATGGCTTGGTGATGCACCCGTCGGGCCAGTTGCTGTTTGCCAGCAACGGTGGCGAGGCCACGGTGGCGCTGGTGGAGTTGCCCGCGTTCCGCCTGTTGGGCAAAGTGCCGGTGGGGCAGCGGCCCTGGAACATGGCGCTCAGCCCAGACGGCAAAAAACTGTATGTGGCGGCGGGCCGCAGCCACGCCGTGACGGTGGTGGACGTGCCTGCGCGCAAACGCCTGCTCGATATTGCGGTGGGCCGCCTGCCCTGGGGCGTGGCCGGGTTCTAAGCCGTGCAGACGCTTGCATCTGCCGCTCAAGCCTTGCCCGCTGCGGGCGCGGCGCCCGCGCGCTATGGCCGCGTCGCCAGCGCCCTGCATGGGCTGCTGGCTGTGGGCCTATTCGCGCAGTTGGCCCTGGGTTTGTGGATGGTGGAGCTGCCCAAGGCGCCTGTGGGTTTGCGTGCCTCTTGGTTTAATTTGCACAAATCCATCGGCATGTGCCTGGCGCTGCTGGTGCTGCTGCGCCTGCTCTGGCGCTTGAGTCATGCCGTACCCGGGCCGGTAGCGGGTGCGCCGCGCTGGCAGGCGCTGGCGGCACAGCTTAACCACGGTCTGCTCTACCTGTGCATGCTGCTGATGCCGGTAAGTGGTTTTCTGGGGTCTAGCTTTAGCGCTTACCCGATCAAGTTTTTCGGCATCCCGCTGCCACGCCTGTGGGAGGCGTCGGCGCCGTTCAAAGACTGGTGCAGCGCCGTGCACGAGTGGGCGGCCGAGGTGTTTGTAGCGGCGCTGGCGCTGCACATTCTGGCCGCTCTATGGCACCAGTGGGTGCGTGGCGACGCCATTTTTCAGCGTATAAATCCTTGGGGTGGCACCCGCAGCTGAAGCGGGGCACGCGCCTGTTGTGAGCCTTGAGCATGATGTTCAAACGCAGCCTGTCCACCGAGCCCGTATGGTTTGAATGGTTGAGCCTGATTGGCTTATTCGCTTTTGCGGCGTGGCTGTTGGGCGTGCGCGGCGTCTGGACTTTGCTGGTAGCGTCCGACCCCACCGGTATTACCGTGATCATCATCGGGCTGTTTGTCGGCGCTACGCTGTGGAGCGGCACGCGCGCACATGAACTCAGCCGCCAGCGCCAGGCGCTAGACCGCGCTGCCGCACAAGGGGCACCTGCCATGCTCGGCGCGCCGTGCTGGGCCGGCCAGTACTGGGCGGCGCTGGCTGCCGCTCCGGCGGACGCCGCAGCGCCGCTAGACATTTTGCTGGAGCAGACCCACGGGCCGCACGGTACGGCTTGGTGGGTCAATGGCATCCACCTCAAGCTGGGTTTGCTGGGCAAGGTGATTGGCTTTTCCGTGCTGGCGATGCAGATTGGGCAGATGCAGAACTTCGACCCCTCGCAGTCGCAAGACCTGTTGCGCAGCCTCACCTCCGGCCTGGGCGTGGCCTTGCTTACTACCATGGTGGGGCTAGTGGGCAATATCTTGCTGGGCTTGCAACTGACGCGCCTGGACCGCTTTGCCGATCAGTTGGTCACGCAAGCGCAGCGCCACGCCTTGCAGCTAGGCGCGGATGCGGCCGCCACCGTGAGGCCTTGATGGCTTTGCGCAGGCGCCGGGTGGCGCGGGAACCCGAGGTCGATCCGTTTTACGATATGTTGTTCAACATGCTGATTGCCTTCGTGTTCTGCTTCATCATCGCGCTATTGGCTATGAACCCGAAAGCGCTCAAGGCGGGCGACGTACCGGCCAAGGCCGAATACGTCATCACCCTGTCTTGGCCCGACATGGATCCCAATGACATCGACCTGTGGGTACAAAGTCCGGCCGGTGGGGTGGTGTGGTTTCGCTCGCGCGAGGCTGATTTGATGCACCTAGACCGCGACGACCGAGGCACGTCCAACGACACCCTGGTGGTAAATGGCCAAAAAATCATCAATCCACTGAACCAGGAAGTGGTCACCATCCGTGGCATCAACCCGGGCGAATACGTGGTCAATGCGCACTATTACGAATCCAAGGAAGCCGATAACACCGATCCGCGTGCGGGCCAGCCGGTGGAAGTCACGCTGTCCATCATCAAGGTCAATCCGCGCGCCGACGTGGTGTTCTACGGGCGTGGCACGCTGGAGCGGCGCGGCCAAGAACTGACCCTGGCGCGCTTTAGCGTCATGCCCGACGGCGCGGTAGCCCACATCAACACCACCCCCAAAAACCTGGTTAAGAGCCTTTGATATGACGCTGTCCATCATCCTCGCGTTTTGCGTGCTGGCCTTTTTGCTGCTGTTGGCCTTGCTGTGGTCGAGTTGGCCCGGTTGGCTGAAAAGCCTGCTGGTGCTGGCCGTGACGGCCTTGTACTTTCAGGCCTACCAAGTGGCGCATTCGGTGCTGGGCAACCCCAGCCCCGACGCCTTGCCGCCCCAGTTCGTGATGCTGGCAGCGGTGGTAGAAGAGCCCGGCCCCAAGAGCGCGGGCGCGGTGTATCTGTGGGTCACGCCGATTCAAGAGGGTACGCGCCGCTTGCAGCCGCGCGCCTACAAGCTGCCCTACAGCCGGGGCCTGCACGAGCAGGTCAACCTGGGGCTAAAAAAAGGGCGTGATGGTGTGAGCCAAATGGGTGTGGCGGAATTGAAAGACGGCAACGGCCTGGGGCTGGGCTGGCTCAATCCGGGCAATGACGAGCAAGAGGTCAAAATCCGCGACCTGCCCGTGCCCCAGTTGCCGGAAAAATGACATGCGCCTAGCCGTCCTCCTCCACTGCGCGCGCTGGGGCTTGCTGGCGGGCCTCGTGGCCTGTAGCGCCTCGGCGGACAAAGCTGATTTATTCCCCTTGGGCGCAGGCCATCGCTGGGACTACACCCTGAGCCTGCGCTACGAGGCCGATGACCAGCCCGCCACGCAGGAGCCGCTGCGCGTGTCCAGCACCGGCTCAGACCGCTTCCAGGCGCAGACTGCCTGGGTGCGCAAAAGCCATACCGGCATGGCGTATTGGCTGCGCAGCGACGCCAGCGGCGTGTACCGAGTGGCCAGCCAGGGCCCGCTAGACCCCGAGCCCCTTCCTGACGAGCCGGTGCGCTATGTGCTGCGCCAGCCCTTTGTCGTCGGCACCACCTGGGACGCCCGCACCGTGCCCTACGTGCTGCGCCGACGCAATGAATTCCCGTCCGAGTTGCGGCATCTGAAAAGCTACCAATCCATCCCGATGCACTACCGCATCGCGGCGCTGGCGCAAGCGGTTCAAGTGCCTGCCGGGCGCTTTCAAAACTGCCTGCGCGTGGACGGGGTGGCCGAATTGCGGCTGTACGTCGATGAAGCCTTTGCCTGGCGCGAGGTACCCATTTACTCGCGGGAATGGTTTTGTCCGGGCGTGGGCTTGGTCAAGCTGGAGCGCGAGGAACGCTCGCCCACCAAATTCATCCAGGGCGGTTGGCAGACTTTGGTATTGCAGCGCTTTGAATGAGGGTTGTCGCTTTTTGAGAAAGCCTATGGCGCTTAAGGGTTTTAACTAGGCGAGGCGGCAAACCCTTTTTCAAATAATTCCCCTGTTCATAAATCAAGATAGGAGACATTCCCATGAAACACCGCTTAAAGTCATTGGCTCTGTGCACGCTGCTGGGTCTGGCCGGGATTGCCAGTGCGCAAAACTGGCCAGTCTATGGCGGCGATACCGGTAACACCCGGTTCAGCCAAGCCAAGCAAGTCAATACCGGCAACGTGAATCAGCTCAAGGTCGCTTGGGCATTGCAACTGGGTTCGCTGCGCTCGCAGGAGTCCACCCCGATTTTGGTGGGCGACACCCTGTACCTCACCTCTTCATTCGGCCCCAAGAATGTGTTTGCGGTAAACGCCAAAACTGGCGAGATCAAATGGCGCTACTCGCCTGAAGTGCCCAAGGGCATCGATCAATACGCCTGCTGCGACGTGAACAACCGGGGCGTGGCCTATAACGACGGCAAGATTTTTGTGGGTCGCCTAGACGCGCATGTGGCCGCGCTGGACGCCAAAACCGGCAAGGAACTGTGGGCCACCAAGATCGTGGATTACACCCAGGGCTCGGTCATCACCTCGCCGCCTACATTGGTGAAGAACCTGGTGATTACCGGCTTTGGCGGCGGTGAATACGGTGCGCGCGGCGCCATCGTCGCGCTAGACCAAGCCACCGGCAAAGAAGTGTGGCGCACCCACACCGTGCCCGCCGCCGGCGAAAAAGGCTCGGAAACCTGGAAGGGCGATTCCGGCAAATACGGCGGTGCGGTGGCTTGGCACATTGGCTCCTACGACCCCAAGCTGAACCTGGTTTACTACGGCACCAGCAACCCTTCGCCCTGGACGGCGGCGGTGCGCGGCAACGACAGCTCCGAGGTGGGGCAGTACACCAACTTGTATTCAGCCTCCGTATTGGCGCTGCATCCGGATACCGGCACGATCACCTGGCACTACCAGTTCACCCCGCATGACGCCTGGGACTATGACGGCGTAAACGAACTGGTCTTTGCCGACCTGCCTTTTGACGGCAAAAAAGTGCCGGTCATCATGCAGGCCAACCGCAACGGCTTCTTCTATGTGCTCGACCGCGCCACCGGCAAACTCTTGTCGGCCAAGCAGTACATCGACGGCGTGAATTGGGCCACCGGCATCGACATGAAGACCGGTGCCCCCATTGAAGCGCCCGGCAATGCCAAGCGCCCTGGCCTCAAGCGCAAAGCCTCCGATGTGTGTCCGAACCTGATTGGCGCCAAGAACTGGATGCCCATGAGCTACGACGTGGACACCGGCTTGGTGTACATCCCCACCATCAACCTGTGCATGGACATGGAAGGCGTGCAAGAAGAGTACAAGCGCGGCCAGTTCTACCTGGGTGTGAACTTTGACTTGGGCAAGGTCGGCCCCGGTGGTCACATGGGCGGCGTCAAGGCCTGGGATCCGGTGAAGCAAAAGCAGGTTTGGTTCAACAAGGAAAACCTGCCTTACACCGGTGGCCTCTTGAGCACCGCTGGCGGCGTGGTCTTTCACGGTGACCTGAAGGGTTGGTTTCACGGGTTAGACGCCAAGACCGGTAAATCACTGTGGAAATTCAATGCAGGCTCGGGCATTACCGCCGCCCCCATGACCTACACCTTGGACGGCAAACAGTATGTGGCCGTGGTGTCGGGCCGTACCCTGTCGATTCCGGCCTTCTTCGGTGCGCTGGGCGAGAAGATGGTGGATGCCAGCCCTGAAGGCGGCACGCTGTTTGTGTTCTCGCTCAACTAAGCCCGCACTTTGTAAGGAGGAGCGCCCCCCATGGCACTGCATCAGACTTTCAAACGCGGGCTGCTGGCAGCCTTCTGGATAGCTGCCGCGCTCTGCGCTGCGGTGGCCAGCGCCGAGCCCCTGCGCGTTTGCGCCGACCCGGACAACCTGCCGTTCAGCAAGTCGGATGGGCCGGAAAAAGGTCTGTATGTGGAACTGGCCGAACTGGTTGGCCAGCGCCTGGGGATGGAGGTGCAGTACGTGTGGTGGTTGAGCTACAACCAGCGCAAGGCACTGCGAAATACCATTTTGCAAGACGGTTGCGATGCGTATTTCGCTTTGCCAGCGGATGCGGAGTACCGGGTGCGTGGCCTGACCAAAACCCGGTCTTTTCTGACTTTAAGCTATGCCCTGGTAGCGCCTGCGGGCCTGCAAATCAAGGGCGTGGATGATTTGAAAAACAAGCGCGTGGCGGTCTTGCATGGCACGCCACCGCATATTTTATTGGCCAGCAAACAGGGTTTTGAGACGCGCAGTTTCTTGGCCCAAGGCGAGGTGTTTGATGCGCTGGATAAGGGCTTGGTCGATGTAGCCCTGCTGTGGGGGCCGAGTGCCGGTTATGAAAACCAAAAGCAACAAGCTAATCGCTGGCGTGTGACGCCGCTAGAGGGTGAAGGTTTTGGCGGCAAAGTGGCGGTGGCTGTGCCGCTGGCCAAGGCGGACTTGGCCGCGCGTATCGACAAGGCTCTGGCGGACTTGCAAGCGCAGATTCAAACCCTGTCTTTAAAGTACGGTTTTCCGGGCGCCGCCCCCATACTGCTGGCTGCTCGCGCAACCCCTACGCCAGCGCATGGGCGTGCAGTGGCTGCTGCAGTAGCGCCGCCTAAAGGTTTCATGCGTACCGGGGCTTCCGGCACCTGGTTGGTGGCGCAGGCCGACGCGCAGCCCGACATTGCGCAAGGGCAGTCTATTTTTAACAACACCTGCTCGCATTGCCACGGCTCGAATGGCGCCAGCCCGATCAGCGAGCGCGACCTGCGCAAGCTACAGCGCCGCTACAAAGACGATTGGCGCGACACGGCTCTCACCACCATTAAGAACGGTCGGCCCACGCTGGGCATGCCCACTTGGAAAGACTCTTTTTCTACTGAACAGATAGACAGCATCCTGGCCTTCCTTGGCACGATCCAGCGCTAGGGCGTGATCGCGGCTACAGCCCGCCTTACGGGCCTGGCCTGCCAGCCTCCAACCGATCTTTTTATGCAGCAACACCCACGCATGGCCGTTTTTTTTCCTCCGCTGCGGCTGACCGCGCTGGGCTTGTGTATGGCCAGCGCGGGTGTGGCTGCGCAGACCTTGGATGATGTGGTGATTACCGTCAACCGGGTGGAGCAGCGTGCTTTTGACACGGCGGCATCGGTCACGCTGATCGGCCGCGACGCCGTGCAAGAGGGCCAGGCCCAGGCCAATTTGTCTGAGCCGCTGGCGCGTGTGCCTGGTTTGTTTGCATTGAACCGCCAGAACTATGCCCAAGACGTGCTGATCTCCTCGCGTGGCTTTGGCGCCAACTCGGCTTTTGGCGCGCGCGGCATCAAAATTTACGTCGATGGCATTCCGGGTACCGTGGCCGACGGGCAGGGCCAAATCTCGCATATCGATCTGGCTTCTACCGAGCGCATTGAGGTCTTGCGGGGGCCGTTTTCGGTGCTGTATGGCAACTCGGCGGGCGGTGTCATCCACATCTTCACCGAGCGCGCCAAGCCGGGCACCGAGATCACGCCCTATGCAGAAACCGGCTCTTTCGGCCTGCGCAAATACGGTGTCAAGCTGACGGGCGAGCAGGGTACGCTCAACTACTTATTGGACGCGGGCCACTTGCATACCGACGGCTATCGTCAGCACAGCCGCACCGACCGCGACAACCAAAACGCGCGCCTGGGTCTGCAAGTCTCGCCGGATACGCATCTCCAAATCGTGGCCAATAAGCTGTCGCTGGATGCGCAAGACCCCTTGGGCCTGACTGCGGCACAGTGGCAAAAAGACCCCACCCAGGCGGGAACCAATGCCTTGGTTTACGACAGCCGCAAGTCGGTCGATCAGGCGCAACTCGGGCTGGGTTGGAGCCAGCGTTTGGATGGCCAGAACCACATCGACTTCACCCCCTATTACGGTCAGCGCAAAACCCGCCAGTACCAGGCGGGCAGTGCCGCAGCGGTCAACGGGGTGTATGCGGCCGCCGCGAATGGGGTGATCGATCTGTCGCGCGAGTTCTACGGTATGGACGCCAAATGGACGCGCAAGAGCCAGCTCCATACCATGCCGCTGCTTTTTGTAGGGGGCATAGACAGCAACTGGGTGAACGACCACCGCCTCACCTTCAACAACAACGCCGGTGGCGTGGCTGCTGCGGCCACCGCCAGCAACCAAGACTTTGACCAGACCGCGCACAACCTGGATGTGTACGCCCAGGCCGAGTTGCGCCCCAGCGAGCAGTGGAGCCTGTCTGGCGGCGCACGCCGTTCGCAGACCAAGCTGGGTTCGGTCAGCAACAACGCCGCCACCAGCCCGGGCTCCAACACCTACAACGCCACCACCGGCGTGCTGTCGGCCCAGTATGACCTGAACGAGCGCAGCAACCTGTACCTGGCGTATGGCAGCGGTTTTGACACGCCCACCCTGAACCAAATTGCCTACAGCACCGCCTTTGTGCGCTCGCCCGCCGCAGGTAATACCGGCAACATCGGCTTGCAAGCGGCCACCACCAAGCAGTGGGAGCTGGGGCTAAAAAGCAAGCTGGGCACTGGCTTGGCCGCACAAGTGGCCTGGTTTTCTGCCGACACACGCAACGATATTTTGGTATCGGCCAGCAATGCGGGCCGCACCGCCTACACCAACGCCCCCCAAACCAAGCGCCAGGGCATCGAGCTGTCCGCCCAGGCCGAATGGGCGGGTCGCTGGCAAGCGAACCTAGCTTACACCCGGCTGAACGCCCAAGTGGCGCAGGATTACACCAGCTACCAGGGCAGCACAGCCGTCGTCATCCGCTCGGGCAACCGCATTCCGGGTGTGCCCGGCCAGGGCGTGTTTGGCGAGCTGCTGTGGCGCCAGCCCGACAAAGCCTGGGAGGCCGCGCTGGAAACCCGTGCCGTGACCGACATGGTGGCCAATGACACCAACACCGCACAGACCAACGCTTACGCGCTGGTGAACGCCCGCGTGGTGGCGCGCCAGCAGTACCGTGCGTGGCGCGTCACCGAATTTGCCCGCATAGACAACCTGTTCAACCGCAGCTATGTGGGTTCGGTGATCGTGAACCAGGCCAACAGCCAGTTCTACGAGCCCGCGCCGGGCCGCAACTGGGTACTGGGCGTGAAGGCCAGTTTGCTGTTTTAAACGCCTGCAAGAGGTGTGCACGCGTGATGTGTGCGCGCAGATGAGTCAGCCGCAGGAAGACGCCGAGTCCCGCTGCAACCGGGATACGGCAGGCAGCCCGCTCAAAGCCAAGATGAGCGGAGGCGGGCCGGTGGCATCGTCAGCGCCATGTTGTCGGGGCTGATTGGGTTTCTGGTGGGCGCTCTAGGCAAGCGCTAAGCGCCGTCAAGGCGCCTGAGGGCAGGCTTCGTGCTTGCGCTACACCTGCTGTGCGTGACGCAAATCAGCCGCATGCGCCTGTTGGTCGGCGTGGTAGCTGCTGCGCACCATGGCGCCCACGGCGGCGTGTGAAAAGCCCATGGCATAGGCCTCACGCTCGAACATTTGAAAGGTGTCGGGGTGCACATAGCGGCGTACCGGCAGATGGGCCGAAGACGGGGCTAGGTACTGGCCGATGGTGAGGCGGTCGATGTGGTGCGCGCGCATGTCGCGCATCACGGCCAAAATTTCTTCATCCGTCTCGCCCAAGCCCACCATCAGCCCGCTCTTGGTCGGCACCTGGGGAAACAGGGCCTTGAACTTTTTCAGCAGGTTCAGCGAAAACGCATAGTCGCTGCCTGGGCGGGCCTCGCGGTATAGGCGCGGCACGGTTTCTAGGTTGTGGTTCAACACGTCAGGCGGCGCGGCTTGCAGAATAGTCAGCGCTCGGTCGTCGCGGCCCCGAAAGTCGGGTACCAGGATTTCGATTTGGGTTTGCGGCGATTGCGTCCGCACTGCCTGAATGCAGTCCACAAAATGTTGGCTGCCGCCGTCACGCAGGTCGTCTCGATCCACGCTGGTAATGACCACATAGCGCAGCCCCAAAGCAGCGATGGTGCGCGCCAGGTTGGCGGGCTCATCGGTATCCAGCGGGTCAGGGCGGCCGTGGCCCACGTCGCAAAAGGGGCAGCGGCGCGTGCACTTGTCGCCCATGATCATGAAGGTGGCCGTGCCCTTGCCAAAGCATTCGCCGATGTTCGGGCACGAGGCTTCTTCGCACACGGTCACCAGCTTGTTCTGGCGCAAGATGGCCTTGATGTCGTTGAAGCGGCTGCCAGCCGAACCGGCTTTGACGCGTATCCACTCCGGTTTTTTCAGCACCTCAGCGATGGGCTGCACTTTGACCGGAATGCGCGATAACTTAGCCCCTGCCTTTTGCTTGGCGCTGGCCTGGTAGCTGTCGCTGGGCTGGGCGGTGCGGACGGTGTCGCTCATGGTTTTTTAAGGCGCCAGTACCGTGCTGAGTTTGCGCCCTAGCACCTCGGCGGCGTCTTGCCAGGAAGTGGAAACACCGATTGTAGAAAGATCGGTGGTCACCAGGCCGGGATAACCACAGGGGTTGACGCGCGAGAAGGGCGTTAAGTCCATGGCCACGTTCAGCGCGACGCCGTGGTAGCTGTAGTGGCGGCTGAGCTTGATGCCCAGGGCGGCAATTTTGCCCAGGCCCACAAAGCCAGGGTGGTTCTCGGGCAGCAAGCGCGCGTGGGCAAACGGGTCATCCAGGCGCACATAAATGCCCGGCGCGCCGCGCACGCGATGGCCAGTTACGCCGTAGTGCGCCAGCGTGCGCAGCACCGCGTCTTCTAGCCGGTACACGTATTCCTTGACGTAATAGCCCGCGCGCTTCAAGTCCAGCAGCGGATACGCCACCACCTGGCCGGGGCCGTGGTAAGTCACTTGGCCACCCCGGTCGGTGGCCACCACGGCAATGGCGCCAGGGTCCAGCAGATGCTCGGGCTTGCCCGCCAAGCCCTGGGTGTAAACCGGTGCGTGCTCGCACAGCCACAACTCATCCGCCGTCAGGGGCTGGCGTGCGGCGGTAAAAGCCTGCATCTCGCGCCAGGTGTCGCGGTAGTCGCAAAGCCCGCGTGTGAGCAATTTCATGAAGCCCCTACAGCACCACCTTCACCATCGGATGGCTGGAAAACGCTTGGTACAACTGGTCGAGTTGGGTGCGGCTGGTGGCGGTGACGGTGAGCGTCAGGCCCAGGTATTTGCCGCCGCTGCTGAGGCGCATTTCCACGCTGGCGGGGTCGAACGGGGGGTCAAAGCGCTGCGCAATCGCCACCATGGCCTGGGCAAAGCCGTCCACGCGCAGGCCCATCACCTTGATCGGGAAGGCAGACGGGTAGGCAATGAGCGAATCTTTGCGCAAGTCGGCCGGCGCCGGGTCTTTACCGTCGGTGTTGCCGTCACCCGGTTCCGGGTTCACGCCGATCCATCCTCTCGTTTGGCGCGCTGGTAGGCCGCATAGAGCCGCTGATAGACCGGGCCGGGCACACCGGCACCCACCGCTTGCCCGTCCAAGCGCGTGATGGCGACCACCTCTTTGGTGGCCGATGACAGCAGCAATTCGTCGGCTGCGAGTACCTCGGCGCGGCTGATGGGGCGCAGCTCAAAGCCCAGCCCCTGCGCCTGGCACAGCGATTCGATCAACCCGTAGCGAATGCCTTCCAGCACCAAGTGGTCGCGCGGCGGGCCCAGCACCGTTTGGCCCTGCACCACCCACACATTGCTGGCGGCGGCTTCGGACAAGCAGTCATCGCGAAACATCACGGTTTCGGTCGCGCCTTCGTCGGCGCTGATCTGGCGCGACAGCACCGCGCCCAGCAGGCTGGTGCTTTTGATGTGTGCTTTGCGCCAGCGAAAGTCGTCCGCGCTGACGCAGGCCACACCCTGTGCGCGCTGCGCCGCCGTGATGGGTTTCATCGGCGTGCACATGGCAAACACGGTGGGCGCCAGGTCTGCTGGCATGACGTGGTCGCGCAGCGCCACGCCGCGCGTGACTTGCAGGTAGAACAACTGCTCGGTTTGTTCCAGCGGCAGCGCCTGGTGGCTGGCCAAGGCTTGCGCCAGGCGGTCCACCAAGGCCAGCCACTCGTCGCGGCCCATGGGATTGGGTATGCGTATTTCGGCCAGGCTGCGCTCCAGCCGCGCCATGTGGTGGGCAAAGCGAAACGGGCGCCCGCCGTACAGCGGCACCACTTCGTAAATGCCGTCGCCAAAGATGAAGCC
>Ga0136644_10001055_pt1 | contig 21919 bp, 18 predicted proteins | sample C_130820_EF_Meta_FD_94780 | JGI IMG/M metagenome (GOLD analysis project Ga0136644, IMG submission 94780) | Freshwater microbial communities from Lake Croche, Canada to study carbon cycling - C_130820_EF_MetaG (v2) (version 2) | ecosystem: Environmental > Aquatic > Freshwater > Lake | place... | reverse complement strand
TGATATCTGACTTACATTTGCATTTCTTACATTTAATGGCTTTCCTTTTAGACTGTAACAACCAATATAATCTCTTGATTTTTTACCATTTACAACTCCATCAGAAAGCCCCTTTATACAGAAGCTTCTTGCACTAAGCCCTTCACATAAAATGAGTGTGCACTCTTTTGAGTTTTTGCCACCTGCCAAATTTGCGGGATCGTAGCCATCGATTTTTACAAATCCGCGCTTTTTTTCGGTTTTTTTGAGCGCCACAAGCTCTTTGCCTTTCAGCAAGTTCTTGATTTTGTCAACACATCCCCATTTCAGGATGGCATTGATGTGCTTGGTGGTGACCTCGGGCACGGCCGGTGCTGGCGACACCAGCTTGCTTTTTTCTTGGCTGTTAAAGGCGGGCTTGTCGAGCGTGGATTTCAAAAACATCTGAAAATACGGCTTGATTTCTTTGAGACCAAGTGGCGTTGATCCCTTTTTAACGCCCTTATTGAGCGCTTCCAACAAGGGGCGAAAGATGGCTTCGGCATAAGTGTCGACATGTACACCCCCGTCCCGTGTTTCGATGCCGTTGACAAAGGCTATAAATTGAAAGCCGTCAACGATGTTTGGATTGGGTTGCAAGACGCATTCGCTGTCGTCGGTGACGATATGGATTTGATCCAATTGTTTTTTACGGGCTTTGCCTTTGCCCGTTTTAGACGCCGTTGATACAACTGAAACAGTGTCGTCGTCACCTTTTTCATTGTCTTCCTCCTCGTCTTTTTTGTCTTTTTCTTCAACCGCTTCAGGTTGCACAATCGGTAACATATAAAGGCTGGCGTAGTCCTTTAGCGTTTTCATCGGGATCTTTGAGCCGTTGAAAAACACGTTTATGCCTGTAAGCATCGCTGTATCCACCACGTTTTTGTAAAACAGCGAGTACATATCGTCGCTTAAACCGGTGCACCCAAAACGTTCGTAGTCTGGCATAAAAGAAATTTCGGTATAACCAAGTTTTGTCTTTGGGCTAGTGATTTTTGGTTTTGAACACTCACTCATATTGTGTTTCCAAGACTGGACATATTGTTGTTTTGTATAATTATCAAACATTTTAATTTCAAAGGAATTTGAGAAGACATTTGTGAGTTTTGAACCGTAGCCGTTTCTGCCTGAAGTCTCCCTGTGTTCGGAGTCATCGTAATTTGAACTAGTCAGAAGTCTTCCAAGGATCATTTCTGGATTGTAAATCCCCAACTTTTCGTCGATTGCGATTTCAATCGTTTGTCCGTCATTCCAAACAGCGATTTCACCTGTTTCTCTGTTTATATCAACTTTAATTTTTGTAGAGGGCGTTTCACTGTTTTTCGAACGAACCCAGTTGTCACATGCATTTGATAAAATTTCAATAAAAAGTCGGTGGAGACCGTTGTTGATAAGGCCTTGTTTTTTTTCAATCTTAATGATTTCATCTTTACAAACTGTACCGTAAAATTCACAGTTGGCAAATTTTGTGCTACCGATGTAGGTGTCTGGACGGAGAAGAAGATGTTCCCGTTGATCAAGGGCAATGTAACTTGATTTGGATTTGGTTGATGACTCCAATGTAGATAACTCGGACAAAGCTTTCTTTGGCATTGTTTTTATTTTTGTTTTTGTTTCTAGATTAAAATTTTCAATTTTAGTAAAATTGAAAATCATATTTAAAAGCATAAATTATAATAAAAGATATTTTCAAAATGTCGAAAAGATGTTCAAAGTGTAAAAAAGATCATTTGATGGCGCGGTTTATTACCGAAAATCGTGATAAGCCTTATGCGTGTTGTCATGATTGTAGGTTAAAACTTGTCTCTCGAAAAAATAAATGCAATGTCTGTGGTATCACTGCAATTTTTAATTTAGAAGGAGAGAAATATGGCATTAAATGTGTACAACATAAAGATCCAGAAATGGTTGACGTTCGTAATAAATTATGTGAGTATGAAAATTGTAAAACACAAGCATCATTTGGGTTTGAAAGTGACAAGAAAGCGGTTAATTGCTATAAACATAAAGAACCTACAATGATTAGTCTTAATAAAGTGTGTTGTCAATTTGAAAATTGCAAGAAAAAACCATGTTTTGGTAGAGAAAAGGATAAAATTCCTATATTTTGTAAAGAACATAAAACGGAAGATATGCAAGATATCTCTCATCAAAAATGTCAGTATGAAAATTGTAATACCAGGCCAAGTTTTGGATTGATTGGTGAACCTATAAAATTTTGTAAAAAACACAAAACATCTGAAATGAAAGAACTTGTTAATAAAAAATGTGAACAAAATGAATGTGGGAAAAATCCATCATATAATTTTAGCGGTGAGAAAAAAGCTAGATTTTGCAAAGAACATCGACTTGAAAATATGGTTGATGTAAAACATATTTTTTGTTTGGAAAATGGCTGTGAAAAAAGACCTACTTATAATTTATCAACTGAAAAAAAACCACTATATTGTAGATCACATAAAAAAGATGGAATGATTGATATATGCAATAAACGATGTGCTTTTAAAGATTGTACAATTCAGCCTAAATTTAATTTCGAAGGAATGACTCGTAAATTTTGCTTTCAACATAAAGAAGAAGGAATGGTTAATTTGGTATTTACTCCATGTAAGGAGCCAAATTGTCAAAAACACCCCAATTATAATTACGAAAATGAATCAGTTGGTATCTATTGTATTAGCCATAAACTTGAAAATATGGTTGATGTAAAACACAATTTTTGTAAAGCTGATGAATGTCGTAAGCGAGCCAATTTCAACCTTCCTGGCATTTTTCCGGAATTTTGTGCCACCCATAAAAAAAATGGTATGCTTGCCAATCCTCGTCGAAAATGTGAAGGTTCTACAGACGAAGATTGCAAGGAATCGGCTACACACGGCATCAAAGAACCTCTTCATTGTGAAGAACACGCTCTGCCTGATGAATACGATTTAACAGAGCATCCGTGTAAAAAATGTGAAAAAATCGATGTGTTAAATAAAGAAGGTCTTTGTGTCAACTTTTGTAGCTTGGAGGAGCGTGATCGGGTTTTGAAAAAACAAGTAAAAAAACACGAGGAGTTTATCAATAAATTACTAGATGAAGAAATTGATATCAAGCCCATTCTAAAAGACCAATCACCAGATCGTCAATGCACAACGAAACGACCCGATCGAGTGTATCATATAGGATCACATGTAGTTATTGTAGAGGTTGATGAGGACCAGCATAAATCGTATAAATGTACAGCATTTGGTGATAGTAAAGAAGGTAAAATAAAAGCAGAAAAAATACGGATGTACGAAATATCGCAAAGTTTTCCAGAATTTCCGCCATGTATTTGGATTCGATACAATCCGGACAATTTTAAAGACAAAGATGGCAAGTCTGTAAAACTCATAACATCAAAGCGTCACGATATACTTGTGAAATGGGTGAAACGATGTTTGCGAGATGAGAAGACAGAGGGTGTAAAGGTGAAATACCTTTTTTATGATGGGTATAAAGAGACGGACGGATCGTTTGAAAATATTGAAAAAGCGGATGTTATTTAAGCAAAGCGGGATCCCGTTCCCGCGCGACGGGGGTTTAAATTTATTTATGATGAGTATGATACAATATAAATCTTATTTAACATCCAGAATGTTAAATAAACACAAAATGTCCTCTCAATCCATTCATTACACTCTTATCACGCCCACGGTTGCCATCGGTGATATTTATTCACCTTATAACGAGTTTGATGTTATCGTAAATTTATCAAACAATTCAAAGGCAGATATTGGTGAGATTTATATCGAGGATGTTAACCGCGTTGGCACACTAAATCCAATTCAAATTATTCACATTGGTCTTATCGACCGAGCAGATCAGGCCGAGTGTTGCAAAAAATTGATAGGGGAAATTATACCATCTTTATTACAACAATGTGAAAAACGAATTTTGTTTCATTGTAATACAGGCAAGTCTCGTTCGGCGACGTTTGCAGTTGCTTTTTTGTCCAGATTGTTTTCAAAAAATGCGATGGACGTGTTGGAAGATGTGATACGCAAACGACCGATTGTTAAACCAAATGTCGGGTTTATGTATATTTTACAAAAGATGTCAAATTAATTATGTGTCTAGAATAACTTTTTACATCATCGCCTGACATTTTAAATTTATTTTTACACATTTGGATATTTAAAACGCCGATTTTTATAACTATTCATCAACTTCTTTTTTTAATATTTTTTTCACTTTAATAAATGAAAAAAATCATTACGGCAGTCTGCGTTATTTTAATTATTGCGGTAATTATTTATGCGATTTCGTCGCATAGTTCAAGCAGTAGTTCTAGTTCTAGTTCCAACACCAACACAACATGCAATAAAAATGAAGAATATATTGGAAATGCGTGCCAATGTAAAAGTGCATTTGTTCGCGATTTTGGTGGAAATTGTTCATCACAGTGTGGAGATAATCAGATTGTCATAAATGGAAATTGTCAATGCAAGGATGGGTATATAAAAGATAAAAATGAATGTAAAAATTCGCCTGTGCCTCCACCACCGCCGCCACCACCGTCACCGTATTGTGATGATATATCACAGATAAATGCAAGCGGTGTATGCACAAAATGGGATTTGATACAAACATACAATGCACCTTCTATATTAGGAGGGGTATCAGATAAAGGCCTTGTTGTTTATACACCTAATGGTATTAAACTTAATGATAATTATGTGTACAAAGAAGCACCTATGATTGCTCCCGTGCTTGTACCTATGAACATTTCTTTAATGTCTTCTCTTAATATTGGACTTGATTCTAAAACAGGAATTATTTATACGTGTATAAATGGAACTTGGATAAAAGATAATCAGTTAAACACAAGTCAAATTATGAAAGTTACAGAAAATAGTACACTATTTTTTGCACTATCTTCCGATGGAAGTATATATACTAAGCAAAAAGACCCGAAATCATCTTGGATTAAAAATGGTGGAAAGGCTCCTGTAAATAATACACTTTTAAATATAAATGACAATTATACAGTAGCATGGGGTAGTGATGCATATTTATCTAGTGATTTTGGTAAATCATGGAATAAAATTTCTGTATCAGGAACTGTTTATTACTGTTATTTATCATCAGATGCTTTATTGATTGCTACTGATAGTGGAGTATACAAAACAAATTTACCAAATATAAATTTTACTCAAATCTTAAACTTTCCTGATGGATCTGACTATCGTACATCTTGTATAAACCAATATAATGATGAAATTGTAGTTGTTTCACAAGATAATTTGGATACAAATATGATGTCTTTATATATTTTTTATTCGCCAAATAATGGTAAAGATTTTATTAAATTAAATGTTGTTACTGAAAATAATTTTCAATTGTGGTGTCCTTTTAATATTTATGTCTATAATGGTGTTATTTATACAATTTCAATGGGTATAAAAACATCTGCAACAGATTTTATACAACAAAATAAAAATTTTCTTTACAAATTTAATGTTAAATAACTTTTTTTTTAAATAGTATAATAAATGTCCGAGAAATTTCGTTGTATGAGATGTAAAAAAAATGTAAAAGAACATCCCGATTGCCATACTATATACCCAACTAAAAATGGTAAAAAGTATGCATTAAAAGGAAAGTGTCGTAAATGTGACACAGATTTGACAAAGTTCTGTAGCAAAGAAGTGGCTGAAAAATACGAATACAAACCTACTGATCGTAAATCGACTAAACGATCGGCTAAACGATCTGCTAAACGATCTGCCAAGCGATCGGCCAAGCGTTCGGCTAAACGATCCGCTAAACGATCTGCCAAGCGATCCGCCAAGCGTTCGGCTAAACGATCGGCTAAACGATCCGCCAAGCGTTCGGCTAAACGATCCGCCAAGCGTTCGGCTAAACGATCGGCTAAACGATCCGCCAAGCGTTCGGCTAAACGATCTGCCAAGCGTTCGGCTAAACGATCCGCCAAGCGTTCGGCTAAACGATCCGCCAAGCGTTCGGCTAAACGATCCGCCAAGCGTTCGGCTAAACGATCTGCCAAGCGATCTGCTAAACGATCTGCTAAGCGTTCGGCTAAACGATCTGCCAAGCGATCTGCTAAACGATCTGCTAAGCGTTCGGCTAAACGATCTGCCAAGCGATCCGCCAAGCGTTCGGCCAAGCGATCCGCTAAACGATCTGCTAAGCGATCGGCCAAGCGATCCGCCAAACGTTCGGCTCGTCGTTCGGCTAAGCGTTCGGCTAAACGATCTGCTAAAAAGATGATGTAGATATCATACGTAAAAACTAAATAAAAAATATACTAAAATACATATAATTTCAATATTATATGTAAGCTTTTTCACAAAAAAACGTAGTTTAACATTTATCATAAATAATTACCTCATTTTTTTTCAAGGATACAACAATACTGTATATAACTGGCGTTAATGATAATAAAATAACAAATACAATTCCCATCTTTTTGTGTATATGCCAATTATAATCTTCTGAAGCATAAACAAACATTAATGGGATTAAAATTGATGCTATAAAACAAACAAAAATTGTAATGTACTTTGGCCTGTATTCATAAAATTTTTGTGTTTTACCATTTTCAGGCATACAATTACCAGATTTGCACTGGCATCCTTCTACGCAATCACTTGTTTGTTGACATTCACACCCAGTAGCATTTCCTTTACAAAATTCATTTGGAATTGTATATAATTTCCCAAGAGATTTTGACTGACATACCTGATTTTTTCCATCACACGTAAAGGTTCCATTTAAATAGAGCGATAAATAATATGATGTAATAGATGACAATAAAAATACAGTAAAACATTCTAAAAATGTTTTAAATGAACTTTCATTATTATTTTTACAAATTAAATAGGTAAATAATGTAAAAAGTATAGTACAGACTACACCAAATATTAAGACATCTGTATTATATTTACTTGGTGCTGGAAATAAATTGCCACAATTTTGGTTAAATTTTTGAGAATTAAGTTCTGAAGGATTTGCAGATGCATTAGGTGAACCTTGTTCGGCAGTTATCCATCCGTGTACATCTTCGCATGTACCTATTTGTGTACAATAATTATCTGAAACCCCAAGAGTATTTAATATATCAGATGTACAATAATTACTAAAGCACATTGCGGATTTATTTGGATAGGCTAAATTTGAAGGCGCTACATGGCTTGTATAACACATACATGCATTTGCTGTTTCCGAATTAACGATTAAACTAGCTAATGTGTAATTTGTTGGACCAGCTGCTTTAAAATTATATGTATTTATACAATAGGTATCAATATCTGTTTTATTTTCACTGAAAGATTTAAAAGGCGTTGTTTGTATATCTTTTTTAATATTAGATAGAACAGTATCACTATATGTAAATGTTGTTTTAAAATTTTCAAAATATGCAAGGAGTAAGGTAGACCAATTTACAACTTTCATAATAATTTGAAAAGAAATAATTTGATATGTATCTATAACTTTATCACCAATATTAGGGATTGATTTAAAAAAAGATATAGGAGGTGTAGTATCTGGATATGTTCCATTATTTATCAATGATACTGTTCCGAGTTTATCAAACATAATATATGAATACGAATCAAACTGTGAAATATCAATCAGGTTAATGTATTTTTGATCTATTTGAAATGTAGCATCTTTTAATGGTATATCTGCATTACCAATTGTTAATATCCCTTCCGTATCTCTTAAAAAATTTGTTGCTAATCCGTATATGTAATTTAGTCTATTATTAGCTGATAATATAATTATTTTTTGTACTTGTTGATAAGATAGTGATAAAGTTAGATAGTAATTGTCACCATCTTGAGATGGTACTGGAAAATTCACAAAAGGAGATGTAAACGGTAAAGAAGGTAAAATACTTGTAGTTGGATATGGGCATATTTGATTAAAATTTGATATAAAATCACTAAATCTTAAACAGTTGGAACCTAGATATGAATTAGATTTTGTGGCATCAATCGTTTGATAAATTTCGCTGTAAAATAAACTTGAAAATGCATAGATGTATGATGTTAATATTAAATATTCTTTACATGCTTGTGGTAAAATTGATGTTGATAAATTATTTATAATGGTATTTAAATTGGATATACTTTCTTCTGTAAACAAAGGCAGATTGGAAATATCCATATTCATATCATTAAATAAATTAAATTGCATTTGTATAGTAGAATTTCGATTTTCTGGAGCAAAAGGGTTGCCGCCGTTAGGAGGATTTATAAATTGAATTGACCACGATTTATTTGTATTTATTATTGTATCTGCCTCATTTGACGTCAAACCAAATACTGTTCCATCATTATTTGAAATATTAAATGAAAGAAAATTTATTTGTCCTGTATCTAGTATACATCTACCAATTGGTTTGTTTTTTTGATCTTGTAAAGGTAAGATAACTGTTGTTGTTTTTACGTTGTCAACGGTTGATGTAGGATCGATATCTAAACCTATGCAAGAAAATGTGCAATCATAGCCACCCTCGCAACTATCTAGATTACAACAACACAGACTACACTGACTAGAAGAAGAAACACTTATAAAATTAATAAACAAGCCATTGTTGCCGTCATTTGGGCACTTACGACTATATTTTATGTTATCACAACTACTATCAGTATTATTACATGCAGTATCACTATATGTTCCAGATGTCATTGTAAATGTTGGATCTGTTGTAAATTTAATAATATCTGTTCCTGAATATGTTATAGTTATTATAGGTAAAATTACTCCTCCATTAAATGATGTGTCAAAAACTATATTTGAACTACTCATTTATTTTTAAATTAAAATTATTTTTTGAATAACTTAAAATACATATAATATTGATATGTATTTTCGCTTAATTAAAATAAAATAAAAAACGCACCGCGTTATTTAGATTTGGATTTTACTTGTTTTACATTGCCGGGTTCACTAGATTGATTTTTATAAAGTATATATCCGATCAATAGTACTACTAATCCTAAGAAAATCCATCCACCAATATGTCTCATAAATGTGTGATATTTATATGTATTATCATCACATACTCCTAAAAGGCCTGTTAAAGATCCTCCTATATCAAGAGCAGATTTAAAGTCTGTATTTGCTGTCGTTTTAAATATATAACAATAAGCAGAATCTTTGATGTTTTTTGCTTGATCAGTAATTTCATTTCCAGTATTGATATCAACCGCATTAATAAGTTCGTCATCATCGATATAAATATCAAGAGGTATTAGCCCATTAAACATATCACACAATACATAGCGCGCAAATTTTGCTCTAGTAGAAGAAGAGTCATCCCCTTGAAAATATGTATCCCACTCGTCTAAATTTAGATTTGCCATTACAATTGGACTATCTTTACCTGGATCTGATGATGATGATATAGATATTTGATTTAGACAACCTTTTGCTAATGTAGTTGGATCGGTATTAAATGGAGTATAGGAGGATCCAATTCCTATTAATGGAGCAGGTGTACAGATAGATGCAACAGATGTTGTTCCGGATGAGAGATAAGCATCTGGTATTATATATATATTAGTCCCGTCAGTTGGCACAACAAGTGGATAAGGAATATTAGGAATGCCAAGTTTATCTGCAAACTTTTTATATTTATCAACCATTGTCTGCAAATTAACATGATTTGGGCGATTATACCCACTATTCGGAGTTTTTGATCCAATAGCGCTAATTACCATTTGTAAAAGATTTGCTCCAGATTGACCACTCGTTTGGCGTGGAGTAAGATCGTATATATAACGTAATGGAGTATTATCAACATGTACAATTTGTTTTGTAAAATTAACACATGAAGAGGAGCAACCTGATAAACTTTCACTTAAACTACATTGATTGTCATCATTAAAAAAAGGAGGCATTTTTCTTACATACATCGTACTTACAATAATAGCCAAAATAAATAAAAGAATAAATATTATAAAGAATTTACCACCTGTAGAATTCAATGGTTTTGAAATAGCATATCCACCTGCTGCTATAAGAACAGCTAAAGCAAGTAAAAATCCTGCGAGTCCTTCAACAGCTGCTGTTGCTTTTTGCTGAGCTGTTTGCGTTACTTTATTAACAACAGAAGTAACTTGGTTATTACTAGCAAGTTGGTCGGATATAAAATCTCCACTTGATTTAAGATTAATATTTATATCTTTTGCATTAATAGTAGAACGATCGCATGTAAAACTTTGATTTACATTTGAATACTGACTGCATTTTGTATCCATAAGATTTGTAATTGTTGTGGATGCATTTACAAGCATTGATGCAGAGTTATTTGCATCAGCAAAACCTACGCCAAAAGATCCCACAGTAGATGCGGCTTCTTGTAACATTTTTTGTTGAATATCATTTAAAACATCTGCTTTTTGAAGAGAATTTGCTATTTGAGTATTGCTTTGTATTGTACTTGATTGCTCGTCTACATTAAATTCTCCTGTATTAATAGTACAATCATTAAGTGTAATTGTGTTGCGAATAGCATCTGCCTGAGATGTATTTGTGGTTGTTTTTTGTGAAATACTAGTTGCAACATTTGATATAGCACTTGCTGTATTAGTTGATATAGCAGCTCCCATATTTATTTAATTATTATTTAAATTTACAAAAAACGTTATATAATTTAGCGGTTTTTGTGAAAACGCGGTGAAAAAAGCACTTAAATAAAAAAAAAGAAAAGATAAAGATGTTGAATTGTAATTTATCAAATCTTTCGTGTGGCAATAATGATGAACAGTGGACGCCTATTTCAAAGCAATACCAGCCAATGAGCCGTCAACCCCAACAGGTTTCCTTTTTAAATCGTCTTGGCTTGACTCCAATGATGGAGTATACCAAACACACTGATCAATACGGCAATGATACGTATAGTTATGGAAGCGATTCGCGTATGGTTGACGCCCGTGGCATGCGTCTCCAGCTTGACCAGCCCGCCAAGGTCGGCGCGGTGCATATGGACGACGTTTACAAAATCGACAATTCGGGCTATGGCAGGGTGTACTCAACCTATAGTGCAATGAACAATGGCAATGTTGCTTATTACGTGGACTCGGCGGTGTCGCAGCCGTTTTTTGACCCGGTGTACACGTTGAGTTCGACGGTGACGAAACAGGTGCTGACGGATCCGATGACAAACCCGAAACCCGACTATTCGAAAACGGTGGGGCAGACGTTGCGAGGTGTGGTGAACGACCAGTACGCGCGCGACCAGTTGTCATTTCGCGAGGAGCTAATGAGCCGCCAGCAGAATTTGTACAACCGTACAAGTTGGACAAATCGTTGGGTAAAAGGGGACGAGATGTAAAAAAGCGATAATAATTATTAAGCATTATGACATTGACCATTATTACATCTACATTTTGGTCGCACGGTTGAAGTTAATAATCCGTTGCATGCGTTTGTTAAAGGTGTTAAGCATGAAAGATTAAATTGATTATTTCCAGAATTTTTACAATTCTCAATAAAATCATTTGAATTTTCAATTGGATTGTCTTGTGATGCAAAGTCACAATAGTGATCATATAATTTTTTTTGATAACAGGCTGTCATTTTGTTTACATCATCACAATCATTGCCACAATCTGATGACGAATTTCCACCATTATTAATATGAGTATGCCCAGTACAATTATTATTAAAAAAATCTGTATATTCTTGACCACAAAGTGGATTATTTTGAACTTCCATCATAAGATCATCGCACATTGTATCTAACAATTCAGGTTTATAAGGAAGGCATTTTAATCTATCTCGGGAATTATCATTTAATAAATCAAGGTGGTCGCAATTAAGCTTTGTGGAAAAGCAGTCAGATTGAACAGGTGCAGGGCCTGGAATAGGTTTAGGTGGGTTGACATGTTTTTTACCTCCTTTTCCATAATCTTTGCGAGTGGTAGTAACACCGCTTCCACCACTTCCACCGCTTCCGTCACTTCCGCTTTTCTTTCGGAAAACTAGATAAAGCAACCCACCAATTGCAAGTAAGCCAAAAAAGATTCCAATTATAGTTTTATGATCTTTAACGTATCCAGACATATTTTAATTTAATCAAAATTAAAATATTTATTGTTTTTTTTTTGCTGCTTCTCCTATTTTTGAAAAAAAGAAGATAATTTAAAAACGCCGTTTTTGGTACTGCTTTTTTTTGAGAAAGCGGTATTTATTTCATGCCGTATTGAAAGTTCAAGTCTTGGCCCAAATTGATGCAACTTGAACCGGCAAGGGGGTTGTAGGCAATATCAAGGTTAGAATACGGTCCAGGGGTCGTACGAGAGCACAATTGCGTCCTGTCGTACTTGTTAAATCCACACGCGGGGGGATAAGGAGCTTTGTTGGTCGTGTTTGATTGACCTTGGGCTGCCTTTACGGATTGAGCGGTGGGATTTAATTGGTACGAGACGGCCAAATCAACGGTTTGTTTGGCGGGGAAACCGATGCGTTGGCCGGGGGGCAACATTGAGAGCAACGAGTTGGGGTATGTTCGTTCATAGACAATACAGTCGTATTGGCTAATCATCTTTTTATCATTCTCGGTGCGTTGATTCATTAAATCCAAGTATACTTTGTCGTTTTGGTTTTGACAACTCATTTATATTTAAAAAAAAGAAAAAATATTTATTTATTCATACCACTTTTTTGTAAAATAGGAGAACGCGGCAAAGTAAACATAAAATTAGTAATTAGCTTTTTTGTAAAAAACGAATGGTAAAATATGCGTCAAATAAAAATCCAATTGCGCTAAAAATTAATAATATATACCGTTTTCTGCTATTTTGTGAAAAAGGGGCATTTTTGGTATGGGGTTAGAAAGTCCTAAAATGAAGTTTTTGGTACCGCTTTTTGTAAAAAAGGGGTGTTTTTGGTGCCGCTTTTTCACAAAAAGCGGCCGGCCTAGTAGTTGTCGCGGATGGCTTTGCCAACAGGGAAACGCGGCACATTTAATTCCGACAATTCTTGAAAAATAACTGTCAGTTGTTTACCGATATACGACTTGCCATTTTTAAAAAGCTTTTGGCGATGTTCGTTGGTGCCACGTGGCCGGACACTAAACATCCGCCCCTCCTTGGTCTGGCATTTCCAAATTACAGTGCCTTTGTCACGCCCATCGCCTTGGTCAAATCCCACAATAAGGTATTCTTCTTCCTGAAACTCCTTGTATTTCTGCAAATCGTTGCTACGGAATCCTTGTTGATACACACTATCGATATTGCGCAGCATAATACCTTCATAATCGTTGGCAACAAACTCGCTAAACTTTTCTTTAAATTCGTCGACGGATTTGACCTTATCGGTACGGACAATTTCCAAAAAAGGGCTTGATTGGGTTTCCACCGCTTTACAAATAAATTGGTGACGATCAATGTAGGGCATATCGGGATTGTCAAGATGAATCATATCGTAAATATGGTATTTGACGTGCTTTAGGAGCGCGCGATCGGCATCGACAAGTTTTTTCTTTTTAATGATGCCCGCAAGCGTTTCAAAAGGGACATCTTTGGTATACAACTCGCCGTCGAAGGCGATGCGTGGATGGGCTTTAAAGATGGGAAAAAGCTCGTGGGTGATATGTCCGACGGACTCGAAGGTTCCACCGGTGCGTGACTGGGCAACGACACCGTTAGTATCTTTGCCCTTGTCGGTGGAGTTGATATAAGTGATGCAACGAAGACCGTCAAGTTTAGGCTGGACAAAACAAGGGTATTGGATATCGGTGCGTTTCTTTTTGGCGGTTTGTGGCTCGTATTTACCGGCAAGCATCGGGTAAATAACAGTACCAGCGCTAGCGCTAGCTGCCGCTGCCGACGCCGCTCCTCCCTCGCTTTTTTTTTGTGGCTGCATATCGGTATCAGGCATTTCCGTAGTGTAGCCTTCTTTTTCTTTTTTGTCCTTCCATTTGCGCTCGGTTTCTTGGACACACTGGGCGTATGGCGTTGTCTCATTTTTTCGCCCGATGTTTTTGCCTTCGGTATAGTTGCGCACAGCGGTTTGCTTTTTTCCATCAATTTGGCCGTATTCAATAGTGGCCGTAGCAGTGCCATCGGCGTTTTCATTAACAACCGCGTTCCATACTTTAACCTTGCCATTTTTTTCAATGCCGTAGAGAGTTTGAAACGTGGTCATCTTTCCTTTTCTTTTTTTAAAGCTTTACACTTTAAAAAACAATTTTATAAAGCCCCTTTTTCAAAAAAAGCGGCACCAAAAACGCCCCTTTTTTCCTTTTTTAAAAAATAGAAAAGCGGCACCAAAAACGCCCCTTTTTCAAAAAAGCGGCACCAAAAACACAATGCTTAGCAATCGACATATTTTTCAACACTAAAAAATTCAATTTGGTAAAGTAGCTGTTCATCATAAGGCGAAAGCGTGTTGGGCTGTCGTTCATACACAACAATTCGCTCAGATTCTTTTTCAATGCGCATATAGTTTGACGAATTTTTTTCTAAAAAGCGATGGAAACGTGCAAGCATTGTACGTCTTGCGCCTGGGTAACTGGTCGCATAATTGTAAGTTTTTTTATTCTCAAAAATAATAAACATTTCACTGTAATCAGACTCAGATTCTGACTCTTTATCAGAATGTTCAGACTCTTTATCAGAATGTTCAGACTCTTTATCAGAATGGTCAGACTCTTTATCAGACTGATCGGAGTCTTTATCCGAGTCCGACTCGTCTTCTTCGTTGTATTCATCTTCCGCGTCTTCGTCATCTTCCTCCTCATCATCAGTATCGCCATCCTCATTTTTATTTACATTATTCTTGATCAAATTGCGTAAAAGTCCTCCTAATAAATTAGAAATGATATCGTTATTTTCTTTAATTTCGCTTTCAGGGTTTAAAATAGAGCTAAAAAATTTACCCAATTGTTCATTCATAGCGGACACTTCTGGCTGAGACGGAGAAGAACCCTCCTCCTTATTTTCAGTTGTTTTTTCAACTGGTGTAGTTGTTTGGCTTTCAACTGGTGTAGTTGTTTGGCTTTCAACCGGTGTAGTTATTTGGCTTTCAACTGTATCGCTAATGTGAACAAAATCATCCGACATCTTTGTTCTTTATTTCTTCTTTACATTTTTAAACCACAATTTAAAAATGTTTAATGCATTTAACAAGCCGCTTGACAGTAAGCTTGTGTTTCATAAACTCCTTCTTGACTGGCACTAGATCTAACACATTCGCGTTTATTTTCATTTAAAGTAACACATTTAAAAGGTGCTGAAAAGGTTTGCTGGCAAGCAAATGCATTAGAGTAAACTGTGCCATCTTGTCCAGCAACACCGCGAGGTGCTTCATTAACTTTCAAGCACTGGCCATTGATCTTCTTGAACCCAAATTGTCCGCCAATGTTTGGTTTAAAAAGCAAAACACTAACAATAAGGCAGATGACTAAAATTCCAATAAATACAAGAAAATAATTTTCCATATCTCCCATCTTTTTTTATTATAATTAGATTAAAATAAAAAACTGTTTTTTTACTACACTTTATGAAAAAGCAAATGTAACATCTTTGATACTATTTTGTCAAAAACTCCAATAAAGCTGGTAAATTTTCTTGATCTTTCACCTTAAGACCCTCCCATCTGTGTGCGTCTGTGTATGTGCGCGTGTACCATATCCATTTATGCTCGTCGTAATCTGTGTACGTGTGTGTCTGTGTATGTGTATGTCTTGTGCGCGAATAATCGTAAAATAATACCCGAATATTACCATCGCTTTCTTCGCTCACCAATAACCCTTTCGGTGTCAAATTGCCATAATCAATACTGGCTTGTTTCAAGATCTCTAACGTCTTTAGAATTTGTTCACGCAAAATTGGGTAATTTTTCTTATTTTCAACCGTTGTATAGTCGCTCAATAGTACAGCTGTGGTTGGTATTTTTTGTCGAAAAACAACTTTATGCAACCTTTCCCCTGTAATGGCAACAGTTTTTATTAAATGGGGAGAATCTATGGGATTAATAAATCGTTTTGTAAACATAAATTCTTTTAATGCATCATACGTATGTTCAGGTGGCACATTAAACATATCTACCTTTTTTTCAAATAGTTTATAAAATAAATCAACGCATCTATTATCTTCTGTACGCGTCAGCAAATCAGACACTTTCTTTGTAGAACATAACTCACGAATTTCAGCGGACAATCGATGCTTTCTAAACACAAATGTTCGATACAAACTGTTTAACGTATTTTCGTCACGTGATAGCTCTTTGTTTCCATTAAAAAAGTGTGAATAATTGTCTTCACCTAAATATTCTATACCGACATCGCGCAACTCATTTAGTAGTCTTTCACAATTAACCAATGATTCAAGTTGTGTTTCAACAATGGTGCCTTTTATTTCAAATAAAACCGTCTCATCGGCATTTAATTTAATACTTCCATCCCCAAAATTAAAGGTTTTATTTGGAAGGCCATTTAATAATGCTTTTGTCTTATCGCCATCAATGGTTGTCCCAATAAAATGTCCTCCTTCTTTTAAATTTTGTGAAATGGTTTGGACCAATTTTTGAAGATCATCGGGTTTGTCTGGAAAGAAAAAAAAACTTAACGAAAAAAAGGATGCAACCACGTCTACGCCTTCTGCGCATTTGACGCCAACCTTTTCAACAATTTGTGCTGTATTTTGTGCTTTTGTTTTGATCAATTCTACAAACCTATCTTTATTTATCCGTTCTCGTACATGCTGACGTGTTTTTGCATATGTGTGCGCGTCTATATCACATTGTGTGCAAAAATAATTAACTGGGCACGCTTGGCAAAAATGTGTTGCAATAAGGTCCGTATGAACTGCGCAATATTTTGGTGTATCAACATTTTCAACATACTCAGGGAAGCGTTCAAGCAATTCGCCGTAATTTGTTGAGTTTGGTTCAACACCAAATACTTTTTTAGTACCAGCTTGTTTATATTTATCAATATCGCCACCCCTTCCTATGCCCAAATCAAGAACCGTTTTATTTCCGCAAAAATGCTGAATAATTTCACGTTTAATCTGATTATGATATTTTCGAAATTTAAACATTGGTTTAAAAAGCTCCAGCAATTTATACGATTCAAACGGGTGTACCATATCTTTAAAAACATCGATAGCAACATTTACAAAATTAGGGCGATCTTTATCAGGACGAGGCCTGTGCAATACAAATTTTTTCGCAGTTTTATCATACATAAATTCATAAATTGTTTTATTTGCCAGCTCTGTATCTGATAGATAAATAGCAGACCTACCATCTATTTCAAACATTGTCTCTCCTTTTTGATCCCTCGGTGTATACACGCATAAATAATACTTGTATTTTGCGCCATCTTGGCCCGCTTCTATGATGCGAAAATCAATTGACATTTTTTCAGGAAATTTCCATTTAAATACAGGTTGGTTTGGTGCAATTTGTTGTGGTGTGTATATAAGCCCATCATTATCTTCTTTAGACAAGGTTTCAAGCAAGGTTTCTGTATCTTTGTACAAATTTTTGTAAAATATTTTCATTACAAACAATGCTGGATTTGTCTTTGCAACTTCTTTTGCACATTCTAAACGTCGGTCTAACAATTCGTGTTGCAAAGGCCGGTTTTTAAAAATATAACAATCAAAAAAATAAAATTGTCCTTTGAAAAATTCGGCGTCTATTAACGTATTATCAAACTCTTTATCACAATCTGTAATATATGCCACTTTGTCACCTTGGCGAACGTATACACATTCATTTAAAAAAAATAAAAGAAAACGCTCGCCGTCCAGTTTATTAGTAACCGTATAACTATTTGATCGGAATGTCTGATACGAATCTAATTTTATATTTACAGGTTTTGGTAGACGCACATCTTTATCAAATTGTGCGAAAATAGCTTTAGGACCTTTAAGAAGACTGTCTACTTTATCAATCGTTAAATTTGTTTGAAAATAATCAGTGATTAGCCAGAGAGATTCTTGTATCAACTCTTGAGATAATTGTTTACTATCATATTCAATTTCAAATTCATACTTTATTAGTTCTTCTTTTCCATCTGCCGATTTTGTTCCATCTTTTATTTTTGTAAACATATAAATATATCCTTTTCCTGTATCGTACTCAAAACGATTGCGTTTTCTTATTTTTACGTCTGTTTTTTCTTTAACAACGTCTTCGCCTGGACAATCCATATTTTGTTCTACACTTGACGAGTATCGAATAGTATAACTATCACCAGATTTTCCAAGATGATAAGATCTGTCTCTATTGTCTTTTCCATTTTTTATTTGACAAATGCTTTGACCCTTGGACTCTATTTTTCTATATTCTGTAACAAGTCCGCCTTTCGTCATTTTATAAAATTTAACAATGCTACTTTTGTATTTTAAATCTTCTTGTTTTATCTTGTAATTTTTTATACATTTTTGTAAAAGCATATTGTAAACAATTTCTGATATTGTATTTGTGCCAGTCTTGCTAAATCTTATTTCAAATTCATGCCCTTTTACATCGCTAAAAGTACCTTTAATATACTTTAAAAATGAATCAAGTTCATTATCTATATAAATTAAAGGTAATACAGATAAAGTTGATAAAGATGATAAAGACGATAAAGATAACATTTTATTATTAACATTTTTTTTTAAATATTTATCTATTAATAAAAATGAGTGGATCAGACGTAGAGTATGATTTTGATGCTTATGAAGATGAGGTACCTCCTCCTAAAAAACCAGTTAGTAAAAAAAAAAGCATTCCATCTGAGTCTGGGTCATCTTCAAAGCCCGCTTCAAGTAAAAAGCCTGCTTCGCGTAAAAAGCCCGCATCGCGTGCCTCCAAGCCTTCTCGCGCCTCGCGTGCCTCTCGTGCTTCGCGCGCCTCTCGTGCTTCCCGTGCTTCTCGCGCCTCTCGTGCTTCCCGTGCTTCCCGTGCTTCCCGGGCCTCGCGTGCCTCTCGCGCTTCGCGTGCCTCTCGCGCTTCCCGTGCTTCGCGTGCATCCCGCGCCTCGAGTGCTTCCCGGGCTTCACAGGCATCTCGTGCTTCCCGGGCCTCGCAGGCTTCTCGTGCTTCGCGCGCCTCTCGGGCCTCCCGCGCTTCCCGTGCTTCTCGCGCTTCGCGTGCTTCGCGCGCCTCGAGTGCTTCCCGGGCTTCGCGTGCCTCGCCTATTAACGAATTGTTACAAAAATTGCGCGATAATTTAGATTGTCAATTGGTGTGCAAATCGCCCAAAAAATCGGCTAAGCGATCCGCTAAACGTTCGGCCAAACGATCGGCCAAGCGATCCGCTAAACGTTCGGCCAAACGATCCGCTAAACGTTCGGCCAAACGATCGGCCAAGCGATCTGCTAAGCGATCGGCTAAACGATCTGCTAAACGTTCGGCCAAGAGATCTGCTAAACGTTCGGCCAAGAGATCCGCTAAACGATCTGCCAAGAGATCCGCTAAACGATCTACCAAGCGATCCGCTAAACGTTCGGCCAACAAAAAAGCTTAATAAAAACAATTTTACTAAAAATACATATAATTTTAAATTATATGTAACACGTTTTTTTTTGAAAAAAAAGCGGTCTTAATAATCATCACCGTCACCACCATCGTCACCTCCTTTGCTTCCATCCATTGCCTGTAACATTCCCAAATAGTATGCTAAAACATACAAAGGACCTGTAAACAATGCAAAAATAACATGTAAAACACGTTGCTGAGGGTCAGACACTTTCATAGCAAGCAACAATGCCCAAAAGTAAAAAGTAAGCATAATAAGGGTAACAATCATTCGTGCTACATTATTTTGTTTCTGCTTATCATCATCAATGTGCTTAATAGCGTGTCTTACAGCTCTGTCAAAAGTAGCTTGGTCTTTACATACATTTGTATCCATTTTATAAAGTGAAAAATAAATTTATTTTAACTTTTTTTTTCACCTTTATTTTAAAAAATTTAGCGCTTTTTTAAAAAAATAGGAGAATACAAAATTTAAACAAGATTAACGACAAAAAGCGCTATTTATTTTATATGAATGCCATGTCCACCATAATCACCAATGTCCCACTTTTGATCACCTATTGAAAATAAAGGTATATATCCACATTCAAACACATTTTTACGTGCATATGTCTTGTATTTATATACATCTTTCATACTTGGAGGCCTCAAATAAAGTAAATCGTAGCCTTTTATGCCAAGAGCATTTAACTGTTCTACTGTAAATTTTTTAGATTGTTCTGAACCTTCTCGTGCTGTAATAAAAACGGTATAAATATTTTGCGAAAGTGCATAATTATAAAGGTCATAAATAGGTTCAATTAATTTATCTTTTTTAGTGTCATATATAGTATCATCAATGTCTAAAATAATAACATATTTTTTAATGTTTGTATCACGTTTATCAATCAGGCTTTTAGCATGCTCTTTCGCCTGATGATATTTAGTGTCATATTTATTACCATTTATCATTACCCTTTTATTAGAATAATTTTATTTTATTTGGATTTTGGTCCATTAAATACAAATGAATCATCCCCAATTGGACGATTTTTATCACGTACATTGCGTACACCTACCCCAGAACAAGATGTAATGCCATCGTAAGGACCAACACGGGTGCTTAAACGATCAACCTCGAAATAACCCTCGCAATTAGTGTGTTTTTTCATATCATACATGTGCTTTAATAATAAAAATGTGTTTACAATGCACAGTAGCAAAATGATAATAATCACCTCTTTCATTTATATTTAGAATTATAAAATAATCATAAAACTGATTTTATTTGTAAAAAAACAATTAAAATCAAATTGACGACATGTCGGATCAAATTAATCATTTTCCCTTTTCCACTACGGAAGACGACCATTTCTCTGTCATTGAGAAATATTTTGTTGAAAAAGGCCCCGTTTACCATCAATTTGAGTCCTATGAATTCTTTGTCAACCACGGTCTCCAAAAAATTTTTGACGAAACCACCTCCATCTCCATTGAAACAAAAACAAGCAAATACAAGGCCACGTTTGGCCAAGTTTACTTTGAAAAAGCGTCCGTCACCGACGAAGGGCGCACTCTCAACTATCTGACCCCATACGAAGCCCGTGTGCGCGATATTACCTACGACGCGCCCGTTTTTGTGGACATTAAAGAAGAATTCTGGGAAAAGAAGGGCGACGTGATGGAAAAGGTCAACCAACTTTTGCACCCCAAAGTGTTTCTTTTGCGTTTGCCTGTCATGGTACGATCGTCGCGGTGCAACTTGTACGGCCTGTCGGCCCACGAATGCATTGAAAAGGGTGAATGCGAAAACGACCCCGGAGGTTATTTTATTGTCAATGGCAAAGAGCGCGCGCTTATCTGCCAAGAACGGTTGAATTACAATCAAGTGTACCTGTTTGAAAGCAATTCGGACAAGTATCCCTACGTTGCCGAAATCCGTAGCATGTCGGAAGAAACCGGACACAGTGTCCTGTTGAAAGCCACGGTTGACAAGGATTTCCGCAACTGCTGCTTTTCGTTGCCGTACATGTCCAAAGAAGTGCTTGCGGGCACCGTCTTTAAGGCGCTTGGGTTTAACAATGAAGAAATTGCGCGTCTCATCAACCCGTCGTCGCACGACGAAATAAAGTACACCGAACGCTTGATCCGTGAAAGTGTGGCGTACAATACAAAAGAAAAAGCCATCAAATACATCAGCAAATCGTCGGCGCAAAAAGTCGAAGACAGTGAAGAACGGCGTATCCACTATACCACCCAAGTCATTGAGAACGAACTGTTTCCCCATATGGGCATCTCGACCAATCTTGAGAAGGGTATTTTGCTTGGCAGTATGATCAACAAGCTGTTTCGGGTGTGTCTGGGCAAACGCGTCCACGAAGACCGTGACAATGTCTCCATCAAGCGCATTGAAGGCCCCGGTGTCTTGCTTGGCGACCTG
>Ga0136644_10001053_pt1 | contig 21931 bp, 33 predicted proteins | sample C_130820_EF_Meta_FD_94780 | JGI IMG/M metagenome (GOLD analysis project Ga0136644, IMG submission 94780) | Freshwater microbial communities from Lake Croche, Canada to study carbon cycling - C_130820_EF_MetaG (v2) (version 2) | ecosystem: Environmental > Aquatic > Freshwater > Lake | place... | reverse complement strand
GCCCAGCTAGTACGTTGGGCTTGTAGCTCAATGGTCAGAGCAGAGCACTCATAATGCTTTGGTTGGGGGTTCAAGTCCCTCCGAGCCCAGATAGATGTTGTCGATAGATAGATAGCATATACAATAGGAGGTATAGTATGAATGATAGTACACAAGTAGTAACCTTAACAGCAGCAGAGTACTTCTTAAGTAGAAAGAAACATATCGATCGTTATGTAGAAGGTGAACATAAATGGTATGGTGATGTGGATCAAGAAGTAGTCTTTAATTCTAGACCATGGTACCTAGATACAGTACCCGCTTCTAAAACCGAGGTGGGGTTCTAAAACCCCCAGGGGGATATAACCCCCAGTACGGGAATTTATACATACGTGGACAGCGGGGTTGTTTTCTATAGGTGCATGCCGAAAATTTTATATAATTTTTTTTGCTAAATTTTTATATAGTTCTTATTAGGAATTACTTTACGCGTAAAGTGCGCTGAATTAATTACCCATCACCTGAATATAGTTTGTATGATTAACTTGACCTACTGAAGAATTATTTGTAGCAACATAAAACCGTGTAGTTGTAGGATTAAAAGCAGTACTACTGCCGTCTCCTGTATATAGCTGCATAAAGCATGAAGTGCCGTTATAACGTGTCATACCTGTAATCGAATAATTTGCGTTAGAAAAATTAGCTGCTGTTACATCTACTATGTAGACATTGGAATTTGGACTGTTAGGAGTAATAGAGGTGACCCCAAGGCTAGCTTGAATTTCTCCACTACCATTAAATCTTGCCCATGCAAATTTAGGTATGTTTGTAGCTTTAACATTTCCATTCACATCCAGCTTAGCTGTAGGTGTTGTCGTACCTATACCTACATTACCTACTGTATTCATGAATAATCTTGAGACGTTGTTTGTTATTAATTCTAAGTTATCTGTATCTCTTGTTCCAAAAGAACAAGTACCGCTATTATATTCCCATTTTGCAAGTGCTTGTGGATTTCCAGCTCTTCCAAGAGCTATTAAGCTATTAGAAGCATCATAAACATGTAGTTTGCTTTGCGGGCTATTATTTCCTATACCTATATTACCTGCATCTTGTAATATAGCTGATACCGGTACACCTAATGTATTTGAACCGGTACTATATGGTAATATATTACCACCGGCAGGTACACCTCTTGTTAGTTCATTAATCGTTACATCGGCCATATGCTATTATTATGTTCAAAGCCGTGCCTATTCGCTACGCTCGTTTGTATATCCGCTTATTGAATTGCCATAACATTAATGTTAGGTACTGCGTAGAACTGACCATTAGACATAGAGCCTGCCATGATAGTGACACTATTGCGAGTTTTAGTTGATCCTGTCTGAATATTAATTCCTTGTGACCTGTTGCCTGCAAAATTTGACTGTGCACCAAAAGTGATACAATAATTTGCATCATTAAAATAATTTGTAGTCCAATTAATGGTAATATCTGCTGTAGTCGGGTTTACAGTTATACTTTCTACATGTGCACTTGCCAAGGTGGTAACAGTATAGGGAGCCGTACCAACCTGCGATAATACCGCATATGCAAACTTAGGCACAGAGGGGCTAATTACATCTCCAGAAGCGCTGATATTACCCATCACAGTTAATCTTTCTGCAGGTGCAGCAGTGCCAATCCCAACATTGCCAGTGTTTGCAATCCTCATTCTTTCAGCCAATACTCCAGATACATTTCTGGTATTAAAAATAAGATTGTAGTCACCATAGGCCTGAATACTTGCTACTTCATTTAAATAATTGCTATTCCAAAACTGAAGCTTGTTATCATAATTTGAAATGCTTGGTTGACCTAATCTAATATTACCAACAACATCTAAAGCTTGTCCTGGTATACCGTTAATACCAATATTACCAGCATTCTGAAGTATAGCAGATACCGGTACTCCTAATGTATTACCACCCGTACTATAAGGAATTAATGCATTACCAGTAGGTATACCTTTATTAAGCTCTGATATCGTTACATCGGCCATATGCTATTATTTATGTTCTGTGCCGTGCCTATTCGCTACGCTCGTAAGTATAACCTTCTTGTTGTTTAAAGCACAACAACACTCACATACTTTGAATCCACCTTACCAGCAGTCTGCATCACCACACACACATCAAAATATGCATTTGTAGGGGCTGACTCAGTTCCCCCATTAGTAGGTGCAGCAGTGTGCAATGCCAGATTTGTCCAATATGCAGAATACGCAGGAGCTGATGCTCCTGTCACACAATAATTATTATCTGTTTGTGCAGATGTGAATGTAATTCTATATGAGCCTGTGTTGCCCTTATAAACTGATGCAACATTGTATGAGCTTCTGATGGTTTGATTGGTGCCAATGGCGCCAGTTCCATCAAAATTTACCCATGCTTTTGGTGTATTAGAAGCCTTCACATCACCAGAAGCACTCATGTTGCCCATCACAGTTAATCTTTCTGCAGGTGCAGTTGTGCCTATGCCTATGCCCATGCCTGTGCTATTAATGATGACGCGCGGTTGTCCTGCTGTGTCAATCACCAGCTGACTTACAGCTGATCCACCGGTGGATAATTTTACTCTTTCTGTGCCAGCTGTGTACAACCCAATCTCAGGGTTGGTTACACTATCCACTGTGAGCTGTCTTGCCGGGGACAATGTACCAATGCCCATGCGACCTGGTGTACATATATCACCAACTACATGCAGCTTGACTTCAGGTGCAGCTGTGCCTATACCTATATTACCTGCATTTTGTAATATAGCTGATACTGGTACACCTAATGTATTAGAACCAGTACTGTATGGTAATATACTATTACCTGTGGGAGTACCTTTTGTTAATTCATTAATAGTTATATCGGCCATATTAATATACCCTCATTATATATGCTAAAGCATAGTACGGTGGAAGATTGGCTTGACTGGTACCGGCGAATGTATGATTATGACTTTGACTGGTACCGGTGAATGTATGATTATGACTGCCTCCACTTCCAGTTGAACTAGTATCTGTACTACCACCGGTTACGTAGATCCTATCTCTAAAGCTCCCAGAACCTGCTTGCAAGCCATATCCAGCTACCTCGGATCCACATGTTTTAATTGTAGTGGTGTGGCTATGTGCCGGTATTTGAGCAGTTGTCAGTGTAGTATTACCCACAGTACCGGTAGGTGTAATCGCAGTATTGTCTATTGTACCAGCAGGGGTAGTTGTGCTTGACCCCCCTGTATTACCTGGGTTATATGCATTACCTGCACCTAGGATAAATTTATCGAGTAGATTAGGAGTAGTATTACCATTAACTACTTGTCCGTTACAGAGGGCCCAACCAGTTGGTATATCGGCTACTGCCCCTGACCACATTATAATACCGCCAATGGGGACCGGGTTGTATAAAGCTTTACCGGTTGTTGTACCGTTAGATATAGGTACATAGGTATTAGTGGATGGCGATAGACCATTTAATCCAGTTATTGTAGTATCAGCCATATTATTATCCTATTATCCATATATCGACACCGCTGGGGTCATAACTTATAGTATTAGGTTGGTATGAACACCACGCTTTAACTAGCGAAGAGGTTGAGGAGTATGCATCGATATGTACAGCTGTAGTAGCTCCAACGGCATGTATAATGTTTGCTACAACAGAATAGTTTGTATTAGCAAATCCTGTGGTAATGTATATATCATAGTTTCCTAATGAAGTTCTATTAACACGTGTTATATTTCCACTCGCAATGATTTGCCTATCTGTATTTGCTGTACTTACATTGCCGTTTACATCGTTTGCTCCTGAAAATCTTACCCATGCTCTTACACCATACATAGGAAGATTGTTGTTGTACATATTACCATTTACATCCAGTCTAGCCTGAGGTGTGGATGTACCTATACCCACATTGCCTGCAGCATCAATGCGCATAGTTTCAATACTTGCATTTTGAAATCTAACTGTTGAAGCAAGAACAGCCAAAGGATATCCTTGTGTAATTGGATAATTGTATGAATCAATGCGATTTTCGGATGCCAAATTTCTAAGCAGCAAGCCAGAGGTATTAGTATAATTTAAAAAACTATCTCCATTAACAGTGAGCTTTGCAACAGGATTGCTTGTTCCTATACCTATATTACCCGCATTCTGAAATATAGCAGATGTAGCTACAGCCAATGTACTGCTACCCGTACTATAAGGAATTAATGCATTTCCAGACGGCGTACCTTGCGGTAGAGAGGATATTGTTACATCAGCCATAATTATATTTATGGCTCTAAAGTGAACTCTTTAGATAGTGATATGTTATTTAGTTAGAACAGATGCAAGCTTTTCTTTAAGGTCTTCGGTGTATTTACCAATAAACTTATCGATAGCTTTATTAGCTTCAGCTAGTCCTCTTGTCTTTGCAATACTAGCTACTTGATCTAATTCTAATCCAACACGAAGAGTTTCAGCTGCTTTATTGTCCTTACTGATAGTAGTTTCAAGAATTATTTTCACACCTTTATTTAGATAGGGTTAATAATAAAGCAACACCATATTATAACGCATTTGACAATAAATATTAATATATGGCTTGGACTAATGATCCCTCTGGTATCGGGCTTTCTGCAGTACCTGCTAATGGTGGTACAGGATGGCAGGCTTGGACTTCGTTTGAGGCTAGTGGTACCGGTGGTATATATTCTGCGGGACCAGCTTATTATAATAACGCTTTAGGTATATATCCAAATTTGGCTAGTGATGATACCTCATGTTTTAGAATGTATGCACCTAGTGTTGAAATGTCAGTATCGCGTCAATTAGCTATGCCTCTATCTGAGGGTAATGGTATTGATACCGGTGTATTAACCTTGAAGCTTGGTATAAACTTCCGTCATGGTGAAAAAGGAGCAAGATTTTATACCGGCGGTACACTTGTTGCAGGGTTTAGAGCTATGACTGAATTTAGTACACCAAAGTATATGGGATATGATTATAATGGTGGGTGGGTTGATATTAGCTATCCCTATCGATCTGATTCCGTTTTTACTTTAAAAATATGGAAATTAAATAGCCCTGGCATTGGCAATTATAATATATTTAAAGTTTTTAGAGAAAATTATGAGAATCTAACGCCTCTTTTTAATAAAAATTTATTTTATAGTGGTACCGATTATTCAGGTATAACAGAAGTTGTTGTGTATTCTCAAAATGTTGATACAGATCCTTTGTATGTAAATGAAAATACTATTTGTTTTAATAGTTTAACTGGACATAGCGCGTACAGGTAACTATATGGCAAAAGAAAAGAAAAGCAAAAAAGTTAATCAGCTCTCGCTAAAAGAATGCGAAGATATAATTGCTAAATTAGGCGGTCAATTACAATGTCAATATGTTCAAAAAGTCTTAGAGCGTCAGCAACAACTGCTTGTAAAAAAAACATTTGATAAGAATTAAGAGTCCGCTATACTCTTAATATGGTAAACAAAATTAAATCTACATTTAATAGGCAGAATCCTTCTTATCGGGTGACTAAAAGTTATGCTGCTTATGCTCGTAAGAATTGTGGTACGAGTATTCGCGCTACTCGCTCTGATAAAGGTACCAAGCGTAAGAAATATTAATGCTTAAGAATATCTGGCTTATTTGGTCACGTGCGGTAGATCATCGCGTTGGCTTAACCGATGATTGTAAGCCAGATGTTCCTACTCTAAGGGTACGAGATGCTAATATTAGCTTATTAATTCGTACGCTAATTGTATTGGTTAATTTTATTACGTGTGGGTTTATTATAGCAAACGCTATACATCATTGGTAACTACCACTCAATAAGAACGCAACCTGCAGATCCAGACTGTGAGGAACCCGAACCGCTTTTTGCACTACCACCTGCACCCACGTTAACTGTAAGTGTAGCACCAGGAGTAACTGTTGCAACCCCACTTGCATAAGCACCTGTCCCCCCGGAAGACCCGCCCGCGGTGCCTGAAGCACCTCCGTTTCCAAAAGAAGCTATACCTAAAAGCTTAAAGCCCGGATTTGTTGTTGTACTACCGAGTACACCGCTGGTACCACCTGCACTATATACTAATAAGCTACTATCACCTGTAGCAGCACCAGCAGTTGTACCGCTACCTGCACCTGCTACAATATTAATACCTGTAATATTAGAACTTCCGCCGGCATTACCGCCACCAGGACCGCCGCCTGCTCCGCCACCGATTGCTGTAATCTTTATCTTTGTTATTAAATTCGGTACCGTCCAGGTATTAACACCTGCGGTGGTAAATAATTTCATACCACCAATACCAATTGGCACTTCGCTACCGCCTTTAAATATATTTGTAGCATTAACAGTACCAGCTACATCTAGCTTTTGTGACGGCGATGAAGTACCTATACCTACATTACCGCTCGAATCAATGCGAAGGCGTTCTGTGTTGGCGGTAGAAATTACAACTTGTCCTGTCTCTCCAGCAGCTTGTCCGGCAGCAATACTTAACAATCCCGATCCTCTGTTTATTAAAGCAGTATCTGCATTAGCTCCTGTATTCCCTCTAAGAATTCTAAATCCATAATCTGTATATGTATCATCACCGGTAAGATCAACATATGCAAATCTATTTCCAGTTTGACCGCTTTTACCAACCTCAACAAATGTAAAGGCTCCTCCGCCATAAACATCAAGTTTTTGAGCCGGGTTATTAGTACCGATACCTATATTACCTGAGGTTTGCAATAGAGCACTAGGAGCAACACTATATGTTACATCTCCCTGTGTGTAAGGTAGTAAAGCTGTATTAGCTGGAACACCTTGCGTCAATTGAGATATGGTTACGTCTGCCATAATATTTACGCAGTATAAGATCCTGTACCTGATGTATAGGTTAAAATAGTAAACGCTCCATCAGTAGTTATTGTCGGTGACCCTGTATATATGCTGCTATAATTTGCAGTGGGTATTCTCAATATGACAACGCCCGACCCGCCAGCGCCACCGGCGCATGCGCCGTAATACCCTCCACCGCCACCACCTCCACCAGTGTTAGCTGTACCAGCGGTACCTACACCACCAGATACCGAAGATCCTGCTCCCCCACCACCATTACCACCGCTGTATGCAGGAGCTCCTACACCGCCGCCACCACCGCCACCACCAGCTCTAAATACACTAGTTCCCGTGATTGAGCTAGCCAGCCCAACTCCACCAGTAGCACCGGTGTAATATGAGCCCCCAGCCCCACCAGCTCCTCCACCTCCACCGCCACCAAGCGGGGCGCCACTTCGTCCACCAATACCTCCACCATTACCTTGACCAGTTATTCCTGTGCCTCCTGCCACTGTGCATCCACTTTGACCGCCATTACAGTCATGAGACCCACCCCCTCCACCAGAACCTCCATTTTTACCAACAACGTTTGAATAGGTTCCTCCTCCTCCCCCCCCTGTAGCAATAATGAAATCCAAAGAGGAATCTGAGCCGTTGTTACCCGCACCGGTTCCACTAATACCCCCATTTCCAACTACAATTGCATAACTTTTACCATTTATCAAGGTCATGCTAGAGGTAAGGTAAGCACCAGCTCCTCCGCCACCGCCACCATATTGACCTCCTCCTGACCCACCACCACCAATGACTAAATATTCAATATTATAATTGGGTCCAACCCACTTTGTGCCATTGTAATATTCTATTGCCTTAAGTGTGCTGTTATATCTAATAGCCCCTTCTACACCTGCAGGTTGATTCGCACCAACAGGAAGCTGCAGATAACTTGTTCCCATACTTCCTGAAGCAGTAACAATAGCGCTAATCGGCACTCCGATGGTATTTGTTCCATCTGAAATAGGTACAATTAAGTTAGATGTAGCTGTATTTTGCCTTGTTAATCCAGATATAGAGGTGTCAGCCATATTAATTATTTATTCTAAAAAGATTAAATAATAATAGTGAATAAAGACATTCATCTTATATTTGAAGCATATACATCACAAGGAGTTCCTGCTGTTTCTAATAGTACTCAACCAAAACAGGTTGTTGTAGCACCGGTTAGACCACCTGCTGCAGAGAATGAAGAGAAGAAAGAAAAGAAGGAACAGAAGATTGCTTTAGAAGATATTAATACCGAGCGTAAAGCTGTACATGCAGCGTATGAAATAGTTGACGCGATTTATAAGACAGTCGATACTTTTCAGAGAGCGACTGATATAATCCAAACTATCGCTTCCGTTCACCGTAATGAGCGAAAGCGACAGCTTGGAATAAAGAAATAAACTAAAAATTACTTTTTAGCAGCCTTGCGGGCATTCTTTTCTTCTTGAACACCTTTGCGTGCTTCACGGGCAAACTTAATTACCTCCTGAAGGGCTTTGCGGGTACGAGTACCTGCGGCATTATTACCGCCAGAAAACTTTTCGTATTCGGCAGTAAAGGTTGCAACGTGTTCTTGAAGTGTTAGAGGATTAATGTTTGACATAGATATTTTTATTATAACTTGAACGAAAAGCAACTGGTTATAAAATAAATATTAATATGAGTGCGGAAAGAAAAAAAGTTACCGCTGATGCGGTATTAGATCTATACGCTAAGGCAAAGAAGGAAAAGAAGCTTACCAAAAAAGAAGAATTGATGAGAAAAGTAATTTTCCTCTCTCATCATTTAAACGAATATATTAAAACTGCTGATCAGGTGGTAAAATAGTCGTATTATCTTTTTTTGTTAGAGCTTTTATAAATTTAATGACTTGCTCTACATTTTTATCAAATCTGTATCCATCACATAATGGACAGAAGGTACTACTATAAAGTATTACAGATTCACACCCTAAACATACTTTATAACAATCGGCATTATCTAGCATTATTTGAGCGGCAAGCGTTTTTCGTAGAGAACCCTTCTTCATTTACATAAATATTTAGGTGACTAAAGATCATAAAGCTATAAGTGAAGCATATCGTGCAGGTATTAATCATACCACAAGAAGTACTGATTCTTATGCATATGCACCGAAGGAGTATGATGCTATCCATAATCAAGAAGACGAAGAATCAATTTTAAAGAAGAGAATAGCCTCCGAGCTTAACAACATGACAAAAAGAGCATCTCGCGGCTTAAAGGAAGACTATCTGTATATTCTTACTAGTATGAGCAATCTTCATAAGGATTTATCCTCTGCTATTAATAATGTTTGAATTTTTAAATTTATAATTTAAAATATCTTAATGTCGCAACGTGTAAGCCTGTCGTGGGATCAGATACATAAAGATTGTAAAGATTTAGCTAATCTTATTGGTCCTTGTGATGCTATTGTTGCTATTGGTCGCGGGGGCTTAGTACCCGGTGCTATTATTTCTTATATATTTGATGTACCAGTAGCAAATTTTGCTATTAAATCTTATCACGACTTTACTGCTGGTGAATTAGAATTTGGACAAATACCGGGGTTTAAATTTAATTCGGAATTTAGAGAGAAGAGGGTTGTAATTATTGACGATCTTTCCGATAAAGGTAAAACGCTTTTAGCTGTAAAAGATTACTTTGAATCATGTCAATTTATTAATTTTAAATTTGCCACACTTTACATAAAGAAATCTACACAGTTTATTCCGAATTTTTATATAAAAGAATTTGACGACAATATTTGGCTTGACTTTCCTTGGGAATCCGTTAAACTAGATTAAATATTAAGACATACATTAGTGTCTAATTAGGCCCGTCGCAAAGCGACTTTTTTTTAATCTATGAAAACAAAAAACACAAGAACAAATAAACTATTATTAATCCTGGTAGGGTTAATATTAACTACTAATCCTATAAGTCTAACAGCTTTTCAGCGTATAGAAAGGGACCTAACTGTTAGTGATGTTAAGAAAGAATTGAAATCTTTAACACCAGTAAAAGAACAAGAAATAGCCAAGAAGATAGAAGTCAAGAAAGATGGTATAAAATATAATGGAACGTTTATACCTAAGACAGATAAGAGCGACTACAAAGTTCTTACTGTTAGGTTAACTGTATATTGGGCGCGAGGTAGCGGTACAGATGCCGATAGTCGTAGAATGAGAAGCTCTACCGGTTATACACTCAAGCAAGGCGATTCAATTGCTGTCGATCCGCGTATCATTCCTTACGATAAAGAAGTTATTATCCCCAACGTTGGTCTTGTTAGAGCTGTAGATACAGGCACTGCAGTTAAGGATAAAGTAGCGTCTGGCGGTAAGTTACCAGTTATTGATGTATTCTTTGTTAATAAAAGCGATGCAATTAATTTTGCAGATTCACATCCAAAAATAGTAAAGGTAGCTGTTCTTAATTAAATATATACATGCATCCGGAGGTTAAGCACCAATTATACGGCGGTGAGATATCTGACTATTATAAAAGACCAGATCCAAAGGACATTAAGCAAGAGAATAAAGAGCTTGCCGATATATATGCCTCTATAAGTAGAAAGCATATCTTTAAAGAGGGTGTAGATGTACCGCCACCGCCACCCGCTATAATTCAACAAGCAGAAGATACTAAGTTAACATTTGATGATATCTTCAATTTCGTAAAGGATCATGAAGGTTATAGGCCCCATGTTTATAAGGATTCCCTAGGTATACCAACTATAGGTATAGGGTTTAATTTAACAAGACCTGATGCAAAAAAGATAGCACAGCAAGCAGGCGTAAATTATCAGAATATATTGCTCGGTAAAGAAGATTTATCTGATGAGCAAATTAAAGATATTTTTAAGATAACAATGACTATTGCCTACAAAGATGCCAAACAGTGGATACATAATTTCGATGGGTTGCCAAAAAATATTAAATTAGCTGTTTTAGATCTGTCGTTCAATATGGGATACTCAAGGTTAAGTAAATTTATAAAAACAAAAGACTTTATTTTATCTAAAGATTATTCTAATGCAGCTAAAGAATTACAGAATAGTAAATGGGCAACTCAAGTTGGTAAGCGAGCCAAAAGTGTAATCAGTCTCTTCTTAGCTTCTTCTTAATTTTTTTATTCTTTAGCTTAAACTTTACTGTCTCCATTTTACTAGGAAAAGTATTACTCATATCGCCGCTTGTCATACCGCAATCCGGTCCAGTGCTTGATACGGCTTGCGATTGCGGGGATATATTAAAATCTTCTAAGATAGATTTAACTAGATTTTCGAATTTCATTTTCTAAGGCTTCAACTTTTTCAGATAACTTTTTTATACATTCAACAAGAAGAGGCGTTATGTTGTTGTAGTTTACACCCTTAATACCGGTATGACGCTCTTCAATAGCATGAGGCAATACCTTTTCAACATCCTGTGCAATAAGACCATATGAAGATTTGTTCTGTAGATGCTCTGGGGCATCTTGATTAAATGTAAAGGAACAACCATTTAGCTGCTTTACTTTTTCTATAGGGCTCTCGATTATCTTAACATTATCTTTTATTTTAATATCCGAAGGCGGTTGATATGCAATAATATCATTTCTGCAATATATTGTTCCCTGAACGGTAGCATTACCAGCTAGTGAGAGACTGCTAGAACCGGTGATTATACCAGTAACACCAAGGTTGCCTTGTACATCGGTATCTTTCTTTAGATAGAGTTTAAGTGGTGCAGAAGATAACATTGCTGTATCGAGGTAAAACTTTGGTGCTGCGAGAGTTTTATCGATTAATATTCCGTTATCACCAACATAGTTTGCTTCTTGAAATATTGCTTCAAACGGAACAGATGTTAAAACTGATGTGCTTGTTCTTCCTAAGACATGGTTGGGTAATATTATCTGATCTGTAGGGTCACTAGTACTGGATCTATTATTAATCTTAACAGTATAAGGTAACATTTGTGCAAGATACCCGTTTGCTACACCGTTAGATTTTAATTGTAGTGGTGAGGCATATGACGGCTTTGCTAGTGTAATATTATCTACTGTAGTAAAGCCTAATTGCTGTGGACCTACTCCGCCCTGTTTTATCTGAAGTTCTTTTTGGCTATTATACTGAAATTGTGTACTGTCTAGTAAGGGGGAAGAATCATACTTTACAAAATCTGATGACAAAGGAGGAAAAGAACTAACAGCAGTTAATGCGTAAATACCTCTTGTGTCTTTATCGTAAATGATATCACCAAGAGCAGCGCCTTTTGAATTAAAGAGACCTAAGGCTTCGGTAGTAAATCCGTTTGTCGATGTGCCGAATAATTTATTAGCAAAGCCAATATTTTGTATGCCTACTGGCCACCCACCGGCAAATGAATCACCGCCTATAAAAACTCTTTTTGTATCAATACAGAACCCTGGCTCACCGGTACTGAATACTATACCGGTACTGTTAGCGGTACGTCTTTGTGCATCAGTTCCTTGTCTAAATTGTATCTTTGTAACTATATCAGCCATAAATTATTCTTAATTATTTATGATTTTATGCTATTAAACAACAATAAATAATTATCGTGAAAAAGATGTACTCTGCAGTATTATCCGGAAAGAGCACTATAAATGTTTTTGATGTACTTAAGGGTATTAAAACATACAGCTTAAATTTAGGGGCTGTGGAAATAGTTAATGGACCTATAGTTACACAAGATAAAATGACTGTAGTCGTCAAAGAGCGATCTGGTCTATCGCGAGGTAAAGTATACAGCCTTCCAAAGGGTATACTTTTATATACTTTTCAAATAAAATAATATGCCAAAAAATAATAACAATCAAGCAGCAACGTTAAAAAAACTTCAAGAAGAATTAAAAGAGGTTTATAAAGTTGTATATCTAGGTAACGGTAAGCCTGCTATAATTACACAATTATCTGAACTTACGGGTAAGATGAAGTCAAATCATGAACAAATAGAGACAAAATTAGTTAATGTTTATGAAAAGATAAATAACTTAGAAACTGAAATTGAATTAAAGTTTAAGAATATTACCGATGTAGTTACTGAAAGATTTAACAATATTGCTGCACAAATTTCTGGTGAGTTCGGACGTAAGCGAGCAGAATCAACACATTCGTGGAATTTTAAAACTGCAGTCACTACAACTCTTCTAGCATCCTGTACATCGGTTTTTGTTGTTTTGTTGGCCGAGCTTTTAAAGAGATTTCATGGTTGATAACGGAGAGAACGTTCCTATAATACGTTCATGAGCATGTTAGATATCGAACTGGTAAATGAACCGCTAGATATTGATTCTTTTACCTACCTCAACGATGAGGATTACCCTGCATGCGTATTGGGGTTTCAATTAAAAAATTTATACGATCAAAAGAGACTTATTATTAATAAAAAATATAACCCAAGAGATATTATACATCTAGTCCCTAATGATGCTGTAATGCCGAAGTTTTTTAGAGGTATTGATCTTACTATTAAAAAAGAATTTCTACCTTTAATTAGTCACCTTGAAGTAATCGGCACGCAAAACACAACACCGGTTAGTGTAGAGAATTATAAAAATATTTTAAAGAATTATAATTTAAAGTGTGAGAATTGTTTTGCTTATTTAAATAAAGGAATATATCCGATCGATAGTGAATGCTTAAATGTAATTTCTTCGACGAATTTAACTCAAGATGAACTTTACTCTGATGTTCTCGAGCATAACGATTTTCTTTTTCAGACGTTTGGTTACTTTGTTATTTATATTTTAAGTAATAAAAATACCTATAAAACACCTACAAAAAATTATTTACACGCAGTAGTAAAAAAGTATAATTCTGTATAAGAATACCATAAATACTTTTTTGTTTCACTACATATGAGCACTCAAATATTCGTAAAAAAACGCAACGGTCAGGCAGAAAAATTTAATATTGAAAAGATTAATAAGGTAATCTCATGGGCGGTTGAAGGTATAAGCGGTGTAAGCTTATCGGAAGTAGAAATTAATTCAAAACTTAATATAACAGAAAATATCTCTACACAAGATATACACCAAGTCTTAATTGAATCGGCAGCAAATTTAATATCACTTGAAAAACCAAATTATCAATATGTTGCAGGGAGATTATTAAATTATCAATTACGTAAAGATGTGTGGGGTGGTAAGCACCCTCCGCGGTTGCTCGATGTAATTAACTCTGGACTTAGAAAAGAAATTTATGACCCTAATATAATTGAAAAATACTCTGAAGATGAAATAAACAAAATCGGTGAATATATTGATCATGATAGAGACTTTTTATTTACTTACGCTGGCATAAAACAGCTTTGTGACAAATACCTAATTAAAAATAGAGTCACAGATAAGATTTTTGAAACACCTCAATTTGCTTATATTCTCATAGCTATGTATGCGTTTATAAATTATCCAGCAGAAGCTCGGTTAGAATATGTAAGAAGGTTTTATAACGCTATTTCAAGACATAAGATTAATCTACCTACACCTATTATGGCAGGTGTGAGATCGAGATCGAAAAGCTATGCAAGTTGTTGCTTGATAGGTGTCGATGACACAAAGGAGTCAATTACAGCATCCGGTACAGCTATATCAATTGCTACTGCGAGTAGATGTGGCATTGGTATTGATGTCTCTAAAATAAGAGCTATTGGTTCATCTGTTAATAACGGTGAAGTAGTTCATACTGGTCTGATTCCGTTTTTAAAGATTTATGAAGCTTCAGTTAAAGCATGGCAGCAGAATGGCTTAAGAGGTGGTTCAGCTACAGTTAATGTTCAGTGGTGGCATTATGAAATTGATGATATTGTTGTACTTAAAAATAATGCAGGTACTGATGATAATAGAGTTCGTAAGCTTGATTACACAGTGGGTATGTCAAAGCTTTTTTATGACAGAGTAATAAAAAATGAAAATATAACTCTATTTAGCCCCGCTGAAGTACCACATCTATATGAAGCATGGGGTACATCACGATTTAATAAAGTGTATGAAGAGTGTGAATCAGATAAAAAAATTAAACTTAAAAAGAAAATATCAGCTCGTAAGCTATTTTCTCTAATTATTAAGGAGCGTGTTGAGACCGGTCGCATCTATATTTTAAACGTAGATACAGCAAATGAACACACTCCTTGGCTGGATAAGGTAACAATGAGTAATCTTTGTACTGAAGTACTACACCCCACCATACCTCTTAAAGACTATCATGATTCAGATGGTGAGATAGGCATGTGTATCTTGTCTGCAATTAATATGCTTGAGATTAAAGATTGGAAAGACCTTGAGAAAACATGTGATCTTGCGGTAAGATTTTTAGAGGAAATAATTGATATACAATACTACTTCAATAAAGCAGCAGAAAATTTTGCTAAAAAAAGAAGAAGCTTAGGTATAGGGATCACCAATCTTGCTGCGTTCTTAGCTAAGAATGAAGTATCATATAACTCCAAACAGGCACTAGTTTTAATTGATGAATGGATGGAACATTTTCAATATTATCTTCTTTCTTCGAGTAATAAGCTAGCTAAAGAGAAGGGTAAGTGTGAAAAATATGAACGAACAAAATTTGCCAAAGGTATCCTTTCAATTGATACCTATAAGAAAAATGTTGATGAAATTTTAAAAAGAAAATTATCGCTTGACTGGAAGAGCTTGCGCGAGCAAATAAAAGAATTTGGTCTCAGACATTCAACACTTTCCTGCTGTATGCCTTGCGAGTCAAGCTCTGTAATACAATGCTCTACCAATGGTGTAGAGCCAGTACGGTCATTAATAACATACAAGATGTCTAAGATGGGTAAATTACCGGTGCTTGTTCCGGGTATTGGAAAATATGATTCAAATTACGAATTAGCTTATAATTTTAAAGACAATACGGGTATTATTAATATAAATGCTGTTATACAAAAATATATTGATATGGCTATTTCGACTAACATTTATTACAACTACAGTCAATATGAAAATAATGTTCTACCTGATGCAAAAGTAATGAAAGAGCTAATGTATGCTTATAGTATGGGTCTTATAAGTTTATATTACAATAACACGGATGATGGCGATAAAGAGCAGTCGACAAATAAAGAAGCTGATTGCTCTAGTGGTGCATGTAAGCTATAATATTACACTATGAAATCTGTACTTAATCTTAAGAATATTGACTACACCAAGCAGCCGATATTTCTTGGTGAAGATTTAAATCTCCAGAGGTATGATAGGTTTAAATATCCTATATTTTTTGAGTTGTTTAAAAAGCAAGAAGAATTTTTTTGGTGGCCTCATGAAATCTCTTTGCAAAAAGATAGGAGTGACTATAAGGAGTTGACAGCAGAAGAACGGTTTGTATTCGATCAAAATCTAAGATTTCAAACATTAGGAGATAGCATGCTCTCTAGGTCTATACATTCATTAAAAGAGTACGTAACTAATCCTGAACTAGAAATATGTATGAATACATGGGCACGGTTTGAGGGTATTCATAGCTATAGCTATTCATATCTGCTTAATAATGTTCATCCAGATGCTACCAAATTTTTTGACAGCATTATGGAGGATAAGGAAATTGTAAGCAGAGCTGAGTTAATCCGAAATAATTATGATAAAATTCTTGGATCAGATGAAAAGAAAGATAAGAGGGAGAAAATTTATGATTGTGTACTTTCGACCAACGTAATGGAAGGGCTTGTTTTTTATGTATCGTTTGCTTGTAGCTTTTATTTCGGTTACCGCGGCAAGATGGAAGGTAATTCTAAGATTATTAAGTTTATTCAGCGCGATGAAGCTCTACATTTTGGCATTACACAGAATTTGTTGAAAATATTTCGTGATGAAGATAAGGAAGGATTTACTGGAATTGCAAAAAAGAGTGAGGATAAGGTATATGCGTTTTATGAGCAAGCTGTAAAAAATGAAATAGATTGGGCACATTATTTGTTTAGTAAAGGTGCTTTGCTTGGCTTGAACCCCGACGTACTTGGCGGTTACACAAAGTGGTTGTGTGATAATAGGTTGCGTTCTCTAGGATATAAAAAGCTGTTTAATCAAAAAGAAAATCCTATTGCAGGGTGGCTTGATAGCTATCTGGATAGTAGTAAGGTTCAGGTAGCACCGCAAGAAACAGAGATCTCTGCTTATAAGATCGGTGCCCGTGATACGAATATAACAGAAGATACGTTTGATGATATTAAGCTATGATTTATTCTCATACGCTTCAGAGCCTTACTGAAGAAGAAGTTTCTATTCTTTATCTTATTTGTCAAAGATTTTTACCGTTTGAACCTAATCACATGACACTAAAAACACTGCGCATTCCGGTTGTATTAAAGATTATTGATGTACTTAAGTCTCAAGCCCTGGAAGAAAAACAAACAATATTTGATAGTCTTAAAGAAAAATTATCCGCTCAATAATAAATAAATTTTGAAGGAGAAGTTGTATTTTTATACATCAGGGGTGGGTTGGTGGGAACCTTTTGAGGTTACTGATGTAGTGTATTTTACTGCTCATAGGACTAAATATTGATATGGCGGCCTTATCGTCATTTGGTGTATTGCTACAAAATTCAGCTTTGTATAAAGAATTTCAAGCTGAAAGAGATGAAATACATAAGCATAAATGGTGCATGTCGGAACGCGAACATAAAGATGTTGGGTTTGAGCGCGCTTTAATCGATTGGGTATCTAATCACAGAAATAACTGGAAAAAGAGTAGAAGATAATTACTTTGGACCTGCAGAGGACGGCTCAGCATTAATTGCTGCATATTGACCGGAAATAACTTCTCGTGCCTCTGCATTCGTTTTTGTTAATGTAGATGCAACGCCCTTAAACTTATGACTATGTGCGGGGCTAAAGATACTATCAGGATCTGCTCCTGTACCATAAATTTCTAATGGCAGGGAGTCTGCAGCTGCATTACTAAAATTATCTACACCTGCAGCTATATCTGTGGCTCCTATACCAGATCCGTATATAGGTATTACACTAGACCCAGGTTGTATAGAGCAAGGCGTTTGCTCTCCATCTATAGTATAATATATCTTAGTAACATCAGATGCTTTTAGGTAGCCTATTATTTTAGTAGTAGATGTATATCCCCGACCAATTGCCATTCCTTCTACTGGAGTACTGTATACAATTTGTTGTTCAGTGTTCTGTACATCTGTAGGTATTGTAATATGATTAGCTGTTAGCTCGCCTTCTACATGCATACCGCCTGCTACAATTACATTATTAGTAACACCTAAAGAGCCCTCTACAACTACTTGCTTACCTTCTCTTTGTCTAATACTAACGACATCTCCTACCAGTGAAAGGCGTTTTCCGCCGTCTATATTTGTTTCTAATTCACTAGATATATTAACCTGCTCGCCTGCTACGTTAGTAATTGAGCCGCTTATATTAACAGGTCCGTATGATTTTAAGCTAACTCCACCTGCTCCTACCATTATATTGTATCTATTACAAACATTAAGAGTATAGTTACCGCCTGGTAGATCATCAACATGAACAAGCTCAACTAAAGGTGTAGGTGTTCTATTATAAAATGATCCGTGTTTACCTACCTGAACCTCTGATACATACATTTTTCCAAGCATATCAACTCTTATAGAGCCAAAATCATTCATTACAGTACCGATAGTTTCTATTTTATGCTTAGTTATTTCAATAATTTCACTGCCACCTATACCGAGTCTTTTTTCTATAGCAGCTAAATCTTTAATTTTACTTTTAATTAGATCTGGTAGCTTCTGTTTCTCGGTATCCGCGGGCCATGAGCCACCTTGAGAGCTAGGATTAATTCCTCTTTTCTGTGGATTACTTCTGTTAGTATCATTCGGATTACACGCAGGGCATGGTATACCAAAAATATACCCCGGTCCAGTGGATGCGGAAGAACCGTCGACGGTTCCGCCAAGACTATCTACAGGAGTAATAGCTTGAGGAGTGCCTAAATTTCCTAAAAACCCCATACTCGGCTGTATTCCGTTTGGCGAAAATGTATTACCGAAAGGAAAATCACCTTTAACGTTTGTTGTACCGCCTATTATACCTAAATCAAAATCTGGGTTAAATGAATTGTTAACCGCAAAATATGTTGTGGCGCTAGAATTACAAACAGGGCACGGATTGTTTAAAGAACCAGAAACTTTTCTCTGCTTAGATGATGTAAGCTTTAGTCCACCTATAGATGTTGCGCTATCCGCTCTTTGAATATCAAACAATTGCTTTACGTCTGCTATCTCTGAAACTATTGTCTTCCAGAGTAAACTAGACTCACGATCCAGGTTACCAGCTTTTCTGTATATATCTCCCTTGGTTACCTGATCATAATCAAGCTCAGTAAATTCATTTCTAGTACCCCGTACAGTTAAAAATTGATCGTTTAAAACTAATTTTTGATCGTTGTTTGTAGCTAGCTCAATATTTGCAAAATTATTAAACTCTTTAAATGATCCTGAGTAATGCGTTAACTTTAAAACCTCTCTATTATCGGTATTGATAAAAGCTAATGTTCCGCCTTTTTGATTTATGACATATTTATTTCTATAAGTTTCTGTATTAATATCGTAATTTTCATTATCTATATTTGATATATTTTCATAGCTACCAGGATAATCTAAGCTTGTACCTGCAGCAGATAATTCTGGTGAAGTACTATCAAATATACCTTGCCAGTCGTTTGAACCGAATGAACCACCAAACACAACCGGTTTAAGAGGATCGCCGTTATTAAAAAACACCCATACGTGAGCTCCAACATTTAATACAGGAAAACTACCGCGCGCACAATTACTATAGCATTCGGGTGTATAATTATAACTATATTTGTTTGCGTTATTAACATTCGTCTCACTAGGAGTATTAAATGCATCTTTTAGCTTATAATAGCTAATATCAAAAACATTTCCTGGTTTTTCACCTATATTATCTTGATTTTGAGAAAACTGTGTAAGCTTGGCTGGGTCGATTTCAGAATTCGTAGGGCTATTAAAAGTACTATTCAAGTTACTACTATCGCTTATTGTACCGGTATTTTTATAAGCATTATATCTCCCACTACTTGTCTCTCCTGCTAGTGGTACCGATAATTCTGCCCATGGTAATATTTTCTTTAAATCATCTATAATACTTGATAGATCGCTGTTAACATTTTTACCTAAAAATTTAAATTTTTTATCCGCATTATTTTCAGTCCAGTTCTTGTATACAGAAGGTGAAATATGAGGAACAAAGACCTTTACTCTACCTCTCTTGAGCGGGTCATTGTTCTGCACAACTATGCCCAAATAATTACCATGAAATGTTGGATAATTCATTTGATCTATGTAATATTTACAGTTATAATACATTTATGCTAATGAAAGTTTCACACGAATCGCCTATATCCATACTCCAAGAGTCACAAGAATATAATGATTTTGACTATGCATTAGTTCATCTTTTTGAAGAATTTCCAGAATATTATAGCTTTTTTAAATCTGCGCGCTTTGTTTATAATAGAGAAGTTCTTCTAGATAATTCAATATTTGAATTAGGTAAAGCTTTTGATCCCGAGAAATTTTATAAAGCTGCACTAGATATTCAGCCAAATATGTTTATTGTACCTGATGTATTAGAGGATGCTGATGGCACTGTTAGTAGTTTTGTTGCGTTTGAAACAAAGACTGACGATATTAAGAAATCTTTTTATACAAAATCTATTGGCGCGGTTCAAGGTAAGACGTGGAAAGATTTAGCTGATTGTTACAAGTTTATGTCTGATAGTGCTGATATGATAGCAATAAGTTTTGATTTTAGTTATTACCAGACAACTGGATATGGTGCTAATGATCTCGAGAGGTTCTGTTCTGGTCGTCAGCGCTTTATTACTGATTTAATTAATAGTAATATTTGGAACTGGAATAAGCCTCATCATTTATTAGGCTGTTCTTTGGCTAAAGAATTTCGCTATTATGTAGATAAGAACATCTACAATATTGTTTCTTGCGATACAAGTAACCCCGTCGTTGCTGCTATCTTTAATTTAAAGTATGATGCGGATTACGGTCTAACAAATAAACCGACAACAAAATTAGCTGATCTCATTACACATAAAATTACTGATGATCAGCTTGAACTAGTAAAGTATAATACTACAATGTTTAAGAAGATTATTCGTAGATGAGACCTTGGGTAACATTCTTTTCGCAAACCGGCACCGAGATACATGACATATCAAATACGCTAGGTGTATATCCGGATGCAATTGTAACTAATAAGTCAGATTTAAAAAACGTTAACAAGGGATTATTGAATGTAACACAGTTTAGAGAGCATAAGCTTAATAAAACTATTTTAATATCTTTGCCTAGCAAACCTGTTGCAAGCAATTATTTAAAAATCTTAAAGTGTTTTAATAATCCAGTGATCACCCTTCATGGGTATTTGAGAATAATTCCTAAAGAGATTTGTGAACAGTATGAAATATATAACTTACATCCAGGGCTGATTGATAAGTTCCCATCGCTTAAAGGGTTTAATCCGCAGGAAAGAGCTTTTGTGCAAGGCTATAAATTAGCTGGTTGTGTTATACACAAGGTTACCTCAGGTGTAGATGAGGGAGAAATATTAATGAGTCAGGGCGTAGGTATTGAGGGTATGGATTTAAATGGTGTATACGGTGCTCTGAGAGACACTGCACTTGATCTCTGGAAAAGTTTTTTCACAGCTTATAAGGTTTTAGAAAAATAATATGGATATATCTCTTCATTACGAAAACGTTTTTCTAAAACCCAACTTTAGTTCTGTTAAGACTCGTAGCGAAATTGAAACAGATGTTAATTTTTTAGGCAAAGTATTTAAATTGCCAGTTATACCAGCTAACATGAGATGTTGTGTTGATTTTGATATTTGTCAATTATTGGATTCAAAACACTACTTTTATATTATGCATAGATTTGATCATGATATTTTTGCTTTTGTAAGAGATGCAAATGAAGCTCTTTTTAATAATGTTTCAATTAGCGTAGGAATACAATTTAAAGATAAAGCATTAATTAATAATT
>Ga0136644_10001050_pt1 | contig 21945 bp, 12 predicted proteins | sample C_130820_EF_Meta_FD_94780 | JGI IMG/M metagenome (GOLD analysis project Ga0136644, IMG submission 94780) | Freshwater microbial communities from Lake Croche, Canada to study carbon cycling - C_130820_EF_MetaG (v2) (version 2) | ecosystem: Environmental > Aquatic > Freshwater > Lake | place... | reverse complement strand
CGGGATCGCTGGCCGGAGTTTCGTTCTCACCTTGTTGGTGTTGCTCACCGGTAACGGCAGTAGCGGGCGTATCAGATGGTTGGTCCGTGGTGGGTTGCGCATCTGCTGGATCAGCTGGCCTGTTTTCAATTTGGTCAGGACGCGGTTTGCGTGGTTGCGGCCCCTTTTTATTCAATAAAGGTCTTTGTTGTCTTTCAGCAGGAAGGGCTGGAGCGCCGGGTGCTCTGGTTGGAGCGGGGGCTGGATTTTGTCCTTCTACTGGAGCCTGTTGTTCCCTTGAAGGAGCTGCTGCTCTAATGGGAGCAGGAACCACCGGTCTTGGGTTAGGTCTTTGAGCAGGTGCTGGTTTTTCAATAATAACAGGCGCTACAGGAGCAGCTGTTTCATTGGCTACTTCAGAAGGTTCCATTACTTCGGCTTCTTCAGTGCCATTGGCAGTAGAAGTTTTGATGGTAATGGGTTTGCGAGGGCGACCAGATTTTTTCTTGGGTTCGTCTTTAGATTCGCTGGCTTTAACGGCTTGGCCGTCTAATATTTTGTAAATAAGTTCTTGTTTGTTGAGCTTCTTGGTACCGGGGAGGGAGAGTTGCTCAGCAATGTCTTGCAGCTCAGGCAAAAGCATGTCGTTCAATTGCAGAATGTCGTACATAAAATCGGTTGATGAGAAAATTGGAATTTGTCAATGAATTAAAAAAATCCAGTCTAAGGGAATAAAAACTCAGATCGGCGTAAAAAAATTTGATTGGAAGAGGAAAACTGAATCGTCTGGAGTTGAGTTTTAGACCTGTTCAGTGCTATTTCCAATGCAATGTTAAGTGAGTTTTTCTGAAAAAACGAATTTTTTACCTGTTTTTAACCAAGTTTAGGGCTTTGGTATGGCTACAGGCTGAGGTTTGGTTATCTTTGAAGCTTTCCGGAATAAAGCAACAAAAAGAAGATGTTTAATAAGAGAACCAAGATCAAGGCTTTGCTTTCAACTGAGCCAGAAAACCAAGAAGTGATTGTCATGGGTTGGGTGCGTAGTTTTCGCAACAACCAGTTTATAGCTCTAAACGATGGCAGTACCAATAATAATATACAAGTAGTTGTTGAATTGGGTCTGCTAGAAGATGCTACCTTAAAGCGCATCACCACGGGAGCTTCCTTAAAAGTAACCGGTGAGTTGATTGCTTCTTTGGGTAAGGGACAGAAAGTGGAAATCAAAGCCAAAAGCCTAGAAATTTTGGGAGATAGCGATGCGGAAAAATTTCCTTTGCAACCCAAGAAACATTCTCTTGAGTTCTTACGTGAAATTGCGCACCTGCGATTCCGCACCAACACTTTTGGATCCGTTTTTAGACTACGTCATTCTCTAGCATTTGCGGTACACAAATTCTTTAATGAAAAAGGATTTATTTATTTGCATACTCCTATTATTACATCAAGTGATGCAGAAGGTGCAGGAGAAATGTTTCGTGTTACTACCCTGCCTTTTGACAATGCCCCACGCAATGAAGATGGCGGTGTCAATTTTAAAGAAGACTTTTTTGGAAAGAGCACCAACCTCACCGTAAGTGGCCAATTAGAAGGTGAGCTTGGCGCGATGGCTTTTAGTGAGATCTATACTTTTGGACCCACTTTCCGCGCAGAAAATTCTAACACGGCTAGACACTTAGCAGAGTTCTGGATGATTGAACCAGAAATGGCGTTTCATGATATTGAAGACAACCAAAACTTGGCAGAAGAGTTTATCCAATATTTGATTCGCTACGCGATGGATCATAATATGGAAGACCTGGAATTCCTTGACGCGCGTTTGGCAGAAGAAGAAAAACAGAAGCCACAAAACGAGCGCACAGAATTTGGATTGCTAGAAAAATTACGACTTGTAGTAGACAATCAATTTGAAAGAATTACCTATACAGAAGCCATTCAAATTTTGTTGGATTCTCCACACTATAAGAAAAAGAAATTTAAGTACGACGTAAGCTGGGGCATAGATATGCAGAGCGAGCACGAAAGATATTTAGTAGAAAAACATTTTAAAAAACCCGTAATTGTTACTGGTTACCCAGCTGCCATTAAAGCATTTTATATGCGCTTGAATGATGGTTGTGAACCAGGCCGTGAAACAGTTGCAGCCATGGATATTTTGGCTCCGGGTATAGGTGAAATTGTGGGTGGATCACAAAGAGAAGAGCGCTTAGACAAATTAGAAAAACGGATGGCCGAGATGCACATTCCTGCAGAAGAAATGAGCTGGTATTTAGATACCCGCCGTTTTGGAACCGTGCCACACGCAGGCTTTGGTTTGGGCTTTGAACGTATGGTACAATTTGTAACAGGTATGACCAATATTAGAGACGTGATTGCTTTTGCAAGAACGCCTAAGAATTGCGAGTTCTAATATTTTAGCATCAAATAATGTAAATGGTTGGGCAATACTCAACCATTTTTGTTGTAGCCTGTTAGCGTGCTAAACATATTTGCCTTGCAAAAAATTGAAGCATTAAAAACATTGATTGAGCCAACAAGAGCGAAATTATTGGCCCATCCGATCTATGCACAAATACAAGAATTAAAGCATTTACAAGTATTTGCCAAGTATCATGTTTTTGCGGTATGGGATTTTATGAGTCTGCTCAAGTCTTTGCAAAACAACCTTACCTGTACTACTATTCCTTGGCAACCAAAGGGAAGCGCCAATACTAGGTTTCTGATTAATGAAATTGTTACGGGTGAAGAATCTGATATAGATGCTTTTGGAAACAGAACCAGCCATTTTGAATTGTATTTGCAGGCTATGGAACAAATGGGTGCCAGCTCCAAAGAGATTCAATTATTGCTTAATTTTTTAAGTCAGGGATTACCTATCGCGCAAGCATTAGATAGAATAATTTTGCCCGCTGGGGTTAAGGATTTTCTGAATTATACTTTTCATATTATTCGAAAACCCATTCATGTACAAGCAGCTGTGTTTAGTTTTGGTAGAGAAGATTTAATTCCAGATATGTTTTTAGGTCTCTTGCATGAAGTGGCCAAAATTCATCCGGATAAATTGGATGGCTTTATTTATTATCTAGAAAGACATATTGAAATAGACGGTGGCCACCATAGTCATCTAGCTATGGAAATGGTTGCTGAACTTTGTGGTGATAATGACGCTAAATGGCTTGAAGCAGGTTTGGCTGCCCAAAAAAGTTTGGAAAAAAGAATCAAACTTTGGGATGCGATTCTTGAACTCATATAATTAATATATTTAGGCATCAAACAAGCCAACTGTTTAGAAGATGCGGATAACCCTGTTCCTATTTTCTTTATTGCTATTCTCAAGATTGCAGGCCCAATCTATCTTAAACGATAAGGCATTTTATGATACCCTAAAATCAAACAAAGTATTTGGGAAGATTGGTTTTGGGCTCAACATCAATGACGACGGGGAAAACAAGGTTTTTCTCTTACAAGACGCGTCTATTTCAAAAGCTACTAGTAGGCACTTATTTGAAGTATCCAACAATATTTATTTTAACTCAAACGGAACAGACCAGGGGTCTAATCGATTTTTATTGTTTGCGCGCGCGGCACTAAACAGACACCAAATGGTCAATCATAAAATTGTGTCTGAAGCCAGTTTTTTTCCGGAGCTAAATACCACCATTGCTTATGATGAAAGCAGGGGTTTGAACTATCGGTTTAATGGCGGCGGCGGCATTACGTTTAGTTTGCATAATAGCAAGTGGATGCGCTTAAAATTTGGAACCGGCCTACAATATGAAAAAGAAAGCTGGCGGATTTTTGAACGAGCATTCTTACCCGCCCTAGATACCCTATCGCAAAGCTTAAAAGACAAATTGGAAGCAGCTTTTGGAATTGACTCAAAAGGCAATATAGTTAAAGACAATTGGCGCTGGAATAATTATATCCAGTTTGTGTTTACCCTGGGAGAAAAGTTCAACATCAGTACTTTGGGGATTGTGCAATTCCCCTTGCGCATTCCTTTTGAAAATCCCTATAATGTGCCTTATTTTCCGGTAGATAATAAGAAATACCCCAGATTTACCCTAGAACTGAGTGCCAATTTTACCATCAGCACACATTTTAGCTTTAGCGCCAAGTACTTTATCCAGCACGACGAGGGGCAGATCTCTCCCTTGGCCCATGAGCAGATAACCAATTTTACCAATGGACTGGTTTATAAGTTTTAGTTCCGGTCAATAAGCCGCGTTTGCTCAGGTTCAGCCCCCTCTAAAATCATTACTCCCCGGCCCTTTCAAGAAAACTTAAAAAAAACTGTGGATAATTTCTGAATATTGGCCGATGCCCTTATATTTGCAGCCCTTTAGGGAGTGGAAACATTCCTAGACTGAAATGGTGCGGTAGCTCAGTCGGTAGAGCAAAGGACTGAAAATCCTTGTGTCGCCGGTTCGATCCCGGCCCACACCACAAGAACCTCAACAGCCATGTTGGGGTTTTTTGTTTTTGCATCTATAGCACATGCAGTGAATAGTTACTTAATAGTAGCTGCAATAAAATAATAATTAAATAAAGCTATCTTATATCATTATTCTTCAACCTATGTAATCTTTACCATTAAAATAGTTTTATGAAAAAAGCATTGGCACTGTTAATGGTAATCTTAACTTTTTCTGGTTTAATGGCCCAACCCTATACAACAGCTAATGCCCATTCGCACAACGATTACGAGCAAAACAAACCATTTACTTTAGCCTTTAACGAGTTATTTGGATCTATTGAGGCGGATATATTTTTATCTAATGGCGCTATTTTAGTTGGTCATAATTTAAATGACCTGAAACCCAATCGATCACTGGAAAATTTGTATTTGTCACCAATGGTTGCGTACCATCCCACCAGAAAACTTCAGTTGCTCATTGATATTAAAACCGAAGCAATTACCACTTTAAATGCCTTGGTGGATTTATTAAAAAAATACCCGGCAATCATTAACAATAAAAATATTCGCATTGTCATTTCTGGAAATGCCCCAAAGCCTTCTGAATTTGGTCAATATCCTGACTTTATTTGGTTTGATGGAAGAATCAATACAGACTATACCAAAGAGCAATTGCAAAAAATTGCACTCTTAAGTGGAGACTTCGGAAATTTTGTAGTTAAAAGAAGATGGCCGCTTCTGCCTGAGGATCTTGAAAAAATGCAAGCTGCCATCAATGAATCACATGGTTTAGAAAAACCTATTAGATTTTGGGCCAGCCCAGATTTCAAAGACGCTTGGGAGCAAATGATTACGTTAAAGGTTGATTTCATTAATACGGACAAGATTAGTGAACTGTCGGATTATTTGGTTACTCGTAATTCAGCACTGAGAGAATTACCTTACAATAGAATTATTAAGTCGGCTGGAGAAGTGGTTAGATATGGCAAACCATCACTAGAAAACCATGCTTTAGATATTGCCAATTTGAGCGATAAAAACCTGGTAGTGGTGGAAGAACGATATGGTGTATTTGTGCTTGATATTCAACATAACAAAGTAATAGACGAATGGCGGTTTGAACAAAATCAGGCTTATAAAGGAATGATGAGTACTTATTCGGGAATTAAAACAATTACCATCAACCAAAAGGAATATATCATTTGGTCGGCAGCTACTGGAAACAACTCTGCCATCATGATGGCAGAATGGAAACAAGGTATCAAGAATATAACGAGTATCCCATTCGAAAAAAAATCACCTGCAAAAAATGCTTTGCCCAATCAAGTTGAAGTAGTTAAAGAAGACAATCAATATTTTATGTATGTTGTTTTAAATGGCAATAATGAATTGATTAAATTAAATTGGGATACAAGAACCATTGTATGGAAATCCAATACAGGTGTTGCTCCTTTTGGATTAGCCGTTTCCGGTAAAAAAATATTTGTGACCAACTGGGCTGGTGAAACTGTAACAGATTCTAGTAAATCAACAGCAGGTGTTCCATGGGGATTAGCTTATACAAGCCCAATTACAGGTGCTACTGCTAGTGGTACTATTTCTGTGTTTAATACCATCAATGGAAAGTTGGAAAAAGAAATAACAGTTGGCCTTCATCCTAATGCAATTATAGCTTCTGCGGATGGTAAATTTATTTATGTGGCTAATGGATCTAGCGATGAAATAACGGTGATCAATGCAAAAAACAATCAACTAATAGAAAATATTTTTGTTGGAATGGCTGGGAGAAATCTGCAAGGAAGTACACCTAATGGATTAACGCTTAGTGTTGCTGGCAAAAAATTATATGTGTCTAATGGCTTGGACAATGCCATTGCCATCATACATTTAGGAAAAAGCAGTGCCAATCTTGGTACCGGCAAAACAGTTGTTGAAGGATTTATTCCAACCGAAGCATATCCTGCAGGATTACTAATAAAAGAAAATAAATTAATTGTAGCCAATCTAGAATCGGATGCTGCCAATGTAATAGATGAAAAGAAAAAAGCAAGAACCATTCATCAAGAACTAGCCTCGGTTAGTATTATTCCATTGCCCGATCAAGCACAATTAAAAGTGTATACAAACAATGTAAAAGAGCAAAATCTTTTAAGCAGATTAGACCAATTAATCTTACCTGCAAGACCCAATGTATCACCAGTTCCCATACCGGAAAGAATAGGTGAACCCTCTGTGTTCAAACATGTTGTTTATATTATTAAAGAAAATAAAACCTATGATCAAGTTTTAGGAGATGTAAAGAATGGGAATGGCGATAGCAGTCTTTGTGTATTTGGCGAAAAATATACTCCAAACACACATGCATTGGTAAAGCAATTTGGTGGTATGGATAATTACCATGTTTCAGGTAAATCTTCAGCTGAAGGTCATCAATGGACCGATGCAGGTATGGTTTCGGATTATGTTGAAAAAAATGTACGCGCTTGGTTTAGAAGTTATCCGCATCGCCAAGAAGATGCATTGGTCTATAATAAAGCAGGATTTATTTGGAATCATGCATTGACTTATGGAAAAAAGGTTCGCGTATTTGGAGAAGCTTGTGAAACAGCGTATGATAATAAATTGAATTGGTTTGATTTATATAAACAATACGAACAAGGAATAAAACCATCATGGCATAATACCACTACCATTGATAATTTAAACTCAATTATCTCTCCAACATTTCCGGATTGTGATAATATGGTTTTTAGTGACCAACAAAGAGCGCGTATTTTTATGGAAGAATGGAATCAATTGGCTGCAAAAAATAGTTTACCAAATCTAATGGTAGTATCACTACCTAATGACCATACTGCTGGCACTTCTCCCAATTTTCCTACACCATTTGCAATGGTTGCAGATAATGATTTGGCATTGGGTAGAATTGTTGACATGATTTCAAAAAGCAAGTATTGGGATTCTACAGTCATATTTGTAACAGAAGATGATTCCCAAGGTGGGTGGGATCATGTATCGGCCTATAGAACTGTTGGAATGGTTATTAGTCCATATACCTCCAATAAAATGGTTCATACAAAATATAACCAAGTTTCCATGTTAAGAACCATTGAACAAATTTTAGGGATCCCGCCAATGAATAGTATGGATGCAACTTCTAGGCTAATGACAGATTGCTTTCAAACAATCAAAAACAATAGCACTTATACTACGCTTCCTAATCAAGTGCCACTGAACGAAAAAAATAAGTCATTATCTAGCTTAAAAGGTATTGAGAAAAAGCACGCTCAAATCTCTCAAAATGAAGTGTTTAATGAAGTGGATGGTGGAGAAGACGATATGATGAATAAAATATTATGGTATTATGTTAAGGGCTCAAAAAAGTATCCAACGAAAGTGAACAAGTAATTCAATTAATTATTCGGTAACAATCAGGTAATATATTCATAATCCAATAAATAAGATAATTGTATAATAAATTAGAATTTTGTCATTCTCTAATTTCAAACTAACTACAATTATCAAATGAAAAAAAGTTCAGTTCAATTTTTAGTTAACCAGGTATTTTTCAGCTTTATTTTCGCCTCATTTATTTTGTTATTTGCTCAAAATGCTTTTGCCAATTTTGCAGACAGAAAAGTAAATGGCCGTGTTACGGATGCAACTACTGGTAATGCACTTTCTGGTGCCATCATTACCATTAAGGGAACTACAGCAAACAATGTTACAGATGCAAAAGGTGATTTTACCGTTACTGTTGCAAATGACAAAGCAATCTTAGTAGTTAGTTTTTTAGGGTATACTACACAGGAAATATTTGTTGGAAATAAAACCACTATAAATATTCAATTACAATCTGCTGTTAATGATTTAGCGCAAGTTGTAGTAGTGGGATATGGTTCACAAAATAAGAAAGATGTTACGGGTTCTGTAAAAAGCATAAAAGCAGAAAGCTTTAACCGAGGCATTATCAATAACCCACAACAATTAATTCAAGGTAAAGTAGCGGGAGTAAATGTTACATCAGCAAGTGGAGAACCTGGTGCTACTCTAGGAATCACCGTTCGCGGACCTGGTGGCGTTAGAACAGGAAGCACCCCTTTGTTTGTGGTAGACGGTATTCCATTAGACAATTCAAGCACGGGTGGTGGAGATCCATTGAATTTTTTAAACCCTCAGGATATTGAATCAATAGATGTGTTGAAAGATGCATCGGCAACAGCCATTTATGGAGCCAGGGGTGCTAATGGTGTAATCTTAATCAGCACTCGCAAAGGTAAGGCTGGTACTTCTATGATAACAGTTAATACAAGTGTGGGTGTTTCCAATATCACCAATAAATTGGATGTTTATGGAGCAGCTGATTTTAGAAAAGAAGTGGCAAAATTGGGCGTGCCGGTAGACGATAAAAATGGCAATACAGATTGGCAGGACTTGATCACAAGATCGGCCATCACTCAAAACCACAATATTACCTTGAGTGGCGGAGCAGATAAATTGGTTTATTATGCTTCATTTGGATTACAAAAACAAGAGGGAATTATTAAAGGAAATGATCTAGACAGATACTCTGGAAGATTTAATGCAACACAGAAGTTTTTTGATGATAGATTGGTAATAGACGCTAATCTAAGTTACAACAGTACTAAAAACCTAAGACCCAATATTGGAAGTTTGATTGGTGATGCCATTTCCAATAATCCAACTTATCCTGCTTACGATGCTAATGGGGCAATTGCTGGTTATCAAAATATCAATAACCCATTATTGACCCTTGAATTGGATAAAGACATCACCAACATCAACCGAGTGATTGGTAATATTTCTCCCTCTTTAAAGATTACTAAGGATCTAATTTTTAAAGTGAATCTTGGTATAGATAACTCAACCGCAACAAGAGATGTTCAATCTCTTGCCAATGCAGTTCCTTTAAGAGATGGCAGATTGGAAACCTATAATAATATCAACAGAAACACTTTGGTTGAAAGTTATTTAACCTACAATTTCAATATTAAGGAACATAAGATTTCAGCTTTAGGTGGTTATTCTTATCAACAAATATTTTTACAAGGTCGTGGATGGAGTGTAAACCGTTTTCCTATTGGCGGGGTAGAGCCTATTTATAATCCAGGCATTGGTCAAGAACTTGCCTTGGCTACCAATAGACCAAGCGGCTTTGCAGTTAAAAACGAATTGCAATCATTTTTCTCTCGTCTTAACTATTCCTACAAAAACAAATACTTAGCTACAGCCAATTTCCGTATGGATGGATCGTCTAAGTTTGGTTCAAATAATAAGTATGGATTTTTTCCTTCTTTCTCTTTAGGTTGGAAAGCAAATGAGGAAGATTTTCTTAAAAATGGTCCCTTCTCTAATTTAAAATTACGTGCAGGATGGGGTAAAACTGGAAATCAGGAAATTCCTTCCAAAATAACGCAATCATTATTTACTGCAACAGTTGGATCAACTACCAGTTATCCATTGGTTTCAGCCAATACATTTCCTGCAGGTATTACATATGCAAGGTTATCTAATCCAGATATTCAGTGGGAGGTTTCTACACAAACAGATTTAGGTCTTGATTTTGGATTTTTTGCCAACAGACTAACTGGTACCATTGATTATTTTAATAAGGTATCCAATAATATCTTATTGGAAGTGATTCCAGCAGATCCAATTCAACCAGCAGGTACTTATTGGAGCAATGTAGAGAATATGAACATTACCAATAGTGGATTGGAAATTGAATTGGATTATAAACTTAAAAACAGCGGCAAACTTACTTATGGAATTGGTGGTAATATCACTTTCATCAATAACAAAGTAACCAACTCCCCCTACTCTGTAATTCCATCTGGCTCTGCTTCTGGTTCCGGATTAACTTCAGCTACCATCAATGGATATATCAATGACCAACCCATTGGAACTTTTTACCTGAAGGAATATACAGGTATTGGTGCAAATGGATTAAGTACCTATAGAGATACAGATGGAGATGGAATTGTTACAGATAAAGATAGAGTTGCTGCAGGTACTGCTCTACCCAACTTAATGTATAATTTCTACGGAAATATTGCTTATAATGGATTTGATGCCGTTATTAATTTTAATGGTGTATCTGGCAATAAAATTTATGATAATACCGCTAACGCTAATTTTTACAAAAATAAATTGTCTAAGAGTGTTAATACAACAGCAGCAGCCATTGCTGAACCAACCGAATCGGTTAGCAATGCTGCTCCCGTGAGTACTAGATACTTAAAAGATGGTGGTTTTTTACGATTAAACAATTTGGCACTTGGCTATTCATTTAACACGCAAAAATTAGGAGTTAACAAAATCATTCAAGCCATTCGTTTATCGGTTACCGCTCAAAATCTGCTAGTATTTACAAAATATGACGGTTTTGATCCAGAAGTAAATACAGATAGAACCATCAATGGAATCTCAAGCTATGGTATTGATTATTTAAGTTATCCAAAAGCAAGATCATTTCTTGTTGGATTAAATATCACTTTCTAAATAAAAAACATGAAACATACTTCATTATTACGATTTGTCTTGGTAGGAATGGTATTTCTTACTGTTGGCTGTACAAAATTGGTTGAGCAGGTATTGGATGAATCATCGGTAACCGGTTTAACGGAAAAACAATTGGCCGATGGAATCATTGCACCAGTATACGCTGGGCTTCCTTCCTTGTTTCAGCATACCACTTATTTTGCGTTACAGGAAATTTCTACAGACGAAGCAATCTTGCCATACCGTGGTGGAACCGATTGGGGTGATAATGGTATTTATATTGCCCTTCATCGTCATGAGTTAACCAGTACCGATCCCAATGTTAGAAATACATGGACAATTGTAACCTTGAGTATTTCTCGCGCAGTTACTGCCATGAATTCTTTAAAAGACAATAAGGACGCAAGTGCTGTTGTCTATTTAGCAGAGGCAAAAGCCATGTATGCTTACTATAATATGGTGGCTTTGGATTTGTGGGGAATTGCTTTTAAGAAAGACGATTTGGGAGCTGCTTCCATCATTATTCGTGGTGATGAGGCTGTTGAATACATTAAAAATCAGTTTTTAGAAGCTGAGCCTAATTTAACTACAACCGTAGGAGCAGGGCGTATTACTAAAGCAGGTGTTTGGGGTTTATTGGCAAGATTGCATTTAAATGCGGGTGTATACCGCGATCCTTATGCAAGCACCGTTAATTTTAAAACAGAAGACCTAGATAAAGTAAATGAATACACTACCAAAATAATTGGTTCTAGTCAATTTGCTTTTTCAACTGATTATTGGGCAATGTTTAATGATGAAAACAATACTAACAAAGAATTGATCTTTGCTGTTGACCAAAGAGCGTCTTTGAATGGTCATAATAGATTATCCTATTTTATGCTTTCGGGAGATCAGTTTCCTTTACCCGCTTATGTTGGCGCAAACGGCACAGACGGTCCTGGCATTACGCCAGATTTTTACAGAACCTGGGTAAACGCTTATGGGTCAACCGATCCTGCCATTGCAGACCCAAGATTTTATCAAAAGAACTTGAATTATACCATTAGCGGAACAGACACAAGTATTGATCAAGCTGCTTTTAAATATGATCGTGGTATTTTAAGGGGGCAACAATATGGTCTATTACGTGTAAATGGTGTTTTCTTGAAACTACCCAATGGTAGATTAAGAATTGGTAAATTGCATAATGTAACCAGAAGTAAACCTAATTTACCTGTTGATTTTACTGAGCAAATTGATTTCACAACTGCAGGAAGTGATTACTCAACAGGCTATAGGGTTGCAAAGTTTGAATTTAGTAAGGGTTCGGTTAGTGGTAGAAATTTTGGAGAAGTAGATATTCCAATTGTACGTTTGGCTGATGTGTATTTAATGCGTGCAGAAGCAAAATTACGAAAGAATGATGCAGCAGGGGCTTTGACAGATGTTAATGCTGTAAGAACTAGTAGAACTGCCAATTTTGTTGGATCTACTTTACCTACTATCTCCTTGGATCTATTATTTAGAGAAAGAGGGTTTGAATTATACTATGAAATGGTAAGACGTACTGATATGATTCGCTTTGGAAAGTATGAAGGCGTATGGACAGAAAAAAACAATACCAATAAGAATATGCGTTTAATGCCTATTCCGCAAACTGCTATTGATGGAGCTTCTAATTTACCGGGCTATTTAAAACAAAATGCAGGGTATTAATTTGATTGAGCGTTGCTAACAATCTTATTCAGCAAATAAACTATATGCGATACAAAACCCCAACAGTCATGTTGGGGTTTTGTGTTTTATCAAAACAACCTTTTATCATTTTTGGATTAATCACAAAAATTTGTTGCTAATAATTGACATTTGATAAATTGCCAAATGAAAATAGCTACTTGGAATGTTGCCCGCCTAAGAAAAGGTTCTGAAAAAACGAACGCAATTCTGAAGTTATTATTAGAACAAGATGCCGATATTTTAGTGCTTACAGAAACAATAAATTCTATAGACCTAGGAACACAATATAAAAGCTTTTATTCATCAAGACCGATTGAGCGTTATTTTAGAGATGATGAAAGGCGGGTTGCCATCTATTCCAAATATGATTATTATGAAGAAATAAAAACCTTTAGATCAGATACAAGCATTTGTATCAACTTTGATACACCACTTGGTCCAATTGCCGTTTATGGAACCATTGTGGGGACTGAGGGAAACAGAGATGAAAATTTTTCATCAGACCTTGCCATGCAGATTCAAGACTTTGAAAGAATTAGCAAAGAAAACAACATGTGTATTTGTGGCCATTTGAATATGTCTTTTTCTGATAATTATTATTTTACCGAGGATGGAAGGAGATCACTCACAAAATCATTCGCAAAAATCAGTTTAATCAATCTTACAGCAGCTATCCCTGATAATATTGATCACATTATTATTTCAAAATCTGTAGAGAATAATTGTAAGGTAAGAACAGACAAATGGAATGTCAGTAAAAGCCTAAGCAATCATTTAGGCATATCAGTAACAATGATTCCGTTTGAATAATCCAGATGGGATGCCACTTAAATCAAAAAAACAATATGAGAAAAAATTTCATCCTACTTCTGTTTTTGTTAGTTGCTTTTTATTCTTTTAAAAAAGAAGAGCGTATCAATTCGCAGTTGGGTAATAGTCTGAACCAATTTCAGCCTCCGGCTTCACCCCGAGCATCCTACAACTTTAATTCCGGTTGGAAATTTTCTTTTGGTGATTCAACAGGCGTTGACCAGCCCGGATTTGATGATTCAAAATGGTCATCCATCAGTTTGCCACATACATGGAATGATACGGATACCTATCGTGCTTATATCAGTCACGGCGGAGGCGACCAAAGCCAAAAAATGTTTGGTATTGGATGGTACCGTAAACATTTTACCGTACCTGCAACTGCAAAGGGCCAAAAAGTATTTCTTCAGTTTGATGGTATGCGTCAGGCCGGTCGTTTTTTTCTCAATGGAAAACCGATAGGTAAATTAGAAAATGGCATTACGGCTGTTGGTTTTGATATCACTCAAATTTTGAAACCTACCGGTGAGGATAATCTGCTTGCGGTACAGGTAGACAATAGCCCTAGTTATAAAGAAGCGGCTACTGGCATAGCCTTTCAATGGAACTCAAAAGATTTTAATCCAAACTTCGGTGGTCTCAATCGCGATGCGATGTTAATTGTTACAGGAAAGATTTACCAGACTTTGCCATTGTATGAAAATTTAAAAACCACCGGCGTTTATATTTATCCCGAAGAGATTGATCTCAAAAAAAAGACAGCAACAATAAAAATTGAATCGGAAGTGGTGAATGAAACAGGAGACTACGCCTCCATCACTTTATCAGCCATAGTAGTAGATGAAAAAGGGGTAGTTCGTGCAACACTGGAAGGCAATACGTCAGATCTTGTAGCAGGTCAATCAGAAATCTTTACAGCTTCCGGTCCATTAACTGATGCGCGTTTTTGGGATACAAAGGACCCATACTTGTATCACGTGTATTCTATTTTGAGTGTCAATGGAAAAGTGGTAGATGTAGTTGATACACGAACAGGTTTCCGGCAAACTGAATTCAAAGGAGGAGCTGGTACAGGTGGCGTTTGGATTAACGGCCGTTTTGTATGGCTAACCGGTTATGCGCAACGTTCTGCAAATGATTGGGCCGGGCTCGGTGGCGCTTATCCTGCATGGATGCATGAGTATACTTTAAACATGCTCAAAGAAAGTAACGGTAATTATATGCGTTGGATGCATGTTGCACCGCAGCGGGTTGATGTGGAAGCGTGCGATAAATTAGGAATTATACAGGTCTGCCCTGCAGGCGATAAAGAACGTTTGGTAACGGGAAGGCAATGGGAGCAACGCGTTGAAGTAATGCGCGCCACCATGATTGCCTACAGAAATAATCCAAGCATCCTTTTTTGGGAAGCTGGCAACACCATCGTTACACCAGAACAGATGAACCAGATGGTTGCCATGCGTAAAGAACTTGATCCGCATGGTGGGCGTGTGATGGGTTCGCGTGACAATGATCAGGCAGAGGCTAACAAGGCGCTTACACCCATGTCTGAATTTTATGGCGTGATGGTTGGACAAGCGCCGCAAACCGATAAAGTATCTGGGGATGATATTTTTCGCGGGTACAGTATTTCTCGCCGCGATAAAGCGCCGTTAATAGAAACTGAAGATTTTCGCGATGAAGCGGGACGCAATGTTTGGGATGACTATTCTCCGCCACATTTTGGTTTCAAACCTAAAATGGGTATGCTGGGCAACCATCCTATTGATACCTGGCATTGGAACTCGGAAACATTTAGTTTGGCCGCTGCTGCACGTTATTATAGTTATGCTATTAATCGGATTGATAATAAAGATCCTGCACATTCAAAATGGTCTGCTTATTGTTCCATTTATTTTACAGATGAAAATGCAGATGGCCGCCAGCAGGGAAGTTATGTTCTTCGTGTAAGCGGAAAAGTGGATGGCGTGAGAATACCTAAATCAATCTACTATGTATCGCGCGTGATGCAGAATGAACAACCAGACTTACATATCATCGGTCATTGGAATTATCCCGCCGGCACCAAAAAAACAATGTATGTGGCCGCTAATCATTGCGACCAGGTTGAGTTTTTTCTCAATGGAAAATCTCTTGGCAAATCGAATAAGCCCTATGATTTTGTTGATACCTATGGTGCAGAAAAATTGCCGGCTACAGAACCCGTTTCAGGTATGAATACAGGTTATGTATATGCGTTTCCCAATATTGAATTCATGCCAGGTACTGTTAAGGTAGTGGCAACCAAAGCAGGAAAAATTGTGGCGCAACAGGAAATCCAAACTGCGGGAGAACCCAAATCCATCAAACTCACTGTGCACACAAGCCCCAATGGTCTGCAGGCAGATGGCAGCGATGTGGCGCTGATAGATGTTGAAGTGGTAGATGCACAGGGCCGCCGTTGCCCCACCGATGAAGCGAGAGTGGATTTTTCTGTAACAGGCCCCGCTAACTGGCGCGGTGGTTTCAATGCGGCAAAACTGAATACCACTAACAATTTGTATTTGGATACAGAATGTGGCATTAACCGGGTAGCCATTCGCTCTTTACTAAAAGCGGGTACCATTACGGTTACTGCTAGACGCGAAGGGCTTGCTCCAGCAACTCTAACAATTATAGCTAAGCCTGTGCAGGTTACGGGTGGGCTAGTGCAAATACAGCGTTGATTGTTCCAACTATTTCAGGATGCCTCAGGATAGCTCCTTTAGTTTGAACATTTACATTACAGTATAACGAATGCTGCTTCTGCCATGAAAAAGCTGTTTTTAAAAATAGGTATTGTATTCTTTTTACTATACGCTTCATCCTCTTCCGCATCAGCTGTTGATGAAACGCATACCATCAATATCAAAGATTTCGGTGCCGTAGGCGATGGTAAAACACTCAATACAAATGCCATCAACAACGCTATTGAAGCAGCAGTTAAACAGGGTGGTGGAACGGTTTATTTTCCCGCCGGAACTTTTCTTAGTTTTTCCATACGTCTAAAAAGCAACATAACAATCTATCTGGACCAGGGTTGCACACTCTTGGCTGCAGATACCACAGCTAATGGAAAATATGATGCTGCTGAACCCAATGCCAATGATCAATACCAGGATTACGGCCATAGCCACTGGCACAATAGTTTGATCTGGGGTGAGGACCTTGAAAATATTTCAATCCTCGGCCCTGGTATTATCAATGGAAAAGGATTATGGCGCAATGCTTCAGAGAGAAGGCCATGGGGCAATAAATCCATCGCGCTAAAACTTTGCCGTTATGTATTATTAAAAGATTTTACCATTCTGAATGGTGGGCATTTTGGTATTCTGGCCACAGGCATCAATAATTTTACCATTGATAACCTGAAGATGGATACCAACCGAGATGGAATGGATATTGATTGCTGCGACCAAGTGCGTATTTCCAATTGCAGCATCAACAGCCCTTGGGATGATGCCATCTGTTTAAAAAGTTCTTTTGCATTAGGCTATGCAAAGCCCACGCAAAATGTTACAATCACTAATTGTTCGGTAAGTGGTTATGACCTTGGTACTTTTTATACCGCTACCTATGGACGTAAAGAGTGGAACCGTGTGCCAGATAAAGAAGGCCCCACTGGCCGTATAAAATTTGGCACTGAATCCAATGGGGGATTTAAAAATATTACCATCAGCAATTGCGTATTTGATTATTGCCGCGGCCTTGCGCTTGAAACAGTTGATGGTGGACTGCTAGAGAATATCAGCATTTCAAACATCACGATGCGCGATATTGTAAACGCGCCTTTTTTTCTTAGACTCTCTTCAAGGTTACGTGGCCCGCAGGGAACTGAGACCGGCGCACTAAGGCGTGTGATCATCAGTAATGTAATGGTGTATAATGCCGATGCTCATTTTTCTTCTATTATAAGCGGTGTTCCAGGCCACGATATAGAAGATGTGCAATTGAATAATATCCGGATCTATTACCGGCAAATGGACTCTTCTTTCTCAAAAATTCCTAAAGAAGTTCCTGAAAATGAAAAGCAATATCCTGAACCTGAGAAAATGGGTATCATGCCCGCTTATGGTTTTTTTATACGTCATGTAAATGGTATAAAATTAAATAATGTGGAAGTAAGTTATTTAGGCAAAGAAATTCGTCCGGCTTTTGTGATCAATCATGCAAAAGACCTTTTTCTTACGCGCATCAAAGCACAAACCGTTGAAGGAACAAAAACCTTTGTTTTAAAAGACCTAGCAAATTTTAGTCTGCAGGATTGTGTTGATTTAAAAAACAAAAAGTATAAAAAAGTTGATACCGCTGAATTTTAGTGCGGCTTTACTTGGTATTAAGCAAAACGCAAAGACCTATTTCCATGTTGGGGTTTTATTTTAGTTGCATTAGAGCCAAATCCGAAATCATTATGATTATTTGGGACACAAATCTGAAATAATGATGTTTTAATATAAAACCGGTTTAAAAGGACTAAAAAATCTTTACATAAAACGTAAAGATTTTTTAGTAAATTTGGATTAATGACTATCACAGAAATACGGACCAATAAAAAAGTTGGTGTGGTTGTAAGTCCTGTGAATTCTGATGACCTAAAAGTTCTTACAACAAAAAGATATTATTTTTCTTGGAAGAAGATAAGTCTTGAAGCAAAATTATATAAACTCTGTATAGCAGGGCAAGACGATATTTTGGGAGTGATTGCGTTAGTAGATATACCCGAAGAAATGCGTATTGAAATAAGACTTCTTGCTTGTTCTAAAGAAAATGTTGGTAAGAATAAATTGTATAATCATATAGCCGGATGTCTTATTGTTTTTACTTGTAGAGAAGCGGTAAAAAATTATGGCGATAAAGCCTGTGTTTCTCTCTTACCAAAAACAATATTAAAAGAACATTATAAAGAGAAGTATAAAATGCAAGAGGCGGGACAACAATTATATTTAGAAGGAGAATCTCTAATTGTTTTAATTTATCAATATATTTTATGAATGTCAATAAAATAACGAACAATTACACTACTGATGAAATTGCCGATTCGTTTGTTTTAACAACCAACGTAAAGCAATCTAAAAGCGTGCTTGCAAAATCTCTGAAAGACGCAAGAAAGAAAACACAGTCAGAAACAAGTGACAAAACAAAGGTTACTTTAAAATTGATGCAATTGAAGTTTCAAATTGAAGACTATTTAAAGAGCGATAAATTTAATCCAAAGTTCACTTTTAGTTATTTTCTTAAAGAGTATGTAGATGTGTTAAACAAGAAACGGAAAATATTTGCACAAGAAATAAGTATTGATGAAACGGAATTGAGTCAACTTATTAATAAACATAGACTACCAAATGACAGTATCATAATAAGACTAGAATTACATTCTAATAATGCTATTCCAGCAGTTTCCTGGTTCAAACTATTAGAGATGGAAAAGGCGCATTCAATTAGTACAAATACTGCGTTGAGAAAGAAAGAGACTAAAAACGTAAAGAACCGAGTAACATTAAACTTGATTTAAAAGACAACAGATTTAAACAAAAGGAAATGAAAAAATTTGCTTCGGTACGGAAATGGATGAATAAGTGTTTGATTATTTTATTGATTGGCACGCATCCAATGTTGACACTGGCGCAAAAGGCAGACGCCGCTTTCAAATTAAACCAGTGTGGGTTTTACCCGAACAGTCAGAAAGTGGCTGTGTTAACAGATGCTGCAACGGAATCCAAGTTTTACATCGCGTCAGCAAATGGCAAAGAGATTGTTTTTACAGGAGCACTAAGCGAGCAAAGACAATCAGCTTATTCCTCTACCAAAACAAGGGTGGCTAATTTTTCTGCATTTACAAAACCTGGGCACTATATCATCATCAGTGGTCAGCATCAATCTTATCCTTTTGAAATCAAAAATGAGTTGTACCAAAAAGTAGCCACTGCTGTCTTAAAAGGATATTATTTTCAACGGGCTTCCATGCCTTTAGAAGCAACCTATGCGGGTCAATGGCAGCGTACGGGTTCTCATCCTGACAATCTGGTGTACATTCATCCAACTGCGGCATCGGCGCAGCGTCCAGAGGGTTCCACCATTGCCAGTCCCGGTGGTTGGTATGACGCGGGTGATTACAATAAATACATTGTTAACTCTGGGATTACTATGGGCACCATTTTTAGTGCTTATGAAGATTTTCCAGCGTACTTTAAAAAACTTGATACCAATATTCCGGAGAGCAAGGATGCTGTTCCCGATCTTTTAAATGAAGCCTTTTACAATCTTCGCTGGATGTTGACCATGCAGGATCTGGATGGTGGTGTTTATAATAAATGCACCAATGCCAGTTTTGATGGAATGGTTATGCCCGGTGTAACAAAAGAGAAAAGATGGGTGGTACAAAAAGGTACCGCCGCTACTTTAGATTTTGCCGCAGTAACAGCACAGGCCAGCCGCATTTTGCAAAATTTTAAAAAACAATTACCCGGCTTGGCCGATAGCTGTTTGGTTGCTAGCCGAAAAGCCTGGCAATGGGCTTTACTTCATCCAGCATTGGCGTACCAACAAAATGAGAACAACCAACAATATAAACCAGCTGTGACAACGGGTGGATATGGTGACAATCATTTTCAAGATGAATGGTTTTGGGCTACTGCTGAATTATTTCTGACAACAAGATCAGATAGCTTTTACCAAATAGTGGCATTACGTGTTCAAGATAATTTTGGTCTACCAAGTTGGAACAATGTGGGCATGATGGGCATTTATTCTTTCTTGCATTTTGCCAAATCATTACCCGCAACTTACCAAACCACCATTGGGATTATGCAATCAAAAATCTTGGCCATGGCCGATGGTTATTTAGAGAAAACAAAGTCTAATGCATTTAGCACCGTGATGGGACAATCGGCCAAAGATTTTGTTTGGGGAAGCAATGCTGTTGCGGCCAATCAAGGAATGTTATTGACCAAGGCCTATTTATTGACAAAAGACAAAAACTACCTTGACCATGCTTTAACCAATGCCGACTATTTATTGGGTAGGAATGCTACGGGATATTGCTTTATCACTGGGATGGGTTCAAAGTCTCCCATGTTTCCGCACCATCGGCAATCAGTGGCAGATGCCATTGCAGAACCGGTGCCCGGTTTGTTAGCCGGTGGTCCCAACCCTGGCAGACAGGATGGTTGTAAATATCCTTTTATAGAAACAGAAACCGCTTATACAGATTTGGATTGTTCTTATGCTTCCAATGAAATTGCCATTAATTGGAATGCACCAGCGGTTTATTTATTCAACGCCATGGAAGCCTTGCAGAAAACTGCAGGCTATATTCAGAAGTAAACGAAACCATCATTCCGCCTATCAATTCTAACCATATGATTCACCAGCTTAGGTCCGTTTCCATTTTATGTTTTTGCTTATTGCTATCTCAATTACAGGCACAGCAAACCATTGTAAAATATTTATCTGGAACCGATAAGGATCATTTGGTGCAATGGGATTTTATGATCAACACGGGTATGAACAGTGGCAAGTGGACCAGTATTGGCGTACCCTCTTGCTGGGAGCAACAGGGCTTTGGTACCTTTAATTATGGAGAAGATAAAATTAATCCGGAAGAAACGGGCAAGTACAAATATGTGTTTACAACGGATCCTGCATGGAGCAACAAACAAATCTTGATTGTATTTGATGGTTCCATGACCGATACGGAAGTAAAGATTGATGGTAGTCTTGCAGGTCCCATTCACCAAGGTGCCTTCTATCAATTTAAGTATGATATTACCCAAATTTTAAAACCAGGCACAGCACATCTTTTAGAAGTAACCGTAAATAAAAAGTCTGCCAGAAATTCTGTGAACCGTGCAGAAAGACAATCTGATTTTTGGCTCTTTGGTGGCATTTTCCGTCTAGTCAGTTTGCACATAGTTCCAACCACTTTTATTGAAAGAGTAGCCGTAGATGCCAAGGCAGACGGTAGTTTTGGCATGCAAGTGTTGACCAAAAACAGCACCAAAAATCAGTCAATAGAAATACAGTTACAGGAATTAAATGGCAAAAATATTGGACTACCCTTTAAAGCCGCTGCCGCCGATAGCGCGTTTCTCACCAACAAATATACCGGTATCAAAAAATGGAATGCGGAAACACCCAATTTATACAATGCTATTATTTCCATTAAAGAAGGTGCAAAGACCATCCATACCATTAAACAAAGATTTGGATTTAGAACCGTTGACTTTAGACCAATGGATGGTTTCTATGTAAACGATGTAAAGATTATCATGAAAGGCGTTAATCGGCATAGCCAGTGGCCCGAGAGTGGAAGAACCCTCAGCCGCGCTGTGCACCACCTGATGGATCTTGCTGCCATCAAAGACATGAACATGAATGCGGTGAGGATGAGTCATTATCCACCGGACATAGAATTTTTAGACCTATGTGATAGCCTTGGATTATTTGTGTTGGATGAATTAACCGGATGGCAGAAAGCCTATGAT
>Ga0136644_10001049_pt1 | contig 21949 bp, 16 predicted proteins | sample C_130820_EF_Meta_FD_94780 | JGI IMG/M metagenome (GOLD analysis project Ga0136644, IMG submission 94780) | Freshwater microbial communities from Lake Croche, Canada to study carbon cycling - C_130820_EF_MetaG (v2) (version 2) | ecosystem: Environmental > Aquatic > Freshwater > Lake | place... | reverse complement strand
CATAATATATAAAAAGTATTACATAATATATAAAAAGTATTACATAATATATAAAAAGTATTATATTGATTTAAATATATTTTACTTTAATAAATAATGAATTCACAATCAAATATAATATTAGGAACATTAGGTAGTGTAAGTGATGGAAAATCAGAAATGATTTTTCAATTATCCGGAGGTAACGAAGATGGAATAAGAACACAAAGAGATAGTCGTGAGAAAAAGAGAAATATTACCATTAATGCAGGATATGCAAATATAAAATGTTGGAAGTGTTTAAATTGTGATAATAAATATTCATCTAATGAATATAGAATGGAATATGAATGTGAAGATTGTAATATTAATTGTATAATGACAAATCATTTATCATTTATAGATTGTCCAGGTCATCAAGAATTAATTACAACAATGTTGAGTAATATAACATTAATGAATGGAGCAATTATAGTAATATCGGTGGTTGATAGTTTAATAAAAAAACCTCAATTAATGCAACATTTATTAGCTGCTAAAGTAGCAAAAATAGAAAATATAATTATTTGTTTAAATAAATGTGATTTGGTATCAATGGATGTTGTTAAAGAAAGGAAATTAGAATTAGAAAATATATTAAATAAATTAGAATTAAATGTAAAAGTAATTATACCTACTTCATTTACAAAAAGATTAGGTTTAGATTATTTAGTGGAAGCAATAGATTTATTAATACCTAAAGAAATTAAATATAGTGAAGAAAAAACAATATTTAATATAACAAGAACATTTGATGTAAATAAACCAGGAATAAATTATAAAGATGTTGTAGGTGGTTGTATTGGTGGATCTTTAGTATCAGGTAATTTAAAAATAGAAGATATAATAGAAATTAAACCAGGTATATTAATAAAACAAAATAATGGAAAATATATTAATGAACCTATAATAACAAGAGTATTATCAATAGAAAGTGATAAAGTAAAATTAGATGAATTAAAACCTGGAACATTAGCCGCAATATTAACGGATATAGATCCATATTATTGTAAAAGTAATTTATTAGTTGGTAATGTATTAGGTAAAGAAGGAGAATTACCAATAGTATATAATGAAGTAAAAATAGAATATACAACATTATCCGAAACAAATGAAAAATGGATTCCTAAAAATGGGGATAAAATATTTTTACAAATAGATAATGCATCAATAGAATCAAGAATTTTAAAGAGTAAAGGAACAACAATAAATTTTCAATTATTAAAACCAGCATGTATAGATTCCCAATCAAATATATTAATATGTAAAAAAGATATTATATTAAAAATAGTAGCAATAGGTAAATTAATAAATTAATAATTATATTAATAAATAAGTTTATTAATAAAGTTTTTAATTTCATCATCTGATAATTTTCGATAATCTTCATTAAGAAATTGTAAATAATATTCAAGATGTTCTAATATTCTTTTTTTAAAGAATTCATTACCTATCTCAATATTAAAATTAATATCTTTAAATTTTTGTTTTACTAATCTTTCAATAAGTTCAAGTTTATGAATAGATACTTCAAATAATAAAGAAACTTTACCTATTTTAAGTTCTTCAATTAAATATTTAATATCTTTATCATTACTTATTGTACCTAATAAACATACATTATAAAAATCATATTTTTCACTAGTTATAATATATATATAACCTTTATCCGAATCCATTAATTACACTTATAAAAAAATTTAATTCAAATTAAAAATGAGTAAAATTATTAAATTAATAACTTTATTTTTTCATCTGATAATTTTAGATAATATTCATTTATTGAATCTAAATAAGGTTCTATTTTATCAAGTATTTCTTTTTTATAAAAATTAGAACCACAATCAGAATTAACATTATAATTATAAAAATAAACTTTTAATAAAGACTCGATACGTTCCATTCTATTTATTAAAACTTCCAAAACTAATTTAAATTTCCCTTTATTATTTTCATTTATTATATTTAAAGCTTTATTTTGTTCATAAAGATTATTTGTTATACCTAAATAATATGCATTATCAATATCATAATTTTCATCACTTCTAATAAATAGATATCCTTTTTCTAAAGTCATAATATTTTAATAATCATTAAATAAAAATTTCAATTTTTATTTAAAAAGATTATTGATTTAATGATAATATGATAAAATTTATTCATAATATTTTATCTTTTAAACAAAATCTTATTAAAATAAATAATCAAGAAGAAATTATTCCAATTGAAACACATCTTCAATTAGCAAAATTGATTGAATTATGTAAATCAGGAAATATAGAAGCAATAAATAATTTTCTTGAAAATAATCCAACTATTGATATTACTATTTATGATGATTTGTATAATAATAAACATCCATTTCCAGATACACCTTTCAGAGTTGCTTGTGAAAATGGTCATTTAGAAGTAGCTAAATTATTATTGAAGATTAAGCCAGATATTAATTGTTCGGCTTATAATGATATACTATTTCGAAGTGTTTGTTATAAAGGTTATATGGAAGTAATCAAATGGTTATTAGAAATAAAATCAAATATTAATATTTCTGCAGGTGATGATCATGCTTTCCGTAATGCTTGTTCTGGTGGTCATTTGGAAATAGCTAAATTATTATTGGAGATTAAGCCAGATATTGATATTTCCACTTGTGATGAAGATTCTTTTCGTTATGCTTGTAGATATGGTCATTTAGAAATTGCTAAATGGTTATTAGATATTAAGCCAACTATTAATATTTCGGCTGAAAATGAATATGCTTTTCGTGCTGCTTGTCAAAATGATCATTTAGAAGTTGCTAAATGGTTATTAGAGATTAAGCCAGCTATTGATATTTCGGCTGAAGATGAATATGCTTTTCGTTGTGCTTGTTCTTATGGTCATTTAGAAATAGCTAAATGGTTATTAGATATTAAACCAAATATTAATATTTCGGCTAATGATGAAGAATCATTTCTTTGTGCTTGTAATAATGGTCATTTAGAAGTCGCCAAATGGTTATTGGAGATTAAACCAAATATTGATATTTCTGCTGATTATGAATTTGCTTTTCGTTGTGTTTGTTTTTATGGTAATTTAGAAGTTGCTAAATGGTTATTGGATAAAAAACCAGATATTAATATTTCTGCTCTAGATGAATTTGCTTTTCGTTTGGCTTGTAATAAAGGTCATTTAGAAGTTGCTAAATGGTTATTGGAGATTAAGTCAGATATTAATATTTCTGCTAATTATGAAGAATCATTTCGTTGGGTTTGTCGAAATGGTCATTTTGAAGTTGCTAAATGGTTATTGGATAAAAAACCAGATATTAATATTTCTGTTATGAATGAATATGCTTTTTTTTGGGCTTGCGAACATGGTCATTTAGAAATAGCTAAATGGTTATTTGTAAAAAAACCAGATATTGATATTTATAATAGTTTTAGTTTTGAGGCTGCTTGTTATCATGGTCAATTAGAAGTAGCCAAATGGTTATTAGAAATTAAACCAGCTATTAAATATTATCGAATCGATGATTCATTTTTTTTAGCTTGTAAATTTGGTCGCTTAGAAATTGTTAAATGGATATTGGAACTAAAACCAACCATTAATATTTCTGATAATAAAGATGGAATTTTTTATGCTGCTTTTAATGATAATCATTTAGAAGTTGTCAAATGGTTATTGGAAGTTAAACCAAATATTAGAATGAATGATAAAGATAAAGATATTTATCGTTTAGCGTGTCTTATTAACAATTTATCAGATGCAAAAATTATAATTAATTATACTAAAAAAAAAGAATAAAATAATTATCTTTTTACTATATTATAAAAAAAATGAAATTCCTTTTTCTTAAATAGTAAATTAATTATGTTTATAACTGCAATTAGTAGAAATAATTTTATTGAAAGTAATAAAAAATACAATTCATATGGTGAAATTATGTATGATGATGAAAATTATTCATCTGATATAAATTATAAGGGTATTATAGTTATGATACTATTAATCTTAATTTATATATATTTACTTTATAATATTTCATAAAAAAATTGATAAAGATTTATTTATAAATATAATAATTATGGAAATAGAATTTCAAATATATGATTATAGTGAAAGTCATGATATAGATTCTACCAACAGTGTAGGAGAATATATAATAAATGTATTTGGAAGAACGGAAGCAGGTAAATCAGTATATGCAAAAATAACAGGATATACACCATATTTTTATATTGAATTACCAAAAGAATGGACTAATAAAATTGATATTAAAAATAAATTAAAAACATTAGCAAATTGGTTAAAATCAAAAGATAATACAAAAATTTGGTATAAATATAAAAATACTTTACAAGATATAAAATTAATATCAGCAAAAAAACCAAATGGTTTTACTTATAATACAGAAACAAATGAATATGAAAAATATTATTTTGCTAAATTATTTTTTAATAATAGTGATGGTATGAAAAAATATGCAAGTTTTTTTGAAAATAATGATGTATTTATAACAAATATATCTAATAATCCAATTAAATTTAAATTATATGAAAGTAATTTAACACCAATGTTACGTTGTTTTCATTTGAGAAATATTAGTGGTTGTTCATGGGTATCATGTAATAATTATGTAAAAGTATCAAAAGAAAATAAACAATCTTATTGTAAAATAGAATTAAATATAGATTGGGAAAATTTAAATCCAATTAAAAAAGATTTCAATGCACCATTTAAAATTGCTTCTTTTGATATAGAATGTTTTTCTCACGATGGTCAATTTCCACAAGCTAATAGAGCTAAAGATGAAATTATTCAAATTGGTATAACTTATACTTTATTAGGTCAAAGCGTTCCATATAAAAAATGGATTGCATGTTTAGATAAAACTGATGAAATAAATTCTATTGAAGTTATATCATGTGATTCAGAAAGTGATTTAATAGATGAATTTATAACTGAAATATTAAAAAGTGATTGTGATATTATTACAGGATATAATATATTTTATTTTGATGAAAAATATATTTATGATCGTTGTGATAAAATATTAAATATGAAAGAAGCAATATCAAGAATAAGTAAATTAAAAAATAAAGAATGTAATTTTAGAGAAATAAAATTAGCTTCTTCTGCTTTAGGTGAAAATTTATTAAAATTTTGGGAAACACCTGGTAGAGTACATATTGATTTGCTTAAAGATGTTCAAAAAACATATAACTTATCAAATTATAAATTAGATTCTGTTGCATCACATTTTATTAGAGGTGAAATTAAAAAATATAATAAAATAAATGATGAATATGAATTAGAATGTGCATCTATAAAAGATATTCATATTAATGATTATATTCATATAGAAATAATAAAAGGATTTATATCTGATGAGATTGGTAATAAATATTTAGTAACGAATATTGATAAAGAAAATAAAAAAATATATATTAAAAGTGATAAAGAATTAGATGATAATTTAAATATTACAGATGGTACAAGTTTATTTTGGTCACAAGCAAAAGATGATATTGGACCAAAAGAAATCTTTTCATATCAAATGATGGGATCTAAAGAAAGAGCCATAGTTGCAAAATATTGTATTAAGGATTGTAGTTTAGTTAATTTGTTAATAAATAAATTAGAAGTAATTACAAAGAATATAGAAATGGCGAATGTATGTTATGTTCCATTAAATTATCTATTTATTAGAGGACAAGGAATTAAATTATTTTCATTAGTTCTAAAAGAATTTAGAGAAAATGGTTATGTATTTCCGGTTATTAAAGTTAAAAAAGATATTAATGGTGATATTGAAAAAGAAGAATCTTATGAAGGAGCTATTGTATTTGATCCAGTGCCAATGATAGATTATGAAGCAAATACTACTAAAGATTATGCATCATTATATCCATCATCAATATTACATAAAAATATGAGTCATGAAACTGAAGTATTAAATCCAGATTATGATAATTTACCTGGAATAACATATTTTAATGCATCATTTAAAGAAAATGATGGAACAATAAAAAATATTAGATTTGCAAAGAAAGAAGATGAATTAGGAATTATACCTACTATTTTAAATAATTTATTAAAAGAAAGAAAGAATGTTAAAAAGTTAATGAAAAGTGAAAAAGATGAATTCAAATATAAAATTTTAGATGCAAAACAATTAGCTTTAAAATTAACTGCTAATTCATTATATGGTCAATTAGGAGCAGGAACATCACCAATAGCAAATAGAAATATAGCAGCCTGTACAACATCAACCGGTCGTGAAATGTTATTATTTGCGAAAAAGTATGATGAAGAATTATTACCATGGATAATGAATGGTTTTACAAATGCTTTAGAAAATAACGATGAATATAAATTTAATAAATTAATAGAATGGGAATTAAAAAATAAAGATGAAAAATTCATTAATAAATTAAAAAATTATTGTTTGAATGTGATGATGAATTATAATATCCAACCAGTAGTTAGATATGGTGATACTGATTCAGTATTTACTTGTTTTCGTTTTACTGAAAAGAAAGAATTATTAAATTATGATGATTCATTAATATTGTTTAAAAAGATAATGAAATTTGGCTTAGATTTATTAGAACCATTATTATCATCAATGGATTATAATTTATTGAAAGGATATTATGAAAAATATTTATTGGAGATAATAGATTTAGAATTACCGAATACAATAAAATGTAAGCCATTATCAAATAATATAAATATATTATTGTTTAGAGAAGATAGAATGTTACAATTTTTAAAAGAGTATATATTTGAAAATTATTTATCATGGTTATGGGCTTTACAAGAATCAGTATTAAGATCATTTGATAACTTTGAAATAAAATTTATAAATTGGTCAAGATATTTATTATCTAAATATAATTTTACAACAATAGATTTAAATTATAAATATAAAGAAGAAATAATAAATCCATTAGTTGAAAAAATAGAATCCTATTATAATAAAAATAATATTATTATTTGGTCTTCATTAAATGATGAACAAATATTAGAATTAACTAATTTATTTTTAGAATTATTTCAAGGTAAATTAAATAAAACTAAAACCGAAATAAATAAATTAATTAGAATATTTATAAATGATACCTTACGAGAAGATTGGATTAATGCTATTGAATTTCATAATGTAAATGAAACAATAGAAAAAAAGAAATTAAAACGTGAAAGACTTTATAATAATAAATCATTATTAGATTTATTAGTTATATTTATAGAAAGTAAATTGAAGATGGATTTTAATAAATATAAGGATGAACATTATAAAACAATAATAGAATTTATAAATAATGAATTAAAAGATTATATAATTCATCCTTATTGGGATATTGTAGATGATGAAAAGAAATATAAAATTAAAATATATAATAAATCAGAAGCAATTACAGATAAAAGAACTTTAGATTTTTCATTAGAGATGGGTGTTTTATCAGGAGAATTAGTAAAAAGCAGATTACCATTTCCACATGATTTAGAATATGAGAAATCATTTTGGCCATTTTTAATATTAACAAAAAAGAGATATGTTGGTAATAAATATGAATTTAATAATAATTCATTTTATCAAGATTTTATGGGTATTGTACTAAAAAGAAGAGATAATGCCCCTATTGTTAAAGAAATATGTAGCGGTATTATTAATTATTTAATAGATTTAAGAGATCCAATTGGTGCAAGAGAGTTTGTAATAAATTTTTTAGAAGATATGTTTAAAGGTAACTTTGATATAAAATATTTTTTACAAAGTAGAACATTAAAATTAAAAGAATCTTATAAAGATTGGACTAAAATAGCTCATGTATTTTTATCGGAAAAGATTGCTGAACGCGAAGGTTCTAAACCAGAATCCGGTAATCGTATTGAATATGCAGTAATAGTACCAGAGAAAACCGATAGAAAATTATTACAAGGTGAGATAATAGAAACACCACAATATATAAAAGAACATAATATTCCAATAAATTATATATTTTATATGAAAAATCAAATTATGAATCCAGTATTACAATTTTTAACTTTAGTTGATAAATATGCAGAAAGTATTTTTAAAGAAATGGAAAATAAATATGGACAACCTAAAGCTATAAAACCTATAAAAGAAAGAGTAATAAAAGAAAAGGTTGTTAAACCAAGAGTTATAAAAGAAAAAAAAGTAACCAAATCAAAATCTAAAGAAACTACAAAAACAAAATCAAAGAAAGTATCAAGTAGTGATATTATTCCAAAAAAGAAATCAAAAAAATCAAAGAAAAATGTTGATGATGAAATTAAAAAATTATCAAAAAAAATATCAAAAACAATTTCTAAAAATAAAAAATATTTAAATGAAAAAAAAACTAAATAATATAATTTTTCATACACCTTTTTTTATTTTAACACCAATATTTATAATATATATTATTTATATATATGGGAAAGTATTCAGATTATAATATTATACCAATTGGAGATCATTGTGCTATTTCAATTATATTATCACAACTAAATTTAAGAACAAAAAGTTATCCATTTGATTGGGTTACTAATATAGAGCAAGTATATGATACTAATATTATTTATAATATTCAAATTATTAATGAATTAAATTTATCAGAGGATGTATATGATATAGTAAAAAAATATATTGGCAACGCATTTGATAATGAAAAAATTAATAGTACTAATAATATTTGGTTCCCTCACGATACTGGAAATATAACTAATATTTTTGAAAAATATAAAAGAAGATTTATTAGATTAAAATTAGATTTAAATAAAAAAAATATTTTTATATTATTAACAAGATATTATTATATTGAAGAAGATATATTTCAAAAAATAATAGAATCATTATTAAATTACAATAATGATTCTATAATATTGTTTATAAGTGGCATAAATCATACATATTTTGAAAATAACAAATATTCCAATGTTATATTTAAATATATAGAATATGATATTTCAAAATTTTATGATTATGATTATAGTACATTTCGTCCAAATATTAATAAATTTTTATCTGATTTTCTATTATAAATATCGACGTTTGAAATAAAAATGATGTAATTAATTTAATTGTCTGAAATCATATTAATATCAGATGTATTAATTGAAGAAATAGAATAATTATTTTCAGATAATGAATTAGTATGAGCAGAAGAACTAACATAACTTAAATAATTTTCACTATTCTTATAGCCATTATAACTTCTAGTAGTAGAAACACCATTATATGTATCTTCAACATCATCTGCATCGATATTCATTTCATCTTTACCAGTATCAGTTTCAGTATTTTGAACTCGTTTAATCATTTTTTTATTTTTTGATGTTTTTTTATTTTTAGGTTCTTCATCTTCAGAACTAGAATCTTCATCTTCCATTTCATCAGAATCCGATGAAGTATCAGAAGTATCTTCACCACCACCAACCATTTCATTTTCTTTTTTTTCTTCTTTAGTTTGTTTATATTTTTGAACTAAATAATTATACATTTCAGAAGTAATAAATGGAGATGATGATGAATCATTTTCAGAAACATCATTTAAAATAGTTTTATTACCGCCAATAAACATTGAATCATTATTATTTAAAATTTTATTAAGATTAACTTCTGAACTATCAGTACTAGTATTTTCTTTATTCATTTTAGAAATTAAATCATTAACTTCATTAGGAATACCTTTAAATGTAGGAAGAGTGGAACTAATATCATTAGTATTAATATTATTCCAATTAATAGTATCATTATCTTGTGGTTTAGAAAAGCTATTTCCCATTATATATAATATAAATAGAAATTTATTTTTTATATTTTTTATTAAATGAAAATATCTCAATTTTATATATTAACATATGATTGAAACTATTTTAATTGCAATAATAGTTATAATTATTTATTTATTTATATTTTACAATAAAAAAAATATTATATTAGTTGAAGGTAGAGATAAAAATAAATATTTGGTATATAATGATAGTAAAAAATCAGAAGCTGCGTTATTATTAAGTGATATAATAAATAATATGTTTAAAATTAGAGATTATTTATATATAAATAAATCAAATTATCCAGAATATGAAGAATATATTAATTTATTATATACTAATTTAAATTCAGATCGATCTTTAATTTATGAAAATGATCCTCATTCTAAATTAACATCTTTTAGTATAAATAAAGGTGAAGAAATTGGATTTTGTTTAAAAAGTAAAAAAACAGGTGATATTCATAAATTAAATTTATTAATGTATGTTGCTATTCATGAAATGGCTCATATTGCATGTCCTGAAATTGGCCATGGTGATTTATTTAAAAAAATATTTAAATTTTTAACTGAAATTGCAATTAAAATTGATATTTATAAATTAGAAGATTATGAAAGTAATCCAGTTGAATATTGTGGTATGGTTTTATCATCAAATATTTTAGTTTAATATAATTATATTTTTTATTCTAATTAGATATAATTATATGAAAGACCCAATAAAAATCATTCATAAATTTAAAAATAATAAAAGAAAAATACAATATAAAAATTATATATTTGTTGGAAGTATTATTCCTGACGAAATTAAAAATATATTAGATTCTTTTAAAAATAAAACATTATATGATACGTTAAGTTCTATTGCATTAAAAAATTATAATATTTTAGCAAATTATTATGGTGAAAGATGGTATGAATTATTTTTTATAAGTTATCATATTAAAAATGAAATTAAAATGATTAATGATTCTCCTAATAAAAGAAAAATTATTGAAAATAAATTTGGAAAAGAATGGTATAAAAATAATATTAATAAAGATAAATTAATTAAAATTACTTATTCTTTTGCAAATACTTTTTATGATAATTTATTGGAAAATCATAAAATTCTTCAAGTTAAAAATGATGAATTAGATTTTAGAACTAAACAAAATAATTTAATTGGTGGTTTTGATGTAGATGAAGATGAGGTTGAATCTATCGATTTAGAATCAATTGATGAAGAAACAGAAGAACAAGAAGTAACAATAGAAAATAATGAAGTGGTGGAAGATATAGATGAAGTAATAGAAGATGAATTTAATTTAGAAGAATTAAATAATTTATATTTGAATGATAATAATTTAGATGAAAATATAACAAAAACAGCTAAATTAGTAAGTGAAGCAATTAATGATAAAAAATGGGAAAAGAAAATGGATGAAATAGAATTGGATTATGATAATAGTTTAGATAATTTAGAATATGATATGAAATTAGAAGATGTATATAAAAAATATTATATTTATGATGAATATATATTTAAAGATGATACGGTTAAAACTATGCGACAAAAAATAACAGTAAATATACCAATATCTGATTATATTAATAAAGAATTAAAATTATTACCTGAAACACAATATTTTTGGAGTGAATATTATATCCCAGAAGGAAAAGATTATATAATGTTAGGTCAAAAATGGATTCGTAGAAATGAATTATTAAAAATAGATATTATACCTAATGAAAATTTAAAAACATATGAAAAATTAAAAAATAATTTAGGTTATTTAAAAACTTCATTTGGTTATAAAATAAAAAGAGAAGATGATGAAACTAATATATTACGAGCTTATGATGATTATATAAATATGAATGAAATATTTATGTTAGATATTTATAATGAATTAGGAAAAGATTATAATGTAGATGATATATCAAAAAAGAATATTTATGATGTATTTATAAATATATATTATCCATTAATAAATTATGAAAGATTTGAGAGTATTATAAATTTATTAAATAATAAAAATGATAATGAAATTAAATTAATTAATAATACTTTTGTTAGTATTAAAAATGATGCTCAAATTGAAAAAGAAGTATATAATATTGTTGAAGAAACTAAATTAGATCATAATAAATATGATAAATTATTTAATCCAACATATATAATTCAATCTAATATTCATTTAAATATCAATGATTCCAAAAATATAACTGGAACAATAATAAATACAAAATATAATTTATATAGAATATTTGATAATTTTATAGTAAATGATGATTATCCATTTATTCAATATCAAACACCGGATGGACAAATAACATATAAATTTAATACTAAAACAGGAAATTTAGATGATAATGAAGTATTATCAAAATGGTTTGAAACATCAACTTATGGTTTATCATTTAAAATTTTAATAGAACAAAATAAATATATTGCAATTAATTTAAATGAAAATGGAAAGATGGATTATAAAATAACATGGAAGGAAGAAGAAGAAGCAGTTATTGAGAATATAATAAAAACATATGATTATATAAGAAATTTAATAAAAAAAATAAATTCAGAAAATATAAAAATAAAAATAATATTACCAGAAGATGATAAATTTAAATATGCATTTATAAATACTATTCAAAAATTTGTTATACCGGATGATTTTAAAATTAATCATAATGATTTATCAGAATTTTGTAGATTATTTTTTCCATATGTTTCTTTAGTAATTGAACCAAAAAAAAGAGAATCTAAAAAAGAATTAATTATAGATACCAGTTCAAAATATGGAACATATTTAAGATATAAAAGAATATCAAAATTTGATAATCGTATAAAAATGCATTTAAGAATATTATATTTTTTAAAAAATTTTGATTTGAATGATAAAGATTTAATAAATGAAATATCAAAACAATTTAATATAACATCAGAATATTCATTAACTGAAATACAATATGTAAAAGAACGTTTTGGAAATAATATTCAAAAAAGAAAAAATACTGGAAATATTAAATCAATTCCTAAATCAAAACCACCGGGTATTGGTATTGATATTCAAGGTAGAGAAGCAGATAAATATAAAATAAGAATAACTGGTGCAAGAAATAAAGAACAATTAGCTGAAATAGTAGAATTTATGAAAGTATTAATTTATTTATATGTAGAAACATATTTATTAAAAAAAAATAAATATCAAAAATTAAAAAATACATTAAAATTATTAAATAAAATTGCTACTAGAAGAAATAAAGTTGTTGAAACGGTTGATTATGAAAAAAATATAAATAATATTAAATCTATTATTGCAATAGATAAAAATAGATTAGGATTTAAACCAGAAAAAGGGCAAAATCAATGGACACGTAGTTGTCAAAATAGTGGTAATGATAAAAAAAGACGACCTGATATTATTGAAGATAATAATATTGATAAATTAATAAAAAGTGGTTATAAATTAAATTCAAAAACAGGTTATTATGAAAAGAAAGCAGAAATAACAGTTAAAAATAAAAAACAAATAGTAACAATTCGTGCAATTAAATTAACAGGTGAAAATGGAAGATATAATTATTATACATGTGATCCAAATGAAAATAAAGAACATTTTTATATTGGATTTTTATCAAGAGGTAATAATCCTAATGATTTATGTATGCCTTGTTGTTTTAAAAAAGATCAAATGATTGCTGCTAATAAAGATAAAAAGAATTATTTTATGAAATGTTTGGGCGAAGAAGTTATAGAAAATAAAGAAATTAAATCAAATTTAGGTGATAAATTATATATTTTACAAGATACATTAAAAATTCAAGATAATAGATTTATTTATTTACCTAAATATTTAGATATCTTTTTTAATCAAGTTTGGAATAATGATAATAAAATTAAAAATCATTATTTAATTGAATCTAAATCTGGTTATTATTTTAAATATACTGTTAAGAATGATAAATATTATTTTTTAGCAACAATAGCATCTATTTTTGATAAAGATATAGATTTCATAAAACATAAAATAATAGAATTTTTAAAGAAAGATAAAGATGATATTTATTTTACTTATTTAAATAATGGAGATATTCGTGAAATATTTAAAACCAAACAAAATTTTATTGATTATATTGAATCATCATTATATTTAGAATATGATATATTAGGTGAATTATTAACAATACCAAATGTAATTTCTAGTAAAGGATTATATTTTTTTATATTAGATAAAAATAATTTAATAGTTAAAAAGAATTTAGAAAAAGATAATATTATTGAAAGATATTATTTAAATTGTTTAAATTATGAAAATAATTATTTAATGAATGAAGATAGAAATTTTATAGTTTTAATAAAAGAAGAAAAATATTATAATCCAATTTATAAAGTACTTAAAGATCCTAAAGTTGATAAAAAAATAAGAGTAGAAAAATATTATGAAGAAAATGATCAAATAAAGGAATTAAAAAATTATTATAATGAGAGTTGTAATAGTAATTTATTAAGTAAAATAAGTGGTAATAATTTATTATTTTGTAAGAAAATTATTAATATTTTAAAAGAAAATAAAATAAAAATAGTAAAACAAATTATAGATAATAGAAATAAATGTAAATATATATTGTTAGAAAGTGGTTTATTATTACCAGTATATCCATCGGGTATATCATATGAATATAAATTTGATACTGATGTTAATAAAGTATTAAGTTTAAAAGAAACTATTAAAGAATTAAATAAAATAAATAAAATATTAAATTTGGATTATATACCAAAAATAGTATATTATAATAAAAAAGATAAAAATAATATTAAAATTATTTCTTTATTTTTAGAAAATGAATTTATTATTCCAATTAAATCTGAAACTGTTTTAGAAAAATCTATTAAATCATTAGGAATTCCAACTCAATTTGAATCAATGGATGAAATAATAGATAATGAAATTAAAAAATATAATGAAAATCCAATGAATATATTAGATAATAGATATTTGAATGTAAAAAATCATTTATATAAAAATGAATCCTATAATATTTATCGTTTAGAATTAAGTTTATATTTAAATAATAATAAAAAAATAAAAGAAGAAATAATTAATATAGTTAGAGATAATGAATTAAATATTAATAATAAAAAGAATAAATTAAGAGAAATATTATTTGGATTATTAGATAATAAATTATTTAATAAAAAAAATCAAGTAAATACTAAAATGGGAGTAATTGATAATAAATTACCAAATTTAGATAATTATAATATTAATAATTTAAGAGATTATTGTAAAGTGCATAATACTAAAGATAAATGTAATAATAGTACTTATTGTATTTGGACTAATAATAATTGTTTATTTAGAATTAGTGAAAATTTAGCAATTGATTTAGTAAATAAAGTATTGGAAGAAATGATTCAAGATAATATTCAATTCAAAGAATTAATTCAAGAAAATAATTATTATGTATCTGATATAGTAGATTATTCACAATATTCATATAGAACAAATCAAAAGATTATAACAACCAATAATTTTAATTTAAAAAAAATAATGACTGAATTATTTGGTAAGAATTTACCAATTATTGGTAAAAGACAAATTATTAAAAATAATGATGATATTAATGAAGATTATCCTGAACTAATTGAATTAGGAAAACAATTATCCCAACCAATTATATCTAATAAAGATTCAATTATTCGTGCTTTTGTAAATTGTTATTATTGGATAAATAATCCATTATATGATATTGAATCAAGAAATTTAGGTTATTTTTCAAATTTTCAATCATTATTAACTAATCAATTTAAATCAAAAATAATAGATTATATATTAGATTTAAAAAAATTTAATATGGAAAAATATAATAAATATTTATCAAAATATTTTAATAATGATGATACTTTTTTTGATACAACATTAAATAAATTAAGAAAATATTCATATAATACCAATGGAAAATTAGAATTATTAATATTAAGTTTAATAACAAATTATCGTATTGTAGTTTATAATAATTATTATAAAGTTATTTATTTATTTTTACAAGGTGAAGTAAAATTAACCGATGAAAATATTAAAAATTTTACTAAAGAAGAATATAGAAATAAAACCATTTTTATTAAATTAGAATTTTATGAAAATAATTTAATTCCAAGAAATATTTCATCTATTTATTATAAATAATTTTCTATTTGATCAATAATATTATCTAAAACATTTTTAATAATATTTTTAGAAGTTTCTTTTATTTGTTTTTTTAATTCTTTAATATATATTTTTTTTGTTGTATTATATCCAATATTAAATATATTATTAATATTATCTATTGTCATATTAATTGGTAATGCAGATTCATTTAATGCAATATTTATTATTTTATAATTTTTATCATTAATTATTGGTTTATTTATTAAAATAGTAAATATACCGCTAATTAAATCAAATATTGATTCTAATTTATTATTACAATTATTTTCAATATAAAAAACAATAGTTTTATTAGGATCACAATATCTTAATAATATATCCGAAATAACAGCACCATCATAATAATATTCATCTTCATATATTTGGGGTGTAAATATAATAGGTATATTAGAAGACATTATAATACCTTTTAAAACTGATAAATTAGGTGTATTTTCCCAATTTAATAATATTTCTTTACCTTTATTATAATTAGTAGTATTCATAACTAAATTAATATTAGTTAAATTATATAATTCAATAAAGGTTATATCATCAATATTTAATTTATCTTTTAATCTATCTTTTAAAAAATTATATCCTTTATCAGTAGTATCAAAACCATAACTATAAAATAAATTATCTAAATTGAATTCTGGTTCCAAGTTTTTAAAATCATATAATTTAAGAAAATCCATTAATTCAGTTGGTTTATATCCAATAACAAATAAAAAAGAAATAATAGCACCTATCGAAGTACCATAATAATTTTTTATATTTTCTAAATAAATAAATTCATTTTCAATTAAAAATTGGATACTGCTAATAAATGTTAAACCTTTTATACCACCTGAACTTAAACATAATGTATCAATATTCATCTATTTAATAAAAAAATAATTATTTAAATATATTATTTAGGAAACCATTTAATTAAAATAATATTATTTCCATATTCTTCTACTTTAAAATCATTATCTTTTAATTTTTTAACTATAAATGTTTTACATTCTAATAAATTATATAATGGTAATCCAACTATAAATTCAGGTATGTCATACCAAATATAATAAAAATTAGAACCTGAAGCTAAAATAATTTTTTTTTCAATTAATTTATATACTTTTAAAAAAGTTTTATATTTATTTTTCTCACGTTGTTTTTGATTAGTAATTAATTCACCAGCTTTTACCATTTATTAATAATTATAAAACTATTTAAAATAAATATTTCTATAATAATTATATGAAATTAATCGTTTATCCTGAAGGTGGTTTAGGTAATTTATTATTTCAAGTGTTTAATGGTCAATCATTAAGTAAAAAATATAATTGTAAAGTTTATTATTATAATAATTATAAATATTGGCGCGGAAATATAAGTAATTTTAAAATATTTTCTAATTTAAATTTTACAAATAATAAAAATTATTTAGATTATAATGAAATAAATTATTGTTATAATGAAATAAATTATTGTTATAATGAAATAATATTAAATAATAATAATTATAATATTAAAGGTTATTATCAATCTTATAAATATTCACAAGATTATATAGATGAAATTAAATCATTATTATTTAATAATATTAATGATATATTCAATAAAATAAATAATTATTATTTATCTATTAAACAAAATAATAATACATGTCTTATTCATGTTAGACGGGGTGATTATTTAAAACATTCCGATATTCATCCTATTTGTTCCGATGAATATTATACTAATGCTATTAAATTAATTCCTAATTGTTTATATTTAATATTAAGTGATGATCCTAATATTATAAATTGGAAAGTATTAAAAAATATAAATCATATAATTATTAATCTAAATGATCCAGAAGAATTATTAGTCTTTATGTCATTATGTGATAATTTTATTATTGCTAATTCATCATTATCATTATCTGCATATTTATTAAGACAAAATAAAAAAGCTAAATTAGTTGCACCTAATAATTGGTTTGGTCCCAAATTAAATATAAAATTTAATATTAATGATTTTATTCCATCTAATGGTATTATTATTTAATTATAATTTATAATTAACCTTTTTTTTCTCAATATCTGAATAATTTTCCATTTGCTTACCAATTTTTGGATTTAAACAATACCAATTAAAAATAGGTTGTAATCTTTTCCAATATATATCGATTGCATGTTCAGGTGGATTTTTTGATTTATTTAATAAAGTTAAACCTTCTTGATAATTATTTAATAAAATTTTTGCAAATCTACGATTAACTATATAACCTGATGCAGTTTGTGCATTTAATATTTTATCTATATAACTATGAGTAGTATTTTTTGATTCAAATGTATTAGAAGATAACATTAATATATCAAAATGAATATTATTAAAAACATAATTTAACATTTTATTAATTTCATCTTGATTAACTGTAAATTCAAAATCATCTTCTAAAATTAAACCATAATTATTATCTGATTCTATAAATTTAGTTAATGCATTAATATGTGATTGACTACAACCAATAAAACCATATTCTTTATTATAAACACCAGCTATTCTATTTATTTTATTTTTATCAATATTAGTTTTATTTAATTCATTATTAATATGTTCAAATCGATCTTTTCTATGATCTAAATTAATATAATAAACAATATCAATATTATTTAAACCTTTATCAAAAATCATATAAATATTATTATATTTTAAATATTTATAATTTAAAATATATTTAACAATTATAATAAACCTTTCTTTTTTCAATATCTGAATAACTTTCCATTTGCTTACCTATTATTGGATTTATATAATACCAATTACTTATTGGTTGTAAGTGTTTCCAATACATATCAATAGCATACCTATTAGCATTTTTTGTTATATTTAATAAATTTAAACCTTCATTAAAATTATTTAATAAAGTTTTAGCAAATTTACGATTAATTATATATCCTGCTGTTGTTTGTGCATTTAATATTTTAGTTAAATAATTATATGATATATTTTCAGATTGTAAAGTATTAGATGATAACATTAATACATCAAAATCAATATTATTAAATATATAATTTAACATTTTATTAATTTCATCTTGATCTAATATAAATTCAAAATCATCTTCTAAAATTAAACAATAATTATTATTTATGTCTGATTCAATAAAATTAGTTAATGCATTAATATGTGATTGACTACAACCAATAAAACCATATTCTTGATTATAAACACCAGCTATTCTATTTATTTTATTTTTATCAATATTTGTTTTATTTAATTCATTATTAATATGTTCTAAACGATCTGTTCGATGATCTAAGTTAATATAATAAATAATATCAATGTTATTAAAACCTTTATTATAACTCATAATAATATATTTTAAATTAATTTTTAAATTAATTTAATTAGATAAATCAGAATCAATTAAATTCAATACCCGATTTGAAAATAAGGATGGATCTTCTACAGTAAATCCAGATGATTGTAATGTAATTTCATATAATAATACAGTTAATTCTTTTAATTTATCATTTTGATTATTTAATTTATTTCTTAATTTTTGAATAATATTATTATTTGGATTAATTTCTAATATCTTTTTATTCATTACATAATTTATTTCTGGTCTTCCAAATGTTTGAGCTTTCATTATTCTTTGCATATTTGCAGTTAATCCATAATCCACAGTTGATAATATACATGGTGAATCAACTAATTTATTAGAAACAACAACCTTTTCAACTTTATCATTTAATACAGTTTTAATATATTCACAAAGATTTTTATATTCTTCTTTTAATCTGTCATATTCTTGTTTTTCATTATTATCATCATTAAAATCAATATTTTCTTTAGTAATACATATTAATTGTTTTTCTTTATAATCTTTAATATGTTGTGTAACATATTCATCTAATGGCTCATACATATAAATTACTTCATAATTCTTATTTCTAAATTTTTCTAAAAATGGACTATTTTTTAATATTTGAATTGATTCACCTCCAATATAATAAATATATTTTTGATTTTCATTCATATTTTGAACATAATCATCAAAAGAAATTAAATCTTCATTAGAATTAGTAGTTTCATATCGTAATAAACTAACTAATTTATTTCTATTAGTACTATCTTCATGAATACCAAATTTAATAAATTTACTGTATTGTTCATAAAATATTCTAAATTTATCCGAATTATTACTAATTGTATTAAATAATTCAATTACCTTTTTAACAATATTTTTACTAATTAATTTTAATGTTTTACTACTTTGTAATGTTTCTCTACTAAGAGTTAATGGTATATCATCCGTTTCAATCACAACATGAATAAACTTCATATAATCAGGTATTAATTCTGTAAAATCATCCATGATAAATACTTTTCTTGAATATAATTTAATTAAACCACGTTTTTTATTATTACCATTTAATAATTCATTATCTAAACGTTTTGGAATATAAATTAATCCTTTTGCTTCAACATTACCTTCCATTGTAAAATGTAAATAATCTAAACATGAATCATAATCACCTGTTAATGATTTATAAAAACTATTATATTCATCTTCGGTAATATCTTTAGAATTTCTTAACCAAATAGGTTTATTTTTATTTAATAAATCATAATCATAATAAATTTCTATTTCAGATTCTAATTTATTACCATCATCATCATATTTTAAAATTTCTTTTGATAATTTACTATAAACATAAATAGGAAAATCAATAAATTGATTATGTTTATTAATTATATTTTTTAAATTAGTTTCATCTAAATATTCATATGAATCCTCTTTTAAATATAATTTAATAACAGTACCTCTAATTAATTCATCTTCACATTTATAAATAGTAAAACAACTATCACCCGATGATTCCCATGTAAATGCTTTATTTTCATCATTATGTTTAGAAGAAACAATAATTTTATTAGCAACTAAAAATCCACTATAAAATCCAATACCAAATTGACCAATTAAATTTAAATCTTTATTAGTTAATGATTCTAAATATTTTTTAGTACCTGAATTAGCTATAGTTCCTAAATTATGAATTAAATCTTTTTTTGTCATTCCTATACCAGTATCACTAATGATTAATACTTTATTTTCATTATCAAATGATATTTTTATTTCTAAATTGGTATTATTATCCAAATAATTTGGATTTAATAAACATTCATATCTTGCTTTATTTAAAGCATCTGAAGCATTAGAAATTAATTCTCTAATAAAAATATCTTTATTAGAATAAACAGCATTGATAATTAAATTCAATAACTGATTAACATCAGTTGAAAAACCATAACGTTCATTTAATAGATTATCCATTAAATCATAATAAATTAATTTTTTAAATCAATTATATTTTTAAAATTATTTTCAATATTATATGCCATTAATTCAAACGGGTGTTCATATTTAGGATGATCAATAGGATAATATTTAACATCCATTATATTTTTTGGATCATCATTATATAAACATAAATATAACTTATCATTATTAATATAGATATGTTCATCAATATCAGGATTTGCTCTTTTATTATGATAATGAATATTATATTTTTTAAAATTATGATAATTTAAATAAGTATTTAAATCATCTGAATATATTTTTTGATAAATATGAATTTTTTCATGAATTAATATTGATATTAAATTTGATGTATTAATTATATTATAAGGAATAATAATAATATTATTTCTTGTATGTGGAAATCCACCTTCATAAATATTACTATTAATAATACCAATTTTCCATGGTATTTTATTAGCTTTATTACCATCAAAACCAATAGATTTATAATTAGTAAATAATTTATCTATTTTATTAATAGTATTAAAAATAATATTTTTTTCATGATCTGATATATCAATAGGTGCTTTTAATATTTTATTTTTATATTCATCAATAGAATTAACATTTCTAACTTTAAGATCATATGAATTAAATTTAGAATAATAATTCTCATTATCTTTAAATAAAATATTTTG
>Ga0136644_10001047_pt1 | contig 21960 bp, 21 predicted proteins | sample C_130820_EF_Meta_FD_94780 | JGI IMG/M metagenome (GOLD analysis project Ga0136644, IMG submission 94780) | Freshwater microbial communities from Lake Croche, Canada to study carbon cycling - C_130820_EF_MetaG (v2) (version 2) | ecosystem: Environmental > Aquatic > Freshwater > Lake | place... | reverse complement strand
AGCGCATTGAAAAGGCAATGGCGGATTTGGATAAAAAAATAGAGAACTCTGATCAAAGTGAATTTTTATCGGAAGATCAAATTGGTATGTATAGTCCAAAATTTGCCAAAGTATTAGAGAATTTATCCGATCCAGAAAACCGCGGACTTCATTTATTATATAGTCATTTCCGCACAATAGAAGGTATTGGAATTATCAGACTTATGTTATTAGCAAATGGGTATGCCGAGTTTAAGATACAAAAATTAGGTGATTCTTGGGAACTCATTGAGCAGGAAGAAGATGCCGGCAAACCGAAATTTGTTTTATACACAGGCACTGAGACACCAGAAGAAAAGGAAATAATTCGTAATGTTTATAATGGTACGTGGGATTCCGTTCCCATTTCAATTAAAAATAAAATAAAAGAAACAGCTGAGAACAATAATTATGGTGAAATTATAAAAATTATGATGATTACGTCCTCTGGCGCCGAAGGTATTAATTTAAGAAATACCCGATTTGTTCATATAGTAGAACCATATTGGCATATGGTAAGAACAGATCAAGTTGTTGGACGTGCTCGCCGTATTTGTAGTCACCAAGATTTACCAGAAGATATGAGAACGGTAAAAGTGTATTTATACGTAACGACATTTAGTGAAGAGCAAAAAATAGACGATGCCATTATTGGCTTGCGCATCCATGACGTTAGTCGAATAGATAAAAAAACACCGGTCACAACAGATGAAACTTTGTATGAAATCGCTAGCGTAAAACAAAAAATCAATAATCAAATTCTGCTTGCCGTTAAATCTAGCGCGGTGGATTGTGCATTATATTCAGCAGTTTCTGCGAGAAAACCTAAAAAGGATGACGAAGAAACATTGGTATGTTATGGATTTGGCAAAGTCGAATCAAATGATTTTGCATCTTATCCAACATTAGAAAAGGATTTAGCTGAGAAAGATGATGTAAAACAAATTGCATGGACAGCAGTAAAAATTACATTTGGTGAAAAGGATTACGCATTGAACGAGAGAACCAACGAATTATATAATTATGAAAGTTATCAACGCGCCATTAAATTTGGAACAGAACCGGTTTTAGAAGGTAAATTAGTAAAAGAAGGAACCCGATATAAAATGTTGACAGTATAAATATAATAATGTGGGAAAGATTACCCATGGATGTGATAAATATAATTCTTTCTTATGATGGAACAATAATAAAAGAAAGAAATGGAAAATATATGAAACAAATTGCAAAAACAGACGATAGATATAAAAAGTTATTGAAAATACCCACAAAAGAAATTTTCCAAAGCGGTCCCCATGTGGAAGTACATTTTCTTAGATTTGCTCAAGAAAATAATAAGAAGTTTATGTTTACTCTTACCATGACTGATTTTTATGATTGTAATCGATTTGTATTATATAAGAACGGCGGACCTATTGATGAAACTAGATTTATTATTAGATAAAAATAATAACAAACGAGAACATTGTTATTATTACTTTAACCATTTTTCATTTACTACCGCATCAACGCTTTCTAATGCACCCTCTACCCAGCCCTGATTTGTACTTATCATTTCACCCACAACCAATAAGTTTGACATGGGATGTTGCGCCATTTTTATGAAGGCATTTCTATTTTTATAATTGTCAGAAAGTGGTTTATAATAATGGGTGCCTATATTCCAATAGTAAGAAACGATTTCATTTAATTTTAATGACCTGCTAGATATTCCGAGACTTTTTTCTATAATTTTACATAATTCATCGCGATTTTTTTCATTATTTTCGCTATATTTGTTTAAACGATCAGCGCCCGAATTGTCGCTATAAACTATCATATATACACCGTTGTCAGGATTCATGGGTATTATTTTATGTATGGGTCCAGGAACAACAATTGTATTCGGGACATGTTCTCGAATTATAGAAAGAGATTCTTTTGAGAATTGCCCATAGACACGAAGAAAACTTTGCCCACAAATTTGTTGATATATACTGTTCTTTTGTTTTCCGCCCGGCACTAATTTACGAACTGACTCGATTGTGGTGGCCATAATTATACGATTAGTTAAGTATTCATGATTTGAGTTTGTGGTCAACATAAATATGTCATCAGAATTATTGTAATGTATTTTACTAACTTCTCGAGAACATTGTATATTCTTTTCACCAATAACATCAACCATTTTTGTTATTAATATTTTCCAATCAATCGAAAGGCCCGTCCATTTAGCATAATTATCATCAAAACCGTATCTAAAAAGAGTTCCGTGCGAATCTTCGTCTTCGTAATCCGTGTATCCCGCACACGTAGTAAAATGTTTGTATTGATTGTCGTCTAATAGACCCTTTGCAAATTGTTTAAAAGTTTTTGATTTATCAGTTATCGGATTGTATTTATGTTTTAACATTAAAAATGTTTTTTTTAGTTCACAAACAGGATTGATGGTATGTGCATAATGTGGCGAAACAGGAAATTCACCATATTTTATATTTAGTTCGTGCAATAAATCAATAAGGCGAAAATCTTTATGTTTTCTACCAATGCCAGCACCTGGCATTATTGGTGTGTTTTTAAAATAATCAACGCCCATTCTGCCGCCTAAATGCCGTTTATTGCTTTTTTCTAGAATCAGAATATTTGTTTGTGGTGACATTTTTGTAATTTTGTAAGCAGAATAAAGACCTGCAATTCCGCCACCAATAATAATGACATCGTACATAATTATAATATAATCATAAAAAGTTTCTATATTTTTATGATTTAGTAATTTAAGCAATTGGTTGAGAGCTGCCGAATGTTCTAGGAACAAATGCATTTCCCTCGAGTGTATACCAGAAACTATCAGAACTATCTACCGCAGTAACTTGGTGACCGCCTTCGAGTTCTACGGTAATGCTTCCATTAATAGATGCGCCAGATTTAGAATCTATATAGGGTTGGCGACAAGACGCTTTAACCACAACAAGATCTTTAATAGGTGTTCCGTCAACTACGGCAACCGAAGATGCGGCGGCGTCAGTGTAAACAGTAACCTTAACTGAAGTAAAAGCACCAGTATTCAACAATGCGCAGATGTCATCATTAAACTTTGTATAATTAGCTAAATTGAGCTGAGCAGCCATTATATATATATATAATGGGAATATTTTTTATATAGTTTTTAATTTAAAATTCCTAAACGCGTTTAATATTATAAAAAATACATTTTGTTAAATAAAATATAAAAACAAACGCGCTATTATTTTTATAATGAACGAGGCAAATAATGTTCTTACTATAAAAAGTGTTCAAATTCAACCTATTCGTAACATGATTACCGCAATAAAGGACATTTTAACAGACGCCACAATTACATTTACAAAAGATGGTATGAAAATTATAAATTTTGATAAAACACATACGATTTTACTAAATGTTATGCTTTATTCAAATCGATTTGAGCAATATGACTGTAATCCTGATAAAATTATAGTTTGTGCGAATACTCTTCATTTATTTAAAGTCATTTCCACTATGTCAAACGACGATACGCTGTCTATGTATATAGACAAATCTGATTATCACGATGGAATTGTTTCGCATTTAGGTTTACAATACGATAATGGTGATATAAAACAATGTTATAGCCAAAAGTTGCGACTCATAGAACCCGATATGGAAGAATTAGTAGTGCCCGACGTAGAATATTCCACAGTTATTAATTTGCCCAGCAGCGATTTTCAAAAGATAATTCGTGATTTGAATGGCATCTCTGACCGTATTGAAATCAAATCAGTAGGAAACGATTTAATTTTCTCATGCGAAGGAAATTTTGCAAGTTCTCGAATCTTCCGTTCTGAAAGCGACGGAAATATGGAATTTATTCAAAAAACGGATGCCTCGGTGGTTATTCAGGGTGAATTTTCCCTAAAGAGCCTAAGTCACTTTATCAAATGCACGCCTTTATGTAGTCATTTGGAAATGTATTTAGGAAACGATTTGCCGCTTATTGTTAAATATGATGTAGCGTCATTGGGTGAAATTAAATTATGTTTGGCGCCCTTGCCACCGGCTTAAATGAACCTGACATAATATTATGAATGAATATAAACATTTTGCATAATATTATTTAAATGAAGTTGTCGATATTATTTTTCGCATTTTGCTTTATTAATGTTAATGGATTAGGATTTATAAAAATAAAAAAAAACTCATCGACAAAAGTAAAGACGTTCGAATCTATAGATTTTGAAACTCGTACATATTCGATAACAAATAAAGTAAACACACTAACCAAGACTATGCGATCAAATAATATTTTACCAACCATGCTTCTATGCTTGACCGGTGGATTCATCATTAATCCTGCCAAATTAAAATCTATTGAATTCTTTTCTAGCACCGCTATAACTATATTAGTTATGTCAAATAGTATGATAATAAATGATATTTTTGACATATCTATAGATAGAATAAACAATCCAACTCGCCCATTAGTAACTGGTGAACTCTTGTTGTCTGAAGCTATGGCGGCATCATTTGTATTTTTTGCTGTTAGTGAAATAATAAATATAAAAATAATACCAAGTTCGGTTCAAATAATTCCACATATTGCAAATCTTCTTTCTTTAATATACACACCAATATTAAAAAAAATACCATATTTAAAAAACATTACATGTGCATTTCTGATAGCATCTTCCTTTTCTTTTTCAGCATTATCTATTCAACCCTATTTCATTTTTAACAAAAACATTGTATTATTGGCAATTTTATCAAGTATGCTTTTTGTGGGATCTTGGACAGTTGAAATACTATTAGATATAATTGATAAAGATGGCGATAAACAAAATAATATTCTTACATTACCAGTATTATATGGTAACGAATACAGTATAAATTTTAGTAAACGGCTTTATATGAATGCTTCTATTTTTAACGCGATAATATTATCAAAATTGTATACATTAAGCACAGGACTTGCGTTTATGTTTATCAATATGCATTTTTTAAACAATTTGGATGAAATAAAAAAATATAATTATGAGTGTGATGTTATAAAACGCGCATCAAATTCATCATTAAAAACTGTATTTTTGAATGTTTTGTATATGAGCATTTTACGAACAATTCCAAACTTTATATAAAAATAACTTTATGAGACGACAGTGATACGCTTCCTGGTTTTTCTAATTTTGTCACGCAACTTATTGTTGTATAATCAATGGACAACTTTTTTTGCGATTTCATATTGGAATACTCTTTGCATATAACTGCGCCTTGAACGGCTATTTTGTTGATAGCCTTTTTATCTAGTCCATCGATTTCGGAAATCTTTCCAATAACGTGACAAGATGGATGCCCCGTTACATGAAACCACAAATCGCTAGGATCGGCTGAATCAATAATATCGTGATTTTCTTGGGCTGTTGACCCAACGATAAACTCTACGTCGGCTTTTATGCAGTCAATCCACCGCACAATGGTCTTCATTGTTTTGTCTTTTGTAATATATCGATTATATTACAAAAGTTATTCAATTTTTTTGATTTATTCTAGAATTTGTGTATTTGTAGCAGAAACTAGTAAAAAACTGACAAATTATAAGTCGAACGCTAGCGCGTGGTTTTGTAGAATATATTTCTTCTTTTGTATATACAGTAGATGCCAACATAAGATAATTTAGACTTATAAAAATATTTTTATATTATTCTAAGAATCACTTTTTTTTATAAAAAATCTACTAAATATGGCTACAAATAATATTACAAACCCAAATTTTAAACATTCTTGCAATAATAAAAAATTTTCATTTTTGTACAACTTGCTATTGCCGGCAACTGAAATTACATATAATATATGTAACAATGGTAATGTGTAATAAATATATTTTGCGTAATTGTTACGCTTCAATATAATAAATTCTGACATCACGTAAAAAATATTAATAATTAATAAAATTATAAATAACGTTATTTTTGAGGGAACCACCAACGCTATATCGTACAATTCGTCGCTATTTTTACCGCAAATATATTCATTATCCTTTTGCATTTTTAAAAATAAGGTCAATGGACATTCACCATTAAAACAACACCAAGTTAAAAGCATAAAAATCATTAAAAATATATAAATCATATCAAATCCGTTTTTTTTAATAAAGTTTCCATAATTAGAAAAAATAATGGAACTGCCTAAATGAATACCCCCGATTATTTTAATATTTTTATCATCTTTTAGCCATTCCATTTTTAGCCATTCCATTACTTAATATATATTATTAATTATAAATCTCAATTTCTACTCGCTTCCAAAATAAGCGCCGCGGCCAATACTAAAATCGCTAAGTCTCGTAATTGTGTCCGTCTTATTTTTAAGAATTTCCTTAATAAGATCCTTTATGGAAATCATCCCAATGCAATCTTCATTCTTATCGTCAACAATTAACAAATGACGAATGTCTTTAAACATCATTTTGTTCATACAAGCATCCAAACTGTCATTCTTTTTCGCAACAATAATGTTTGGACTGTATGTGCAAATGTCTTTTACCTTTAAATTTTGAGACTCTTTATCTAGAGATGCGACTTTATTAATATAATCTCTCTCAGAGCAAACACCGACTACTTTGTTTTGCTTATCGGTTACAGCTAGACAACCAACATTAAATGCACTAAAACGCAAAACCGCGTCCTTTACATGAGAATCTTCACTTATCTTAAAATCAACTTTCTTATAACAAGAATTTTGAAAGACACTTAGCGCAGAAACCGGAACTGATGAAAATTTACGTAGAGATTGTCGTGCCAACATTATAAAATATATATAATTATTTTTTTATATATCAATGTTATAAAAAATTGGAATGCTTCATGTTATTCCATATTAATACTAAACAAATATAGATGCAGAACACCCGAATGCTTTCCACGCCCGATATTCTTTATGATCGCATTAGAGGCGACAATGATGATTTTATAGAAGAATGCATATTTCGAATAAAGATACACGAATTGGTAGATGTTGGATTTATAGAGACTAGTGTGTGTGATGATCAAATATATTATTCTGCAAAACCCGGACTAAAATTTACTGACTTTGTTCATATAGATGACACAGTAAAGAAGGAAACCCTTTTGCTTCTAGTTGATAATCCAAAAACGTTCTTTATTCTTTTGAATACTCAAAAGGGTAAAATGAAAAAAGTTGCTCTTGAAACTAAAGAGTGGGCGCGCGATAAGACAAAAAAAGTTGTCGCATTTTTAGGTGTAGATAACGATAAGACGTTGGGCGATCAATCTGTTAATGGTTTGGAAAAGACTATTGCTATCGATCAACCTATAAAAATATTTACATTATCAAGTAATACCAAAACAACTTACGATTCTATAAAAACATATATAGATGCTTATGCAGCTGAGATAGTAGAAGATGGCGTTGAACCAGATTATCCAATGCCAGTTATTACCTTTCTAGCTAATCCAAAACAAATTGAAAAAGTGCTAATGCTATTGTATCATATCCATCGAAAAGTTATAAACAATAATTCTTTGCTTAGATATGGAATAATATTTGATGAAGCTGATAAAATATACCCTTCGCTCAGAGACAAGGCGATTATAATTGATAAAAATCATGTTTCGTTGCGAACATATATAGTGGAAAACAATGTTTCGCTTTATAGACTAGGATTTGTAACTGCAACTGATGGTAATTTGTTAGATGAAGATTACCCGGAGTGTGCGAATGCATATATGTATCCAGTGGTTATTGATCCTGAAGATGAACTGCATTATAGAGCATTACATCTACCCGAAGCAATCACACACAGAACGCCATACACATCTAAATATAATAATAATTCTTATGCAAAACAAATAATAGATGATAACTATGACCATTTTATGAAACCATATACTTTAATTAGCGGTGAAGTTTATTATAGAAAAATTATTGTAAATTCCAATGCAAAAACTGAGGATATGAAACAATTTGCCAAGTTCTGTAATTCAGTAGGCATGTACGCGCTTGTGTTTAATGGTCACGCGGGCGCCAGTGTCAAAGTTTACGTCAATGGAAATCTATTAAAAACTCACAAAACAAAAGGGCGGAAATTTAACGAGGTATTGTTTTATATTTATAAGAAACATAAGCTTAATGATAAACCGCTTGTTATTATTGGACGGCGCAAGGTCGATCGAGGATTGGGTTTTCATTATTGTCCTAGAGTAAACGACGAGGTGTGTATTGAAGGTGACCTTGGGCAGCTTATTACAAAGAATAGAGAGGGTCTTGTTTGGACGGATGAAATTCTGGGAAGAATTGACGATAAGAATACTGCGGTTCAAAAAGCAGGAAGACTGGCTGGTATTATTGGAAACTCGCTGCAATATCCGGGCGAAACTCATTATTGGACGGATGAATATACAGAAGATTTAATTAGACGACATAATACAATTGTTGATACTACAAATGCTATGCGAGGTTCTTCGGCGTTACAAGCAGTTAGACATGCAGAAGAAATGAATCCTAAAAAGATAGTGAATCATCGAACTGATATTAATAGTTTCCTTGTTTATAATAACGAAGCCATTGTTATAAGAGTGTGTAATGAGTTGGGCTATCAATATCGTAAAACGAACGCATCACTAGATGGTCAAAATGTAGGATTTTGCGAAACATCATTGAATAAAGGAAAAACAAAGGTTTCGTTATTGGAGGCAATAAATCATGTTCCTGGTTCTTGGGGAACACAAGAAAAAGACAAAGATGGCGAAGACATTACAAAAAGGTGTCATAAATATGTAAGAATCAAAAGTGGTTGTATGCAAGGAAAATTTGGTATTCTAATGAATAGAATATCAGAAAATATGTACAGTATAGTTATCGATAATGAAGTTATTGATATTGAACGTAATATGTTTTCGTTAATTACATACAGAACATATTACCCTTGTTATAAAGATATAAATGATTCTAATTCTCTTCATTTCGTTATTGTTATAAGACCAGGAACTGATTCTCAAAAATTAGAAAATATTAAACGTAATTATCAAGCGATAGATATTCCGCAGGAAGGGGGGTTTTAAAACCATTAAGAATTACTATATTTGGGACTCTATATGTTTACAATAAAAAGTAAAAACATATTTTTTATAACTACTATTCGCTTCCGAAATAGGCACCGCGACCAATGCTAAAATCGCTAAGTCTTGTGATAGTATCCGTCTTATTCTTAAGAATTTCCTTGATAAGATCTTTTATCGAAAGCATTCCAATACAGTCCTCGCTCTTGTCATCGACGATTAACAAGTGACGAATATCTTTAAACATCATTTTATTCATACAAGCATCAAGGGAATCATTCTTTTTCGCAACAATAATATTCGGACTGTATGTGCAAATATCCTTGACTTTCAAGTTTTGAGATTCCTTATCTAATGACGCAATTTTATTAATATAATCTCGCTCAGAACAAACTCCAACGACTTTGTTTTGTTTGTCGGTCACAGCTAGACAACCAACGTTAAATGCACTAAAACGCAAAACTGCGTCCTTTACGTGAGCATCTTCGCTGATTTTAAAATCAACCTTTTTATAACAAGAATTTTGAAAAACGCTTAGTGCAGAAACAGGGGCTGATGAAAATTTACGAATAGATTGCCGAAACAACATTATAAAATATATATAATTATTTTTTTATATATATTTTTTAAAAGTTTATTCATCATTTGTCTAAAATTCAGGCGCATGTTTCTTAAACAAACACCCCTGTTTTGATAAATTATTTATATTGGCAATAACATTAGGATCCTGTAAAAAATCAGCCGCCAACCATATTTTAATAATGCAAAAATTCTTTTTTGGTGAAATTGTTATACCGTTAATATGTTTATTATTTTTTTCGTCTACACAAAGGGTTTCGCCACACAACAAATAAAATAAATCTCGCCAAACCCCATGGACATATTTGTTTGTTACTTTATAAGAAAAGCAACCCCCATTCCTATTTCTGGGGTCTTCCCACATGGGCGTAATGCCGTCCCTCATTACAAACAACATACAATTTTTAACTATATTTTCATGAATGCTTTCATTTAAAGCAATCACTTTTTCAACGCTATCTATTTCATTCATGATTATAGTATAACTGGATAAATCCCAGTTCTTATCGTGTGGTAAATGGTAATATAAATTCCATTTACCATTCAGTGTATGTTGGTGGGTAGGAATACATACTGCATCCATGTTTATACGCCCTTATAGTAAAAATAGAAAAAAATCTTTATATCATTTATATATTTTTCAATGTTTTTAGTTGCCAATTATTTCATAAGATTCTAATCCCAATGCCAAATATTGGCCATTTTTTAAAGAGAATGATTTCAAATCGCCATCGATAATCTTTACTTCATAATCATAATCAAAATAGTAATTTTGAGACTGATAAGACAAATATCGTTTAATAAAAATGGGCGACAATATTTCACTCCCAACTGAATAGTTAGACTTATCTAAATTAATAACAATACTGTTTTTCATTATGGGATGAGTGTATTCAATGCTAATAAATTTTATATTTGATAAAACAATAGGAAATTCAATATTTATTTCTTTGTAATTTTCATTAATAACCTTATAAATATAAGAAGAATTGTTTTTTGCGCAAACTAAGAATTCGCATATGGATAGGTCCTCTTTTAAAAGAGTATCTAACATATTTGCCGTATGAGTTAGTTCTTCTGCGATTGCGACATCTGTATCTTCTGTGATTTCATAAAAATCTTCGAATGTATAACGATTCTTAAGGTAAATAGCTCTTTTATTTTCTATCAATGATGCGCTGTATATCCAATTTTGAGCATATGGTTCAATTTTATACCTTCCAATATAAGCAAACGCATACGCTCTTGCGTAAAGAGCACGATCAACAATATATCTAAAAATGGAACTGGTCTTGTATAGTTTTTTGCCAAACTTAGTAGATTGGTCTACAAAATTTGAATAAGCAACTAATGCTTTTATACCCATAGCTTGGTAATCAACAGTCTTTAAATAATTAATTGTGTCAAAAAACCGTTCCACGAATAGATTTACTATCAAGCAAAAAAAAGTTGAAATTGTTTCATGAAATGCTTTGAAAAAATCTTCCAACATAGGGTAATTATAATTGTCTTTTTATTTTTATATCAGTTTTATAAAGTTTTTAGCATTTTATTTTTCGAGCGGTATAGTAGAATGAAAAACGGTCTTTTTATTTTTCGCAGAGATTTTCGAATAAGTGATAATATTGGATTAATAAACGCATCAAAATCTTGCGACAGACTTTATACTTGTTTTATATTTACGCCAGAACAGGTTGGAAAATCAAATTCTTACCGTTCACAGAATGCTATACAGTTTATGATAGAAAGTTTAGATGATTTGGGAAAAACAATTCGAGAACAAGGTGGGGAATTAATTGTCTGTTATGGAAAAAACACTACTGTTTTAAAAAACTTGACCAAGGTTCTCGATATTAACGGTATTTTTTTCAATAAAGATTATACACCATACGCAATTGAGCGCGACAATGAAATTGAAGATATGTGTAAAAAAATGCAAATATCATGTCAAATGTCACAAGATTATTACTTGTATGAACCAGGTACCGTTTTGAGTGGAAAAACCGCCTACAAAAAATATACACCTTTTTATGACGCAGTATTGCATAAACCCGTGACAGAACCAATGGCAAAAAGGCCGACAAATTTACATAAACCTGGTTCTCTAATCCCTGATACAATTACTTTAAAAACTGCATATGACCATTTTACAAAAACAAATCCTTCGATTTTGGTACACGGTGGTAGAAAAAACGCAATTTTAAAACTTAAAAAGGCGTGCCGGGACCAATCAAAATATGATGTGCAACGAAACATGTTTACTGCTGAAACAACTTTTTTATCAGCATATATTAAATTTGGCTGTGTATCAGTGAGAGAAGTATATCATAGTTTTAAAAAAGCCTATGGAATTAATCATGGATTAATTCGAGAACTTCTTTGGCGAGAATTCTTCATACATGTTTTATATGGTTATCCACAAGTGGTTGGCAAATCATATCAGCAACGATATCAACATTTAAAATGGCAAAATAGCGAATCGCGTTTGAAACGCTGGCAAAATGGTGATACCGGGTTTCCATTAATTGATGCTTCGATGAGACAATTAAATGAGACGGGATATATGCATAATCGAGGAAGAATGGCAGTCGCGACGTTCTTAGTAAAAACACTTTTGATAGATTGGCGACATGGTGAGAAATATTTCGCAACAAAACTGACAGACTATGATTTGGCGTCAAACAATGGTAATTGGCAGGGCATTAGTAGTACGGGTGTGGATATGAAGCCTTATTTTAGAGATATGAATCCATGGATACAAGGTACAAAATTTGATCCAGAAGCTGAATTTATTAAAAAATGGGTGCCAGAATTAAAAGATGTTCTCGCAAAAGACATTCATAAATGGACAACTATGTGCGAGGATCCAAAATATAAAACAATAAAATATCCCAAACCTATGGTAGATTATGATGAACAAAAGGAAAAAATGTTAGATATGTATAAGCATGCAGAATAAATAATCTAAAAAATTGTGTTATATTTTGATAGAAAGTAATTGGTAAAAACGGATAAAATGTCACATCTTAGAACGGCCGAACAAGAAATGAGCCGCGCGTTGGGTCGATCAAATATTTCATTAAGGGGTTATGTTTACGCAATAACGAATGGCATTTCTTACGCATATAAGATTGGTTTAACAAACAAAGATGATATTTCCGAGCGAATTAAGAGAATCAACCAAGCCCCCGGTGTACTCGATAAATACAAAATCGTATATTTAGTACCAATCTATGGCAACCCACAAGAATGCGAAACATGGATTCATAAGCAGTTGAACGAATATAGGTTAAACCCAACTCGAAAGGGATATGGGAGGGAAGGTTTTGGTATTAGGTTTATAGATAAACGAGATGCAGTTGACGTAGAAAGAGCTCGTAAAGAATTTTGCGCCTTTGAGGATAAGGTCAAGCTAATTTTTGAGGCATTGAAATATGCAACAAACGATGTTATCACTGCTTCCAACGAAGAAATTGCAGACACCAAAGAAATCGACGAAAGTAGCGTTGATGCGGAACCAAGTATTGGTGATGAAACAATTCAGACCGAAGAATGTGATGAAAATACTAGGGAATATAGTATGACATATCAAGCGATTTATCAGAGAAAAAGACAGGCTGATCCGGTAAAGAAAGCGCATGATGCGGAAAAAAGGCGCATTCGTTACGCAAAGAAGAAGGCTGCAGCAGCAGCTGTATAACAATAACAAATAATTATAAAAAAAAGTTATAATTATTTTTTTATTAAATATCTAAACTTACAGTGTTTTTATCAGATCTATTTTTTCTGCGAGATCTCTTTGGACCATTCGAATTTTGCATATCTTTTAAGGAACTAATAGAGATCATAGAATCATCTTGAGCAGGATCGGGTGTTTCATGAATATCAATAGTTCTCGTTTTTAATCCAGACAAAATATTGTCAATGTCGCTGCTTTGAGGGCCACGCATTTCGGGTCTTGGTCCCGCCCCAGTTTGCGGTGGTACTGGGGCAGGCGCTTGTTGTGCGGGCGGTCTCATGCTTCTCTCAGGCTGATTCACATCGCGAAAGTTATTATTTACATCAACACCTTGTTCACGAAACATTGCGCCTCGTCCAGCATTTAAATCGGGACGATTTCCAGGATGATCGGTAAACGTCATTCCGTGGCGTTGTGGGGCTGGTTGATTTTTAGTTTCCACTGGCGCGGGTGGTGGGGGGCCGCGTGGCCGATTCGCTTGTTCTTGCATTAAATTGCTAGCCATGGCAAAGCCGGGCGATGCCTGACTCATGCTGCTTACCGTGGCATTTGTAAACATTTTCATAAGCTCTGGACTTTGGCGAATCACATCATTAAATGCGGGCGTAGCACTGGAAAGAGCCTTGTTGGAAAAATTCAACACAGCAGCACTAAAAACAACACGTAATAATAATGAAATTTCGGGCGCTAATTTTCCACCCTTGTATTTATCATGCAATTCCGCGAAAATCTCTTCATAGCTATCGATATCCTCATTTACTTGTTCACCCCAGCCATCCAAATTTAAATCAAAAGGATTAAATGCAGCATTTGCGTATTCCATAGAATTAATAAATGTCATAAACCACCAACCTTGCAATTTAATACTATCTTTTTTGCGCTTATCTTCTAATGCGCTTTCATATTCATCTTCAATTTCCTCATAATTAGATTCCATGGTAAAATGAGAACTGTTTTTAAGAAGGCCTTTACTAGTCCAGTCTTCTAACTTCTTAAGCATGGCTCTCTTTTTGCGGCGCTTTTCTAAATCAGTCATCTTAGATCCAGAGGAAATATTGTTTACGGGAATCTCGTTAATTTTAGAATATCCATCCCAAGTCTTTGTGTTACCCGCGCTTTCGCGAGTGGCTTGTCCAAGATTTGAATCATTGTTATTGCTTTCTTCCACGTTTAAAGATACCTTTTTTGCTGAAGAATCGCCACCACCCAATCCAAATAGATTAGATGCGAAACCAGTAAAGGTTTTAGTAGAACTATTTGAAGCGGCGGCGCCAGACAATTCATTTAATTCGCTTTCTAAATTATCTAATTCGCCTAAATCTAAATTGATACCCGAAGAACTCGATGATTTTTTTTTATCATTCATCAGCAATTCAATACCACCGCCAAAATTAACAGATGGCGTCGACGATTCGTTAAAACTTAAAGAAATTGGTTCTAAATCATTTAATCCAATGTCAATTACTTCCATTATCTTATGTTATTAAGACAATAATTATTTTTATATCATACGCAATCTATATATTATTTATATTTTCAAAACATTACCGCTGTCTATATTTTTGTTTTTAATGTACCAAATCCCTTGTAAGAAACAGTCTGCCAAATCGTCCTTTTTTTTCGTATTTAATGAATCTTTCCATATTTGAAACGCCGGATTTGCATCAATGATTTGATTGCAATATTTAATTCCATCGCTTTTGTTTTTTTTGTAACCACTAGGCTCCATTTCATTTTTAGGCGCAATAGTGTTTTCTAACGAGGATTGCTTTTGAAATTGCTTTAATTTATTAGCAGAAGAGACAAATTCAATTTTAGCTGCAGGAACCTTCATAATAAAATATTGGGCTAACATTCCTTGTATTGTTTTCATACGATTCGCGATAGGCGAAATTTGGTTCTCAATAATTACACAATTAATATCAGAAAGTTCATTGATATTATCCAAACATGTTTGCATGTTTCTACCAATGTTTATTAAATCAGTTTCGCCAGCAGTTTTTGCTTTTTTTAGTATAATAGATTCAAAGCACTGTTTCTCATAAAACGCAATAACAAATTCTAGTATATCTTTTTTTAAAAGCTTTTCTGGATTTTCAGCCAAATTGTGCGATTGACATATTTGTAATAATTCGGTAACTTTCATCTTTTTCAAAGAAGCAACTTTGTTTTTATTGTTTGGTATAATAAATTGAGAACATGCTTTTGCGTGCTTTTCGCAATAGAAACCACCGTTCTTTTTATATTTTGCGTTTTTGCTACACTGTTTTGCCGATAATTTCTTTGTTTTTGGTGGAATCGTGCAAGAACATACATGTTTTTCTTCGATTTCGTCCATTAAATTGAGAACATTCCAATCAAAAATAGACATTGAAGAATCCATAGAAAAAATACAATACGCCATATTTTTGATTCCTACGTCAAAACTAATTAGTTTCATTATAATATATCATATTAATTATGATATATTTTTAACTAGTAGTTAGGAAAAACTATAATTTTTATTTTCTTTGTCTAGACATTATATATTCTTGCGTAACAACTGGCGAAACTTTACGAGCTTCTAACTGTTCACGAGTTAAATAAATTTGCTTCAAATCAGTGGATTCGTAACCAAGCGGCTTTGTTTGATCTAATATGGATTTATATTTATAAGGCGTATTTTCAATTCCTTGTGCTAAGTTAGATTGAATGCTAGGAATATCTATAGGGCGTTTAAAATAACCTACATCGTTACATGTCTCTCGAAAATTGTATTCCATAATGTCCTTAGAATTTTTTGTTAAATATTCACGATATTGCCAGTTGGATTTTATATTATTGCTATTTATTAAATCAGCGTTAATTGTAGATTCTGGTTGCCATCCACCAACAATGGATCTTCCGTCACTCATTAATGGGGGGAATTCTGGGTATTTATTATTTGCGCCATACCCTAAAGATGATTTGGGTATCGTTTCTTTAATTACTGGATATGCACATTCTAATCTTTCGCCTTGACTAAACATATTGATTTATATAAATGCTTTATATTTTTATTCATCGACGCCTTCTAACATTTTTAATAAATCATTCTTTTTAAGTTTGCTAGGATCGCTGCACAATCCCTTGGTAATAACAAGGGTTTTTAATGATTGTAAAGTCATTTTGCGGTAAACTTCCTTTGCCGATTCCTTTTGAGATTGAGAGTCATCGCTGGTTTCTTCTAAATTTTCGGATTCTATTTTCTCAACATGAATTGTTTCAGTATTTATTTCTGATAGTTCTTCACTAACTAGTTGATTATCATCTTCGACGACAGGTTCGGATTCATCTTCACCCAATTGTTCAGTTTCGCCTTCACCTAATTGTTCGGTTTCATCTTCGACAACTGCTGTCAATTCGCTTAAACTAACATTGATAACTTTTACGGCTTCATCTACCTCAAAGGTAATAGGTGCTAAATCCGGCATACTTTCGTCGTCTTCTGTGTCACTGTCGTCTTCATCACTGTCTTCATCATTGTCGTCCGATTCGCTATCAATTTCAGATACGTTAATCTTTTCAAAATGCGATGGTGTAAATGTGACGGGAACTGTAAGAGTTGCTTGTTTAACAGCGGGCTCTTCATGTGTAAACATCCGACTAGCAATGTGTTGACTGTTTTTTAATATATAAATTTCTTTTACGATATTATTAATAATTTCTAACATAGTATCGGTTTTTTGTTCTATTACAGAAATTCGCTGCTTAAAATGATAAACTAATAACAATATTAAAACAAACGTTATTCCTAAACTAATAAAAAATATGGTCTCGATGAAATTGAAAACGCCCATTTTACTATTCTTATAAAATATAAATAACATTATTACGTAATGTTTAAATTGATTTTTAGTGTATATCAAAAAATAATATGCTATAATATATAATAATGGATAGTCAAACAAAAGCACCATCTATTGTGGCATCAAATGGCACAAGTGTCTTTAGTAATAAAAATATAATCATCATGGTTTTGTCGTTTTTGCTTATTTTTTCATTTTTAGGCGTAAATTTGTTATCTATTTTTGGAAGCTGGGTGCAAACAATTATTAACATTTTTGGTCCACTAGTCGCTCAAATACTATCAGTCTTTGGATACACAGCAGGAACAGTTATTGACAAATCTACTGATTTAGTAACAGACGTGGCGAAAAGTGGAATAGATATAGCTGGTGGAACTATACATTCAATTGGTGGATTACTCAAAGATGCGAGCGATGATAACATTGATAGTAAAGCAAAGAGCCAATTAGACGCATCTACAAAACCTAAAAATTTAGATAAAAAAATAAACTCTGGTAGCGACAACAAACCACCACATGAACCTAGTCCGGCCCCATCGACAAATCCCATACAAAACCCCATAACGTCACAAAAAACATCCTGGTGTTTAGTAGGCGAATATCAAGATAAACGCGGATGCATTGAAATTGGTCAAGCTGACCAATGTCTTTCTGGACAAGTATTCCCAAATCAAAAATTATGCTTAAATCCTACGTTAGGACAGGGACCACCCACGCCCTTAAAAAGTCAAGCAACGCACTAAAATAATTTAAGTGAAAATAAATATAAACCTTTTAATTGCTTTATATTTATTATGATTGACGTATTTTATTACTTTCGTTTATATGTTCTCGAATTACAAGAACATAAATGGTTTTTACATTTTGCAAGTCCTTCAAATGACGAATATTTATGGATAGAATGTGCTTCTCAGTTTCCATTTGTTAATAAATATTTACCTGTAAAAACAGTTGAAGTAATAAAGATAGATAGCATTTTAGATATAGATTTTTATGTAAAAAAATACATGTATTGTTATGGAATAGAAAATGTTCGCGGCGGCTCTTATTCCGACGAAATATTAAACAACAATGCTAAAACATTCTTAAATAACGAAATAAATGCTGACGGGTCAAACTATTTTAAAAATCAAATAATGATGGATAATATTTATAAAAAATATGTTGGTTTTACACAATTTTGCGTTGAAAACGCCCAAATGGCAACGTTACCTTCACTCATTTATTCCCACGAAGTGGGCATTTTGAATGAGAAAATGTGTAAAAGAGAGGAAGATTTTACAAAGGAAATGCGTTATTTACAAGAAGAATTAATAAAATGTAGAGAAGTTAAGAAAAAAATAAAGTATATTGGTCCAATAAATAGATCAATTCTAGATGATCTAGATTGGTTAGTTTATTACATTGTTTGCGTAGTTACGAATGAAGAAAATAAAAAAATATCACCACAAGATAGTGTAAAATATAGAAAAATAATAGAAAAATTAAAAACAGCTAAAAACGTTTTTACAAATGTTCTTGAACAGCCTATAAAATATGATGATAATATTGTATTTTTGAAAAATCCCGAGTTTATATTAGATGATTTTTTTTACCATTCACACATAGAAAATGTAAAACAAAGATGTGCCAAAAATATGGAAGCTGTCGAAAAACAAATAAGATATTTTGAATATATGTGTTATTTTATTATAAATAGATTAGAAGAATTTGAGTTCGATTTGTCAACTTATAACGAAGAATGTATATTGGTTTCCATAAACTATTTGAATAATGTTATAGAATTGAAAAATTGAAAAGTTTTTGATAATTATGAAAAACAAAACAAAGCATTAATCATGGTGAAAATTACGAAGGATTCTGCATTTCGTGAATTTCTTGACAATAAAGATAATCTGGCGGCAATTTTTGGATTTCATGTTCCAAAAATAAATCTATGGCTAGAAAGTGCCGGTCAAGCAAAACTTCATGAATATACGTTATATATTGAATGGAAGAGTAATGTTGTTTATGTAATTGAAGCTCATAGTAGAGACGGGGAAACCGTACCAGAAGAGAAAATTTACGAAGACGTCCCATTTTCTATGAGTGAAACTAAATCAATCTTTAATGATTATTTTAAAGAATATTCATCTTTGAGTTCGTATGTACAAATTGAGAATTTGAAAGCAACGCCACAGAATAATTATTGTTACTCAAATTCATCGAATGCATTCAAGTATCAGGGTTATAAATGCGATTTAAAAGTGTGTTACAACGACATGACAAGAGTTCCTTATCCTAGTGTGCATTTTGAGTATAGATCAAGACATTTACCATCACAAGAAAGCGCCAAGGAAATAGAGAAATTAACAAAAGAAATAGAGGCGTTGAAAAAGAAAAACACGGAACTAGTTGATACAGTTACGCAAGTAAATAATCAGCTAGAAAGGGGTAGAGTTGGTAGAAATAAACTAAGGTCAAAACTTGGCGAAACAAAAAAGCGAATGAAGATTTCGCTCGTTGAAATGTATAAAAGTCGTGAGGATAAAGTTTGCGGTATATGTTTGGATAACATTTTGCCAGATAATTTGATGATTACTAATTGTTGTCATATGTTTTGCAAAGGGTGTGTTGATGGATGGTCAAAGAGCGCGAGTCAGAATTCGGACAAATGTCCAGAGTGTAGGATGAAGGGGTTTTTGACTGAATAAAATTATTATTATTATATTAATAAAAATTTTTTTATTGTGCGTTCATCGACACAGTATTATATGCAATATTGTTGCTTGGTCCGTTAATTGTACAATTCTTTGGACTGTATGAATTTGGGGTTGCGTTAACTATACCATTATAAGAATCCTGTGATAAATTACAATAAATTCCAGTATTAGAAACAATTTTGGGGTCGTTCACATCGGTATTCATACTTAATGTTAGTCCTATATCATAAACAAATCCTGGTTCTGTGTACAAAACTAAATTATTTACAGTAATCATTCCGTAATAAATATATGCGCTGTAAACAGCGTTTTTAGTTGCGCCATGTATTGACACAGTATTTCTAGGATAAGTAATAGTCGGTATAACACTGGTTACTAGGTTATTTGAAAAATAAATGTTACATATGGGTTTAAAATTAAAATTAAATGATATATCAAAACTATTATACGAAGTGTTGCTTCCTGTAACATATATTGCAACAGGTGTGGAAAAATTAAACGTAAGGTATGAAGATTCTACATTATCACTTATGATTATCGTTGCTATAGTTTTTTCTACAGAGTTTTTTAACATAATGTCGGGCGTTGGATAAAAATTCCATTCAGCATTTGGTCTAGGATTTATTATAGCATAAGGATCTGCGTTTGTTGCAAAGTTATAAAGAGGAACGGAATTATCTTTAAATAAATATGTTATTGGTCCAGGAACATCGCAAGACGAAGTGGCTGTTGGTATACTTGTATCATTAGGACACGTAAGAATTTTATTTCCAAATCGCGGGTTTGTAATCTTAGAATAAATTTCTTTTTTTGTTGTTCCATTTGTTTGCTGACCTTGTTTATAACTTAATACTTCTGCTTTTCTTCGCATGTTTAATTTATTGTTAAAAAGGTTAAAGTCATAATTGGGGTCGAGGTCTTGTTGCATTTTATACGGATTTGATGGCGTCACACGATTGGGTGGAACATTATGTAATTGATTTTGAATACGTTGATAACATATAGAAGTTAGATCACCCATCTATATATTAAGAGGATAAATTAGATGAATACCACGAATTAGACAAATATGTATAATTTCCTAATTGAGAAGTGTCCAATGAGCTGGCGTTTAGATTTGGCCCACTGTAGACAATTGAATTAATTTGAAATGCGTTTAGCGCTTGTCCATAGTATCTTAAATTTGACAAACTTCCCGAAAATCCACCGTTTTGGAATAGATTTATATCATAATAGTTTTGCTTAGGAACGTTGGTATATATTTTACGAGATGTTACAATACCATTTATATAAACGTCCATGATGGTATTTTGCATGCGTATTGCTACGTGAACCCATTTTCTTAATGGTACATTTGGTATTATTACTGTATTATTTATGTCAGTTGCGTCATTAGTGTTCATTATTATTTCTAAAGAAGAACCTTTACCATTTACATTACCACTAGTGCCAGTAGACGGTACGTTAACGTTTCCACTAATTAAATATACACCGGGACTATTGTTAGTGCTTGCTATTCCACCTTTTCCATCAAATGAACTGGTTCCGGTATAAGAGCGATCCCCTTTGTTAAATACGTGTTGGTGCTTTGTTCCATCGCCAAGATCTGCGACATATATCCAAAAAGACCATGTGAATTCTAAACCATTTGACTTATTATTAGACCGTTGTATTGCGACAGAGTTAGCTACGGTTGGATCAGTGGATATAATTTTTCCCGAATTAGCATCGACTTTGCCCTTTATTACAAAAGGATTTACTGATGGATTAGTGAAATATGTGATTAACGTTATTCCTAAATTCATAAGAAATAAAAAACCAATAACAACTATAATGAGGAAAGCAAACTTGGCAACAATCGTATTTGATTGTAAAAACCCTTTAGACGCCGATGCACCGGCCTGCGCCTGTTGGCTAAATCCACTTACAGAATCATTAAAATTATCTTTTGCAGAATTAACCGTATTTGTTAATGCGTCACCAGTGGCTTTTAATCTATCTTGTATTTGAAGATTAGGTATTGTTGGTGGTTGAATATTCATATT
>Ga0136644_10001045_pt1 | contig 22013 bp, 20 predicted proteins | sample C_130820_EF_Meta_FD_94780 | JGI IMG/M metagenome (GOLD analysis project Ga0136644, IMG submission 94780) | Freshwater microbial communities from Lake Croche, Canada to study carbon cycling - C_130820_EF_MetaG (v2) (version 2) | ecosystem: Environmental > Aquatic > Freshwater > Lake | place... | reverse complement strand
ATTACACACCATTAAACGCTGAGTTTATTATTGATAATGTATTAAACGGTAATTACAACAGTGTTATTTTAGGTTCAAAATATATTATGTTGGACACTTACCACGATGGTACATTTGAAAAAGAATTTTATGACCATTTGGTGTCAATTAACTATAAAGGTTATTTGTTACTTGATGATATTCATTTGAATTTTGAAATGGAAAGATTTTGGGGTTCAATCACCAAAGAAAAATATGATATTACAAACATTGGTCACTTAACAGGAACTGGTGTTGTTTATTTTAAATAATTTATGAGTTTAGAGAGTATTAAAAAATATTTTGAACCAAAATCTATTTTGGATATTGGAGCAAATGTTGGTCAATTTTATAATGAAATTAAAAATATATTTCCAAATTCATATTATTATTTAGTTGAGGGTAGTGAAAGTTGTGAAGTAGTATTGGAAACATTTAATGTTGATTATTCAATTTGTTTATTGAGTGATTCTGAAAAAGAAGTTGATTTATACATTAGAAAAAACGAACCAATATGTACGGGTAATTCAATTTATCGTGAAAATACGTCTTTTTATGATGATGACCAAATTATTGTAGAAAAAAAACAAACTAAAACTCTTTCTAATCTTTTAAACAATCAAACATTTGATTTAATTAAAATTGATGTTCAAGGTTCTGAAATTGATATTATAAATGGTGGGTTAGATATCATTAAAGAGGCTAAAGGTATTCTAATGGAAGTATCTTTAATGGAGTACAATCAAAATGCCCCCACAAAAGAATTTGTTTATGAATATATGGATAACTTGGGTTTTAAACCTGTTGAACTTATTGGAAACATAAATCATCCTTTGACCTACGAATTAATTCAACAAGATATACTATTCTTAAACAAAAAATATGATAACACATTGGCAATATAATGGTTCTGTTAAGAACCTAATCGGTGACGTAAAAAAATTAATATCAGATAACAACTATAAAACAATTGATATTGGTGCTTCTTTACAATTTTGGTCATATCCTGAATGTAAATTTGTTGCCGACATTGTTAAAATAGAACAAGAGGGTGTTAAATTTTTTGATTTTAACATTCAAAATAAAAACACCTGGACTGAGTTATTAAACTATGTTGCGGAACACGGTAAGTTTGATTACAGTATCTGTTCACACACATTAGAAGATGTAATAACACCAACAGATTTATTAGAATTACTACCTAAAATATCTAAGAAGGGTTATATAGCAATCCCATCAAAATATAATGAGTTTATGTTTTTATGGGACAACAAATATAGGGGTAATGCTCATCATAAACAAATTATTGATGTAAAAGATGACATGATTTGTATATACCCAAAATACCCATTCATTGAGGTTTTTGAAGAGACTGATAAAGTTTTAGAAAATAATTTAGGTAATGAACTTGTTGTTTTTTGGGAAGATGAAATTCCTTATAAATTTTTCGCACAAGACAATATTTTCCATAGTGATGGTGATTTAATCAAACAATTCTATAAACAGATTTCAAGTAATTAATATGAAAAATATTGCGTTAATAACGGCTTTATTTGACTACCCCGAATATTATGAACCTTCTTTTTATAAGAATGCTTTAAAGTATTTTTCACCTGAAGATATTCATGTTGTAAGAAATTCTGGTTTGATTACAGATGGTTCTTATTATGATAAATTATACTTTTATAAAACAGTAAAAGTATTAGAATATATTGAATCAAACATTGTTGGGAAATATGATTATATTCTATTTTTAGATGCTACAGATACCAACTTTATTAAATCACCTGAGGGTATTATAGAAAAGTTTCAATCTTTAAATTGTAGTCTTATTATGGGGGCTGAAAAAGGTTTATGGCCACCAACAAACTATACTCATTTGTATGAGAATAAAAGAGCTATAAATGAAAGTAAGTATTTAAATTCTGGTACTTATTTTGGATATACAGATAAAATTGTAGACCATCTAAAAGATATTATTGAAAAAGAATATCAAACAGGAATTGATGACCAAGGTAGATGGACAATTCAATATATACTTCACGATGATATTATTATTGACCAAGAACGTGATTTTTTCTTTAGTACTTTAGACACTAAAGATAGTGTTAAGATAGAAAATGGGGAAGTTTCACTTTTAAATTTGGATGCCTATATTATACATGATAATGGTCCACATAATGAAAATACCATTAAATTAACACAAACTTTAAATGAAAACAATTAGAATAACCAGACAAGGGTTTCCAAATGTTGGTCAACATAGTTGGATGAACTATTTCAAATTTATTTTATCAAAGAAATATAATGTAATTATTGACCCAATAAATCCTGATATTGTAATACACTCTGATTTAAATTACAATGAAAGTCAAATTGATACGTATACAGGTCAATTACAAACAAATCATAATCAATCTGATAAGAATAAAAAATTTTTATATGTATCAGGTGAGGTTGCGGATTTTAGAAGTCCAATCTTATCAAATGAAAATCAATGGGCTTTGGGATATAATAAATTTGAACACGAAAGATACTTGAGACAACCATCAGGTGTTTTTGATGTGTGGACTTTATACAATGAGGCAAGGTTAGTTGATAGTCCTTTAAATTGGTTAACCGAAAAAAGAAATTTTGATGTAATATCAAAAAGAAATACTGGTTTTTGTTCAATTACTCAAGCTTCAAATAATGATTTTAGGGGTGAGGTCTTTGATAAATTATCGGAATATAAAATGGTTAGTTCTTCAGGTCCTTGGAGACAAACATTACAGGGTGATGACACTTTAAATAAATACCAATGGCAAAATCACTTATATCTTGGTAGAATTGATGGATTGACTTATAGAGAAAAAATAGGTTTGTTTCAAAAATACAAATTTAATATGTCAATTCACTACACAAATACCGATTATATTTTACAAGAAAAAATATACCACGCATTTTTTAGTGGGGCAATTCCAATATTTTTTGGTAATAAACACATTTTAGAAGAAGGTTTTAATCCTGAAAGTTTTATTAATTTACACGACTTTACTGATTTAAATGACTTTTTATCTTTAGTTAAAGAAATTGATAATAACGAAACATTACATAGAAAGTATATTGAATCTCCAATTTTTGTAGATAACAAATTACCTGATTATTATAGTTTTGATTATACCCTTAATTTCTTAGAAAAAATTGTTGAGTCATAATGAAATATATTTTTACAACATTAGCTGTAGGTGAATCTTACGTTAAAAACGCTTCTGAGTGTTATACAAAATATAGCGAAAAATGTTCAGCGGATTTTAATATTACAACTAACGAACTTTGTGAAGTTGGTCCAAAAGTTAATTTAGATTTATTTAAATTAGACAGATATGATGATGGAAATCCAGGTTTTTCATTTTTCTTAAACTTAAAAGTTTTGTCATTAAAACATTGTTTGGATAAAGGGTATGACTACATAATATACAATGATGCCGATTGGAGGATGACAGAAAATTTTAGTGAGGATAAATTATTTAATATGTTCAATCATATGGAAAAGAATAATTTAGATTTTTTATTTGAAAGACCTTCTAAAATTGGTGACCATAAAAAAAATATGAGTGGTTGTTTTTTTGATAGAAAAATGGTTGATTATCATGTGTTTGAACACACAAAGTGGGATGAAGCTCACGTTGTTAATGAACAATTTATGGTGTTTAAAAACAATTGGAAATTTAGATATTTTGTGAGAAGATGGGAAGAGTTTTTATGGTATTCAATACACAATAATATAAGAAATTACCCTGATGGATTTGATATTGGTGTATCAGCATTAGAAGCTGAAATGAAGTGGGATTGGGATAGTTTTAGAGGTCACATACCATCTTGTTTTGAGTTTCATGATAAAGCAGGTAATTTACACGTAAGATTTTAAATAATATGAATATACAAGAAAATATAACAAAATTTACTAACCTTGATGCGAATGATAGTTTATCAGGGTTTCAAGGACACACCGCACAACAATATCATGGCGCGTTTGAAGTGTTTTATAATTTTATTAAAGATGTAAAACCAAAAAGAATATTAGAAATTGGAACTTCATTGGGGGGATTTACAACTTTTTTAAAGATTGTTTGTGATGAACTTAATTTGAATACTAACATTAGAAGTTATGATATTAATAGACATCCTTGGTATGATGATATTATTGCTCGTGGTGTAGACATTCGTGTAGAAAACATTTTTACTGATGGGTTTATAGATTTTGACCAAGAAGTTAAAGATTATATTCAACAAGATGGTATTACAATTGTATTGTGTGATGGTGGATGGAAAATTGGAGAATTTAATGTAATTTCAAAATACATTAAAAATGGTGATTTTATTTTGGCTCATGATTATGCCGAAAATAAAGAAGTCTTTGAAACAAAAATTCAAAATAAAATTTGGAATTGGCATGAAATTGCGGATTCCGATATATCAAAAGCGTCTGAAGAAAATAATTTAAACATCTATGATAAAGATACATTTGAAAATGTTGTTTGGACTTGTAGGAGAAAAGAATTATGAGCGGATTAACTTTAGTAACAGGACTTTGGAATATTAAAAGAGACGGATTATCAGAAGGATGGTCACGTTCTTTTCAACATTATTTAGATAAGTTTGAACAACTATTACAAGTAGAAAATAATATGATTATTTTCGGTGATTCTGAATTAGAATCATTTGTTTTTGAAAGAAGAACTCGTGAAAATACGATGTTTATTACCCGTTCTCAAGATTGGTTTAAAAATGAATTTTATGATAAAATTCAAGAAATTAGAACAAACCCAAATTGGTACAATCAAGCAGGTTGGTTATCAGAATCAACACAAGCGAAATTAGAATTGTATAATCCATTGGTAATGTCTAAAGTGTTTTTACTTAATGATGCTAAAATTATGGACTCGTTTGATTCAGAACAAATGTTTTGGATTGACGCTGGATTAACTAATACCGTACATCCAGGGTATTTTACTCACGATAAAGTTCTGAATAAATTATCAAAATATACAAACAAATTTAGTTTTGTTTGTTTCCCATACGAAGCCAATACAGAAATACATGGTTTTACATATGACAATATAAATCAAATTGCGGGAACGAAAGTTGATATGGTTGCCCGTGGTGGTTTTTTTGGTGGTCCAAAAAGTCTAATTGGTGATATTAATGGAATTTATTATAACCTATTAAGTTCAACTTTATCACAAAATTTAATGGGAACTGAAGAATCAATATTCACAATTATGTGTTATAAACACTCGGACATTATTGATTATTTTGAAATTGAAGGTAATGGATTGTTTGGTAAATTTTTTGAAGATTTAAAAGATGATAAATTAGAAAAAAAATGTAAGTCAGTAAATACAACATTAAATGATGACTTAGACAATAATAACTCAGCGTTATATGTAATAACATTTAATAGTCCAAACCAATTTGAAACATTAATGAAATCTATGGAAGTTTATGATATGGATTTTATTAACAAACCAAAGAAGTTTTTATTAGATAATTCTTCAGATTTATCAACTACCGAGAAATACTCGGAACTTTGTGAAAAATATGGTTTTGAACATATTAAGAAAGACAATTTAGGTATTTGTGGTGGTAGACAATGGATTGCTGAACACTCAGAAGAAAATGGATTTGATTTTTACTTCTTCTTTGAGGATGACATGTTCTTCTATCCTAATAAAGGTGAGGTTTGTAGAAATGGATTTAACAGATTCGCACAAAATTTATACAAAAATACAATAGAAATTGTAAAAAAATATCACTATGACTTTTTAAAGTTTAATTATTCAGAATTTTTTGGTGATAATGGAATACAATGGTCTTGGTATAATGTACCACAAGATTTTAGAGTAAAACATTGGCCTGAAAAACCAACATTACCTGTTCACGGACAAGACCCAAATGCTCCAAAAACAAGATTCAAAAATATTAGAACATACAATGGAGTCCCATTTATTGATGGTGAAATTTATTATTGTAATTGGCCACAAGTGGTTACACGTCATGGAAACAAAAAAATGTTCTTAGAAACAACATGGGCAAGACCATTTGAACAAACTTGGATGAGTTATATGTTCCAAGAAACAATTAAAGGAAATATTACACCAGCAATGTTGTTAATGACACCAACAGAACATGATAGATTTGAATTTTATGATGGCTCATTAAGAAAAGAATCTTAATGAGTATTTATATGTAATGGATTTTAACATTAAGAAAAACGCAACATTGCCACTTTTAAAAATGCAAGTGGTTAGAGACGGTAGAAGTGAATACCAATCATTTATGGATTCATTAGGCGAAGCGTCAATTTTCTTTACAATGATTAATGAAGGAAGTGGGATTCCAAAAATTGTTTCAAAACCCGCATATATTGTAGAGGTAGTTGGAAATGACCCAAATGATTTACCCGAGTATTATGTATATTTTAAATTCACCGCTCGTGATACAAATACAGTTGGTCGTTATGTCGGTCAATTTTTAATTCAATACAATAATGGTTTATTGGGTGGACCTGAAGGAAATCTTATCTTACCTTTGAGAGATGAATTATTCATCAATGTCCAAGATAGTTTTATATCAACAGCCGCTCGCGGGTGTTGTTGACGGAAACAAATTTAATGACTATACTTTTATCAATGAGTAAGACAAACTCCGTATTTCACGGAAGATAATAGGTCACTCGGTTAAAATTTATAGAAATGATATCAAACGAAGAAATTAAAGCGTTCTTGGAAGGTGGCGACCCCGAACAATTCATTGTGTCCATAGAATTTGATTATGTGACAGACGCAATCTACAAAGTTAAAGAAGTTCCTGGTAAGGGAAAACAAATCATAAAAGATAATTTTATACCTTTTGCTTGGGTCGGTGACCTAAAGGGTTTAAATTTTTATCAAGGCTCAAAAGGATTACAAAAAGAGGCCATGTCAAAACATAAAATTGTTATTGACAAATTAGAAACCCACGATAATGAAAGATTAGAGAATGGTTTAACCTATATGGTTAAATGTCTTGGTGGATACCGTTCATTGGTTCAATTTTTCCGTGATGGTGGTATTGACCCTTGGGGTGATAGAGCAAAGGACAAGTTCCTTATGTTACCTCCTGTAGAACAATATCTTATTCAGAAGGAAAAACGACTATTCAAAGGATATGAAGAATACAATGACATAACCCGACTTGTATTTGACTTAGAAACGACCTCACTTGAACCAAAGGATGGTCGTATATTCATGATTGGAATAAAAACAAACAAAGGGTTCCACGAGGTAATTGAATGTGACACAGAAGAAACTGAAAAGTTAGGTTTAATTAAATTCTTTGATACAATTAATGAACTTAAACCATCTATCATTGGTGGATATAACTCATTTAACTTTGACTGGTTGTGGATTTTTGAACGAGCCAAGGCACTTGGATTGGATATAAAGAAGATAGCCAAGTCACTTAACCCCCAACGTTCCATATCTCAGAAAGAACAAATGTTGAAGCTTGCCAATGAGGTAGAAAGATACCCACAGACCTCAATGTGGGGGTATAACATCATTGATATCTTACACTCAGTTCGTAGAGCCCAAGCGATTAACTCAAACATTAAGTCAGCAGGTTTGAAATACATAACTCAGTACTTGGAGATTCAAGATGAAGACCGTGTATACATTGACCACACTGAAATTGGTCCTATGTACGCCAAAAAAGAAGATTATTGGTTTAATGTTAAAAACGGAAAGTATAAAAAGGCAGATAATCCACAATTTGATGACCTTGATACACGTTTTCCTGGTACATATATCAAGACTACAGGTGATAAAATTGTAGAACAGTATCTTGATGATGACTTAGATGAAACCTTACGTGTGGATGACGAGTTTAACCAAGGTTCATTCCTTTTGGCTTCGTTGGTTCCCACAACTTATGAGCGTGTAAGTACGATGGGTACGGCAACTTTATGGAAGATGATTATGTTGGCTTGGTCTTATAAGTACAACTTGGCTATTCCGGCTAAACAAGATAAGACTGACTTTGTTGGTGGATTGTCTCGTTTGATTAAAGTGGGTTATTCTACATCTGTATTGAAGTTGGACTTTAGTTCACTTTATCCATCTATTCAGTTGGTACATGATGTGTTTCCTGATTGTGATGTGACAGGTGCGATGAAAGGATTATTGGGTTACTTTAGAAATTCTCGTATTATGTACAAACAATTGGCTGAAGAGTTTGAGAAGAGTGACCCTAAGAAGTCAAAGTCATATGACCGTAAACAGTTACCGATTAAAATCTTTATTAACTCAATGTTTGGAGCGTTATCTGCACCACAAGTATTTCATTGGGGTGATATGTACATGGGTGAACAGATTACTTGTACCGGTAGACAATACCTACGTCAGATGATTGGTTTTTTTATGAAACGTGGATATGAACCATTGGTTATGGATACGGATGGTGTGAACTTTTCATCACCATCTAATATTAGTGACCGTAAATACATTGGTCGTGGTTTGAATTGGAAGGTGGTTGAAGGTAAAGAATACGTTGGTGCAGCTGCGGATATTGCCGAATACAATGACATATTCATGAGAGGTGAGATGGCTTTGGATAATGATGGTGTTTGGCCGGCTTGTATTAACTTGGCTCGTAAGAATTACGCTTTGATGACAGATAAAGGTAAAATCAAATTGGTTGGTAACACTATTAAATCAAAGAAATTACCAGGTTATATTGAAGAGTTCTTGGATAAAGGAATTAAGATGTTACTTCAAGGTCAGGGTAAAGATTTTATTGAGTATTACTATGAATACCTACAAAAGATTTATGATATGAAAGTTCCTTTGGCAAAAATTGCCCAAAGAGCAAGAATTAAACATTCTTTGAGTGATTATAAATTCCGTTGTACTCAAAAAACAAAGGCTGGTTCATTAATGTCACGTCAAGCACATATGGAACTTGCAATTCACCACAACTTAAGTGTTAACTTGGGTGATGTGATTACTTATGTAAATAACGGGTTAAGAGCATCTCATGGTGATGTAGTTAAAAAGGGTGATAGTTTGGTTTTGAATTGTTATTTGTTGGACCCTGCGGAATTGGAAGCAAATCCTGATTTAACAGGAAATTACAATGTGGCAAGAGCAATTGCAACTTTTAACAAACGTATTGACCCATTATTGGTTGTATTCAAAGATGAAGTTCGTGAATCGTTAATAGTAAATGAACCTGAAAAACGTGGAATATTTACAACCGCACAATGTGAATTAATTAATGGACATCCATTAGGTGAAGGTGACCAAGATGATTTAAATGATGTATTAACAATTTCTGAACAAGAAATGTCTTATTGGAAAAAACGTGGATTGGAACCTTTTTATATCTATGAAAAGGCTGAAGAAGGTTGGGAAAATCAAATTACGGGATTACCAAATCTTCAAACCATCTGAAGATAAGATATACCAATTTTGATTGATGAAAATAAACTCTACACAAGAACCTTTGTCTAATGAAATTTCATCCCATTCTTCATCAATACTATTCATGTCAGGTATAATCAAAGTCTTGGTCATTGCCTTAATTTTGATTCTATCTGTTGTGGTAGAATTTAATTTGAGTTTACAATTATCAACACCTCTGATAACAATGGCATATTCTCCATTTGTGGTGTATTCGGGTTCAGAAACTATTGCAAGTTCTGATGTTTTGATTCTGTAACCGTTGATTATTTTTTCAATCGGTATTGATTTGATTATAGGCATATATTAAACAACTGTAATTGGTATAGGCATCGCTCTAAATTTCAATTGTTTGTTTAAATTTTCGGCGATGAGTGCTTCTTTCTCCATTTGTTTTTCAGGACGAAGTCTTTCTAGTCTTTCTTTTAATTCTGTAACTAACATTGTCTTCTCATCTTTTGACTCAGTAGCCAAAGATTGATAATCCATAGTTAATTCACTATCTGGTGTCTTTAAGTTACCACTGAATTTACCCCTTACACGAGCTAAGGTTTCTTTACAGTATGCGGTGAACCATCTTCTAACCCATTGTCTTGCAGGGTCGTTTAAATCAATCCAATTTAATTCGTCTAATGGAATATCTGAAGGTAATTTTACAATGTCAGGATTATCTTTAAGACATTGGTCTCTGTCATTATCGGTTGTATCATAATACCAATACCAAACTTTACCCCTCATTAATTCGTTATCACCAAAGTCAAATCTACCACCAGGTGTATTATACAACATAACCGCTCTTTTTCCGTCAGGAAGTGCCGTTACACGATAACTAACATCGGGTTGTATAATTCTTCTTTTAAGATTTAAATCTTGTTGTCTTGCCAACACATCGTATGATGAAAACATGAAGTAACCTCCACCACCACCTGTTTGAGCAAATCCACCAGGTCCTCCAACTCCACCAGCACCACCAAGACTATTCATTGACCAAGGGTCAAATAACAAATTGTTTTGTTCGGCTGGTGAATACCATAAAAGTTCGTTAATTTCACGACCTGCAGGTATTTCATATATTTGTACGTTTTGTTGTAATTCAAAATAATCCTTTTTAAGAACCCAAGGACCTGAATTTTGAAGACCAACAATTTTAGAATATGCGTAAGTGTATTGAGTTTCCCAATCAAGACTTCTTCTAATTAAAGCGTTCGCAACTGATTGGGTATCCAAATTCATACCATACAATGTTGTCCATTGTGATTCAATCAACCAATCATAAAGATACTGCGTATAATCACCGATGGATAATTCAAGTAATGAATCCATCATTTCAAACTCCAATTCAACAGCTCTTAATGGAGCACCAAGTTGATTTAAAATCCTGTTATACAGTTTGGTTCTTTCTGGTTCAGCAATAACTACCATAGTCTTTTGTATATAAATATCAGGTTATTATAATTGATACAACTTGGCATCAATTGGAAAATAATAAACTCCGTCAATAATTTTTGTATTTGAATTATCAAAGATTACCATATCATCCAAACGTTTCATAAAAATCATCCAATTTGTTTGATATTTTTTAACATTTGCGGTTCCGTCAACTTTATACATGTCATCGTTTCTTGTTATGTAACTGAATGGTTTTACCTGTGCGGTTTTTTCAACACCATCAATCATAATCTTAACATCAACACCCGTCATCATATCCTCTTTATTTCCAAGTTCCCCAATACGAGTCACATTTTCATCACCAAATTGTTTTTTAAGTTTTTCAACAACAGCATCTTCAGTTTTATTACCTTTGTCTGATGTTACACCCATCACACTCATAATTGTTTTAAATGTTTCGGACTCCAATGAGAATACTCTAAACTTAACTTTGTTTAGAACTTTCAACATTCTTGCCATTTCAATAACTTGTTCTCTTGGTGTTTTTCCTGAAAAAATTATTGGTTCTTCACCAACCTTTGTAAGATATTTGTTTATATCTTTTTTCAATACACAAAATGCACTGTAGTTTGTATTCAAGTAATTGATTACTGACCTACCTTCACCTTCCAAATTGTATACACCCGACATTTGTCCTTTTGCATATTCATCTTTGTTGTAGTATCTATCGGCAAATGTCTCTTTCAAAATTTGCATGATGGCGTTTTTGTAAAGATTAAGAACATCTCTGTTTGTATTAAACAATAACTTTGATGCCATTTTATCTTGGGTTGAACAAGGTTCACTTTTAACAGCTTCGGTTAAAAATTCTTTGGCGCTTGTAGATTCTTTAACGGTTTTATCTAACTTTCTTGAAAGTTCTGATTCTACGTAGTCCCAATTAACAACTCTCCAAAAGTTTTTTATGTATTCGTCTTTTCTATTTCTATATCTTAGATAATATGCGTGTTCCCATAAATCCAAACCTAAAACTGGGAAACCACCTTGGTCAACAACATCCATAAGGGGGTTGTCTTGGTTGGGGGTTGTCATAATTTTTAAGGTTCCTCTTTTTGTAAGAACCAACCAACACCATCCTGAACCAAATCTATCTTTTGCTTGACCTTCAAATTTCTTTTTGAAGTCAGACAATGATGAAAAACTTTGATTAATTTTTTTAAGTGTGATTGGGCCTGGTTTTGTTGTTTTTGGGGTTAACATTTTCCAAAACAATTGGTGGTTATAAGCACCACCCGCATTATTTCTGATAAACTTGTTGAAACTGTCTATTGTTTTGACAATTTCTTCTAAGGTTAAATCTTCATCATCTTTTAATGCCCCATTTAATTTATCAACGTAACCTTTGTAGTGTTTGTTGTAATGAACACTCATGGTTTCGGGGTCAATAAATTGTTTTAGTGCTGAATAAGAATAGGGTAATTTTTCTATCTTAATGTTTTTGGCTTCTGCGACAACTCTTTGTACTTTTTGTTCTTGTTGTCTTTTAACTTCTTTTTTTTGTAAATCTTCTTCAATTACTTCAATCCTATTTTTAAGATTCTTCATAAGGTCGGCTTTTATTAATGTTTATTAATTATAAATAAGCCGAAGTTTGATTATCGCCTCCAATTATTTATAAGTTCTAGTATTTCTTGAACATAATCGCCATTATCTACCTTGTCACCCATCACGGTTTCAAAGATGTCTTTCTTCTTTTTGAGTATGTCATAGATGATTCCTTCTACCGTATTGTCAAAAATTGGATAATAAACTAATACATTATTTTTTTGTCCATATCGGTAACTTCTATCCTCTGCTTGGGAGTGGTCTGACGGTAAAAAAGACAAATCATTCATTACAACCGCCTCACCCGCTGTCAATGTAATACCAACACCTGCGGCCTTTATGTTCCCAACAAATACCATAACACTTTCATCATTTTGAAAACGGTCAACGGACAATTGTCTTTCTTTTTGGGACATTTGTCCATCAAGTCTAACAGCACTTTTTCCAAAATGTTCTAATATCATCTCCAATGTTTTGGTAAAGTTAGTAAAAACAATCACTTTCTTACCTTGTTCAACAATGTTCTCACAAATTTCAATTGTTGATGGAACTTTTTCTTCGGCAATCACCTGTCTTACTTTTGTAAGTTTGGTAAACTGAAGTGTTAATGAATCAGAATCACCATTTTTATCGTACCAATCATAATACTCACCCATTAAGGCTTCATATTCTTTTGATTTTAATCTTAGGTAAACAGGTGTGATAATTTTATCGGGTAAATCTAAAACATTTTCCTTTAATCTTCTTAATACCAAAGGTGCTGTTCGGTCTCTTAACTCTTCCAAGTTGGATGCTCCACTGACATTCCAAATTTTTCTTCTTCCTGCTTGGAATTGGAAACCATTACAATACCTTTTAACGTAAGCCATCCAATTTTTAGCCACAGGACACTCAATTAAGTTTAATAAATTGAAGTAATTAATTGGCCTTGAAGTAATTGGTGTACCTGTTAACAACCAAAGCCTTTCAACATTGGATACAAAGTCATTGATTAACTTGGTTCTTTGGGCTTGTTTGTTTTGAATGTAGTGTGCTTCATCAATAATTACCAAATCAAACTTTGTTTTCAATAAAATAGAATCACCTTTCTTTTTTTCATCGTGGAAATTTTTAATAATGTCATAATTGATAATAACAAAAGTACCATCTTCCCATTTTTTACCTTCAATAATTGATGTTGGTTTGTCTGAATAATTTTCAATCTCACGTTGCCAGTTAATCTTCAAAGATGCGGGACAAATAATCAAAATCTTTTTTGCCCCTGTTTCCAAAGCGGCAATAATGGTTGATGTTGTCTTACCCAAACCCATATCATCGGCAAGAATAAACTTTTTATTCTCAACCAAAGATTTAATTGCTTCTTTTTGGTGTTCAAGTGGTGGACGATGAGAGTATTTTTCATAATCAATTACAACATCTTTAACTTTATTATCTTTTATTAACGCAACCTTTGGAATCCAAAAGTCGTAGACTTGTTCTGATTCAAAATATTTTCCCCAAATATGGTAGGCGGTATCTTTTTCAACCAAAAGTTTTTCAACATATACTTTTGTTGGTACAGATGAAAGTAATTTATCATTGGCAATTTTTTGAGCAAAATAAGAATCAAGTTCCACCCATTTCTTCGCAACTTTTGGTGATGTTTCGTGATAATTTATAATATACTCTGCTTGAGCACGAGTTGGATAAAACTTTTTGTTATCAATCTGTTTTTGTCTTAAACGTATGATATAATTATTGGCACCCTGATACGTCTCTAATAAATCAAGAGCCTTTCTTTCTAACACAGAGACATTATATGTGTTTTCAGTATTTTCCAATCTAACAAAAGATAATCAATTTCAGTATATTTATCAAGTATGGCACAACAGTTAGTTCCAATTACAAGATTAGGTAAATTTTTTGGTGGTGAAGATTTTTCACTTGACGTATCTATGGGTCGTGAATGGTTGGACGGTGATATGAATTTTAAGATTGTATTATATAGTGTTGATAGAACCAAAACCGTTAATGATGATGTTTATGGTGAGGTTGAAAAAAATGGTATTCAATTTTTCCCACCTGTATCAATCAATGCTTATGTTCAGATTTTACAACCTGATAACAAATTCTTGGGTAATTCAAAAGTTATTCAAAATGAACCTGGTAATATGAAGTTTAGTATCTACACACAAGATTTAATTGACTTACAAGTTAACATTAACTTGGGTGATTACATTGGGTATTGGGTTTCTGAAGCGGATGTTAGATATTATTCTGTTGTAAATGCGGGAACACCAAATTATGACAATAAACATACTTACGGTGGATATAAACCATTCTATGTTTCATACGTGGCGGCACCTGTAAGTGCAAATGAATTTATGGGACTATAATGGGATTACCAAGAAAACAACAGGTTATACCTACCATCAATCTTAAGCCTGAAAAAATACTTCTTCAGCGTAGAGAAGAACTTCTTCAATATATTAAAGAAGACGGAACTTATTTACCAAAGTCATTAATGCACCCCGACTTAGATAGGGGGTTTTTAGATTTTGTAAAAGAAGATTTAAAAACAATTGTTGCTGGTAGTATAATACCAATGATTGATATTATTATCACAACTCAGAACTGGTCTCAGTTTACACAAACTTGGAATTTTTCAGATTTAAACGATAACCCCGAACCTCCGTTTATTACAGTTGTTCGTCAACCTGAAGTTAAATACGGGAGCAATCCTGCGATTATGTATAATATTCCAAATAGAAAAGAATATTTTTACGCAGCCGTTCCATCTTGGAATGGAAACATTAAGGGTTTGGACATTTATAAGATTCCACAACCTGTTCCCGTTGATATTACTTATAATGTTAAAATTGTTTGTAATAGAATGAGAGAGTTGAATGAGTTTAACAAAAATGTAATTCAAACTTTTGCATCAAGACAAGCCTACAGAAAAATTAACGGACATTATATTCCAATTATAATGGGTAACATTTCTGATGAGTCGGTGGTTGAATTAGAAAAAAGAAGATTTTACATTCAAAACTATGAATTCACAATGTTAGGATTTTTAATGGATGAAAATGAGTTTGAAGTTGCACCTGCGGTTTCAAGAGTTATGAATTACACGGAAATTAACGCACAAACCACATTACCAAAAAGAAAAAAGTTTCCTGAAAATAAAGACACATTTCAGTTGTCAGTTACAATACCCGCCAACGCAACAACAAAACAATTAAATGTGGATTATACAGGTGATTTTATAACACAAGGACAAATCAATATTGATAGTTATGATGTCTATATTAATAATGATTTTTATGGTACCGATGTTACATTAATTCAGGTTAACACAAATGATATTTTAAGATTTGAAGTTGTTAAAAAAACTGTTGGTGATGAAGCCATCTTACAATACGGAATCAAGTTGTTATGATTCCCCGTAAATGTCCTTTTTAATTTGACATTTTTCTTTAATCAAATTTTCCAAAAACTTGTACATCTTAATACCGTGTTTATCACAGTATTTCTTCAAAATGTCGTGTGCCTCTACTGATATCTTCAAATTCTTTATTTTCTTTTCCATAGGTAGAATAAAGGCAGAAAATATTCTGCCCATATTATAAATAGATACTCCAAAGTAAAGTTTTTCTTAAATTTCATAATATTTATACATAAATAAAACAATTGAACATAAAGAAAAATGGCAGTATCAAATAAAGTTTTCGTTTCTCCCGGTGTATACACATCTGAAAGAGACCTTAGTTTTGTAGCACAAAGTGTTGGGGTAACCACACTTGGTCTTGTTGGTGAGACATTAATGGGTCCGGCTTTTGAACCCATTTTCATCACAAACTACTCAGACTTTGAGTCTTATTTCGGGGGTACAGTCCCAGAAAAATTTGTAAACACACAAATTCCTAAATATGAATTGGCGTACATCGCCAAATCCTACCTACAACAGTCTAACCAATTATTCGTAACAAGAGTATTGGGATTGTCGGGGTATGATGCAGGACCGTCATGGTCAATAACTACAATTGCCAACGTTGATACAACAACTGTTGGATTGAATGGAAGTTCAACGGTATACTCTGTTAATTGGACAGGGTCTACTGGTTCTACCAGTATAGACTTTACAACTTCATTTCCAGCAATTATTGAAAATGCTCTTAACACAGATTATACACAATTTAATGGTAGTATATCAACTATTCAAGATAACCTTAACTCACAAATATCACCAATTATAAATGCTGGTGGTGTAGGTTCAGGTTTTACAATTGATTACTTTGGTACTATCCCATCAGGAGCATCACCAAGTTTATCGGCATATACTGCAGCAACTAACGTATATGGTGTATCAGGTGTAACAACATCAGATGCTGATTTCACTTCAGGTAATAATGATACTTGGTATTACGCTAACTTTGATATTTCTTCAGGAAATGCTTATACAGGATATTCATTCTATAATGTAATATCTAAAATGGTTAATCTTGGTTCAGGAGTTTATTCGGGTACTGTTTCAGGAACACTTTATAACTACACAGGAACTGCATACACAGATTATAACAATTTAGTGGCGGCTACTTTCCGTTCAAGAGGTATTGCTACTTATGGTGCTGGAAGTACGGGACCATCTTATACTGTTACTGGTTTAACTTCTGTGATTATTGATAACTCAGGAACTTACGCATCAATTTCTCAAAACCCATTTAATGAATTTGCAATTTCTGGTGTAACTAAAGATGGTGATACATTCTCATTCGCAACATCTTTAAGTACAACAGATTCAAATTATATTACAAAGGCATTTGGTGTTACCAACTTTGGTAAACTTAGAACGGATGTACCTTTATTTGTTGAAGAAGCGTTCCCAAATTTATTAAATTACGCATACAATAAAGGTTACATCAGAGGTATTAACTCTAATTTAGTGGCATTACCTGGTGTTAGATATACAAACCCATCAGGAACAATTGCAAACTATTTACAAAAATATCAATCACCAGAATCCCCTTATGTAGTATCTCAATTATTTGGTAGTACTGTTGACAAGTTATTTAAAATTTACGCAGTTGCTGACGGAGATAGTGCAAATACACAAATTAAAGTTTCAATTTCTAATATATCATTTGCTAATTTAAGTTTTGATTTAGCGGTTCGTAGTTTTTATGATACTGACTCAAATCCAGTAATCTTAGAAAAATTCACAAATTGTACAATGAATCCAGGTTCAAATAGTTATGTGGCTGTTAAAATTGGAACAAGTGATGGTGAATACGCATTGAATTCAAAATACATCATGTTAGAAGTTAACCCTGATGCACATATTGATTCTGTTCCTTGTGGATTTGAAGGTTACGTTATTAGAGAATATGACTCAGCAACACCTCCGTTCCCAATCTATAAAACAGAATATAATTTCCCTGGACAGGTTATTTATAACCCACCATTTGGAACTACAGCAGGTCTTGATAATCCTGTAGTTAGTGCTGGTGATAGAGTAAGAACAACATATTTGGGTATTTCTTCTCAAATTGGTTATGACCCAGCATTTTATGAATATAAAGGTAGACAAGCGGCTTCACAATATTGTGACGAATCAAGTGAGGGATTACCTTGGGATTATATAACAAGAGGTTTCCACATGGATTCAGGTGCTACTGTTGTAACAATCGCATATGGTCCTACTATGGGAACACCAGCTTTCTTCTGTGGAGATGCTTCTTTCCAAAGTGACCCCGACACACCAGCAAATCCTTACTATCAAATACAAGCAAGAAAATTCTCTTTCTTAGTACAAAATGGTTTTGATGGTTGGGACATTTATTGTGAACATAGAACAAATAAAGATGAATTTATGTTGGGGGGACAAGGTTACCAAAAAGGTGCATGTCCAACAACAAGATATCCAAACGCAACAGGTTGGGGAGCTTTTAAACCAATCAATATTGGTAACTTTACTGATTTCGCAAATACTGATTACTACGCATACTTGTTAGGTATCTATACATTTAATAACCCTGAAGCGGTAAACATAAATGTATTTGCAACACCTGGTATTGATTACGTTAATAACTCAAACTTAGTTGAGGATTCAATTTCAATGGTTACTTACAATAGAGCGGATTCAATCTACATTTGTACTACACCTGATTGTAACGTATATATTCCAACAAATACAGGAAACTTTATTTACCCAACAGAAGCGGTTGATAATTTGGCTAACACAGGTATTGATTCTAACTATACCGCAACTTACTACCCTTGGATTTTGGTTAGAGATACTGTTAATAATACACAAATCTACTTACCACCAACAAATGAAGTTTGTAGAAACTTAGCTTTGACTGATAACGTATCATTCCCTTGGTTCGCAACTGCGGGTTACACAAGAGGTTTGGTAAATGCTATTAAAGCTCGTAAGAAACTTACACAAGAAGATAGAGATACTTTGTATCAAGGTAGAATTAACCCTATTGCAACATTCTCTGATGTTGGAACAGTAATTTGGGGTAACAAAACTCTTCAAATTGCAGATTCAGCATTAAACAGAATCAATGTAAGAAGATTGTTATTACAAGCTCGTAAGTTGATTTCAGCGGTGGCTGTAAGATTGTTGTTTGAACAAAACGACGCTAAAGTAAGACAAGATTTCTTGGATTCAGTTAACCCTATCTTGGATGCTATCAGAAGAGACAGAGGTTTATATGATTTCCGTGTTACTGTAAGTAACTCACCTGAAGATTTAGATAGAAATACTATGACAGGTAAAATTTACTTAAAACCAACAAAAGCGTTGGAATTCATTGACATTGAATTCTTAATTACTCCAACAGGAGCTTCGTTTGAAAACATTTAATAATTTATGTTGAAAAACAAAAAAAATAATCCAGTATCATCATTACGTGAAGGTTTTGATGATGCTGGTACGCCAGACTTAAAGTATTACGCATTTGATTGGGATGACAACTTAATGTACATGCCAACAAAAATTATCTTAAAAGATGAAAATAATAATGAAGTACCAATGTCCACAGAAGATTTTGCTGAACATAGACATCAAATAGGTAAAGAAGAATTTGATTACAAAGGAAACAAAATTGTTGGATATGCTGACCAACCTTATAGAAATTTTAGAGAAGGTGGTGACAAACAATTTAAGATTGATGCAATGAAAGCAAAAACAGGTCCTGCTTGGTCTGATTTTGTTGAAGCAATTAATAACGGGTCAATTTTTTCTATCATTACAGCTCGTGGTCATAACCCCGACACTATTAAAGACGCAATTTATAATTTAATTGTGTCCGACCATCAGGGTATTAATAAAGACTTATTATTAAAGAATCTTAGAAAATACAGGGACATTTCAGGTATGGAGGACAAGTCAGATATGGAATTAATTAAAGACTATCTTGACATGAACAAATATTATCCCGTTAGTTTTTTAGATTCAACAGGAGCCGCGAACCCCGAACAATTAAAAGTGGACGCAATGAGAGAATTTATTTCTTATGTTAAATCCCAAGCCAAAGATTTAGGTAAAAAATTATATCTTAAAAATGATGTAAAAAATAAATTTGTTCCTAGTATTGGCTTTTCAGATGATGATTTAAAGAATGTAGAAGTAATGAAGTCTAGTTTTGAAGATGAACCAATGTTAAAGAATTACTATACTGGTAAAGGAGCTAAAACTAGATACTAAACGATGATAATTTTTAAAAAATTAAAGTAAATACAAAAATTTTCAAACAACATGTATTTATAGATAAATAAACTAAAACAAAAAACTAAAAAGAATATACCATGGCTGATTTATTAATGAAAATGCCGGTTCCTTACGAACCAAAAAGAGCGAACCGATTTATACTAAGGTTTGACACAAGTTTAGGTATTAATGAATGGTTCGTAGAATCATCAGGAAGACCAAGTATTGACATTAACCCTGTTGAGATACAATTTTTGAACACTTCTACATTTGTAGCAGGTAGATTCAAATGGAATCCAATCTCAGTTAAATTCCGTGACCCAATTGGTCCATCAGCAACACAAGCTCTTATGGAGTGGGTTCGTTTACACGCTGAATCAGTTACAGGTCGTATGGGATACGCTGCGGGTTATAAAAAGAATGTTGACCTTGAGATGTTGGACCCAACAGGTGTTGTTGTGGAAAAATGGATTCTTGAGGGATGTATGATTACAAAATCCGCTTGGGATAACGTATCATATAGTGATGACAAATTAGCTGGATTAGACGTTACAATGCAAATGGACCGTTGTATCTTGGTTTACTAATTTTGTATTTTATTTTATATTGATAAATTAATTTAATACGGTATATTTAACACAGGGTCTAATCCCTGTGTTTTTTTTTATGGATGAAAATGTATTAAAGTATGGTCAACAAGATTTTAACTTACCACACGATGTGGTAAAACTACCTTCAGAAGGTAAGTTTTATAAATCAAAGAAAAAATCTGTTAAGGTAGGTTATTTAACAGCTGCCGATGAGAATGTAATTATGTCGGTTAACCCTGATGATTTGGTTATGACATTGGTACGTTCCAAGTTATATGAACCAGATTTAAAACCTGATGAAATGTTAAATGGTGATATTGAAGCCATTTTGATATTTTTAAGAAATACATCATTTGGTCCCGAGTATAAAATTTCAACTAATGACCCTGAGACGGGAAAAAGGTTTTCAACTGAAATTTTGTTGGACGAGTTGGATTTTAGAAAACCGTCACAAGAACCAAATGAAGATGGTAGTTTTACAGTTAAATTACCAAAATCAAACGCAACTGTTAAAGTAAAACCTTTGACTTTTAAAGAAATTGGTGAAATTAACAAATTGGCTGACCAATATCCGGCTGGTAGAGTGGCACCAAAAGTAACTTGGAAACTGCAAAAACAAATTATCAGTGTAGAAGGTGATAGTGAGCAAGGTACTATTAATAGATTTGTAGAAGGATTACCCATAATGGATTCAAAATTTATCAGAAATTTTATTGATGAGAACGAACCACGATTGGATTTAAGAAGAACAATTATAGCCCCGTCAGGAAACAAGGTAGATGTAGAAATCGCCTTTGGGGTTGAGTTTTTTCGCATTTTCTTCTGATTACGCCTCCTATCAGTTAGACGAATATTTCGTTTTATCAAAAAATTTACACACATCTTGGACTGATTTTATGAAAATGCCTACATATGCTCGTAGGTATTTGATAGATAAAATAATTGAGGGAATAAAAAATACCTAATTATTCTATTTATTAAGATATGCAAGTAGTTCCACCAAATCCAAACGCACCAAATACGTCAGGAATATCTAATAGTCTTAATTCTGTCGGTGATATTGTAAAAAAATTAGGTACTATTGTTGATGACGCTTACAATACTTGGTCACAAAGAACTATTGAGTTAGATAACCAATATGCGACATTTACCGCTAAAATAGCTGGTACATTTGGACAAACTCAATCGGCAATTAAAGGGTTAAGGGAAGAACTTGCTGTTGCTACACCT
>Ga0136644_10001044_pt1 | contig 22021 bp, 16 predicted proteins | sample C_130820_EF_Meta_FD_94780 | JGI IMG/M metagenome (GOLD analysis project Ga0136644, IMG submission 94780) | Freshwater microbial communities from Lake Croche, Canada to study carbon cycling - C_130820_EF_MetaG (v2) (version 2) | ecosystem: Environmental > Aquatic > Freshwater > Lake | place... | reverse complement strand
CATGATACTACAATGTCACAATGGAGAAGAAGAAAAGCATATTATGCTAAATGTGCTTACAATATTGAAGAGATGACGATGGGAGATTCAGAAGGTAAAGTATGTACTACTGTAACTATAGAAGCTGATGAAAATGGATGTTTATTTAGCGACGATTGAAGAGTTTATGTACGCTTCTGTTTTCTAGTAGGCCATTTCTTCTTTTTACCACCTTGTATTAGTGGTGCTGGTGCTGGCGCTTGAGTAGTTAGTTCAATGACTTGTAAATCATATTGTATTTTAGAATTCAATGTATCAATCTCAGCAACTCTTGCAATAGCCTCCTCAGCACTTATAGTTGTAGTCAATGTATTTATATTATTTTCAATATCTTGTATAATATTCAAATTCTCTAAGAGCTCACTTTCAAATATCTGTTTTTGCTCATAAGATATTTTAGACGATATATTATTTAATAATGTCTTTATTGAAGTATGCTTTATTTTAAAGTCGTCAATCTTTCTAAGTAGCTCTGTTTTTATTGCTATAAGTTGAGTAGTCGATGCTGTTGCTTTTAGATTATCTATAACACCAACAGCAGCTGCTATATTTTGTTTCTCAAGACTTATACTATTATTTATATAGTTAGTATATCTAGATAATTGTTCATTCGCAATTTCTGGTGTAAATGTAACTATTACCTTTTGGTCAGTATCAACCGTTTTAGCAATATCATCAATTACTTTCATTGAATTCTCTATTATCTTTTTTTGTTCATTTATTTGTGGATTATCTGTTGGTAAAGAAGCAATATAACTAGCATTTTGGTCAACATCTGTCTTATTTGCTGCTATTGCATTAACTAAAGCTACAATCTGATTCTTCTTCAACTCAAGTTCATTTTTAGTAATTTCTACACTTAATTCATTTAATGATTGAGAAACACCAGCAACATTTCTTTCTAATGATTCAGTACTCTTTAATACAATATTTATATTTTGTGCTCGCTTATTAACATTTTCAATAGTATCAGATTTATTAATAGAATCCTTTACGAAATTAAATGATTGTTCTAATGTTATTTCAGATTGTTTTATTGTATTTATATCTAATGATGATTTATCTAATTTACTTAATAAAGTACTCTTAGAATTAGGATCTAAATTATTATTACTATTCACTTTAGTTGTAAGACTTGCAATAAATTCTAATAGAGCTGTATTAGTATCTTTGATAGCTTGTATTTTGGCAGATATAATTACCATATCATTATTACGAGTTTCTTTTACTTTATTTACTTCTTGATTGTATACATCCCGTTGTATTTTATCACTATTGTATTTTTCTAGATTTGCCTTTGTTATTAATATTTGCTCATATAATTGTTTAGCGGCCTTTTCTTTTATCCCTAATGTAGTCATATCTCTACTAACCTGTACTTCATTTACAGTATTAAAAAGTTCGTCTTTCAAACTACTAATATTATTCATATTTCCAGAAATATCTTTAAAATAGTTTTCAAGAACTTGAGTATTCTGTGTATATACTTTTAATAATCCAACTAACATTTGTGTTTTAATTTGTAGATTTGATGCATTTTCATCAATCATTGCAATTTTAAAGTTCTGTGGTAAGAAAAGTTGTACTTGTTTCACTTCAGTTTTCACAATTGGTGAAACTCCTAAATAACTCTCTCTGTTTGCTAGTAAAGGAAGACCTAGAGAATTAATAAATACACTAATATTATTTACAGTAGTAGAATAAGGTGATTCAAATTGTGTATTATCATATTGCTCATCAATATTCACAATACCATCATAATTATTTAGAAGTGTTACTTCTTTTACTTTCTCTAACGCATACCATATATATTTACCATTATTATAATGGATTGGGCTTGGTACAGGGATGAAATAACCTAATATATCGAGTAAAGGATTTCCAGATGCATCACAAAATACATATGTTACACCTATATTTGTTAGTGTAATAAATGGCGAAGAATAACTATAAAATTTTTGTGATATATCATATGTAGCAATTGGCACATCTACAATTTCTGAAATTTGCTTTGGAGTAGTTTCAAACATATCATCATATTCATAGTATGTTTTAGTATCTGGATTTAAATTTGGAACAGATATTAAATTATGTTCAGTATCAAATAATGGTTGATTATTTTCAACAAATACATATATATCTTTATATTTAGTCGCTTTAGAGGATTTGGTTTGATTACTTATATATCTATCTAAAAATAAAGAACCATAACGTAAGCTTTTAGAGTAATCACTAAAGACAAAACAACACATTTGATTAGGATATACAACTACTCGTTTTTCTTCAGAGTTTGCAGATGTATTGAATACTATAGGCTCTTTTCCAACATTATGAATTATAAAATAATCACCGAGATTTAAGAAAAACTGTGGAAATATAAATGGATTATAAAATTTATCAACTTTCATTTGTACATATTTGTTTATATATAGATTTGTAATAAGATTATATGCATGAGGATCCAGCGATAATGTATCAAATAATAGTGGTGCTTGTGTCTGTACTTGTCCACCAAACATTGCTGGTGCTTGTGCTTGTGCTTGTGCTTGTGTTGCTGGCATATTAAAATCATCTAATTTATCCTCAAATTGCCCCTTGTAACGATATATAATAGAATCAATTCCATTGCTAGATAGTTTAGTATAATCTACACCATTCAACTCATAGCTATCATAATTTGGGTAAAATGGTACAACTGTATTATTTAATAGTTTTCCATTATTATCTGTTTCAACATATTTAATACCATATAATATCTGGTCAATATCATGAAGTGCTTTAAAATATTTATCTTGTGATAAATTATTTCTAAGAATTGGTTTTTGTTCTTCAGGAATATCAATAATTTGAACAGAACGAGGCAGATTATTGGAATCAAAATAATATTTAGAAAATCCTGGAATACTTAATGGTTTTTCAATAACATCTGTTACAAAAATATAAAATCCATCAGGATTCTTGTAAAGAGCACCATTTTGCTCAGTTACAATATATTTTATATTAAAGTATGTATCATCTTTTTCTGTAAAATACTTCATGTCATCTTGTCTAAGACGCATTAGATATTGTAATGGTTTTCTTTCAAAAACTAGAGGATCATTTAGATTAGTCGTAGTTATATTATTAAACCATATGACCCAGTCAGATGTTTCAGTATTAATTAAATTGCGTTGAATAGGAACAGATTCTATTAACGTTGTATCATTATAGTAGTTACATTTACCATCTTCTCCTAAAACAGTTCCTAAAGGACAACCTTCTATGTAAGGATTATTATTGGGAATAAAACTTACTGGATAATCTCTTTTTACAGTATTAATAGAAGTGCTTAGCTCTGTTTTTTTATTTTCAGTTCTTATTATAAGACCTTCTCTTTCAGTTTTCTTTTGGGCTTCTTCTTTTATTAAAAGTTCTTCAATCTTTTTAATAGAATCATTGACTGATACAATTTTTTTGTTAATTATATTTGTATACTCCTTTGCGGATGTTAGTAACCCAAGTCTTTGTTTAATCAAATGAAGATGTACTATTTCTGAAGTGAAATCAGTTTGTATATGTGTTGCATAAGTAATAAGATTATTAATGTCATTTAGTGATTCTTTCAAAATTTTTATGGGTTGAATAAAATATGATTTATATTCGAGACCGTATTTATCTATCATCGATTTTATATTGTCAATTAGTTCATTATATTCTGTATTCTTTTGATCATAAAACGTATTGATAAATGTTAAAATATTTTGTATTTCCGTTAAAGAATCATTATTTTTTTTGGTAGTTTCATAATTATATGCAACTGCAGATTCTTTTTGAATAATATTATACAATTCTTTCTTGGCTGCAATTTGAGCTACATAAGAATCTTGTTTATCTCTATAATCCAAAGCTTGTTGGCCACCTTTTGATAAATATGTTTTTTTTGAAGGTTTACGAATTCTACGTAGAGTTCTACCCTTCGTCATTTACTAAATGATGTAAACATATTTTAAATCGGGAATTAGTTATTTCGTTTTCTTGTTTTAGAAAATACAACTCTGTTTTTCTTTGTTTTGGTTTGAGAGCCACCGCCTGCGTGAGGGATAACATTTGACTTGTCTACAGATGGTCCATTTGCTTGACCATTAACTCCCCTAATTGATAATTTAATGACGGTCGCAGCTGTTGACATTGTTATCGTTCTTTTACCTAGATTTGGAGTTCCTGCTGAGCGTCCTAGTGCAGGAAGAAGAGTCCAATTTATACCATTATCAATACTATATTGTAACGCTGTTACTGTACCACTAGGAATTTTTGTAATATCAATTTCTATTTGTTTTGATGCTGCTCCAGCCGCAGCAGTATAAGCTAATCCAGTACCAGGGGGTATATTTGGTGTAGCAGTAGTAGTATCTACAGCACTAGAAGTATAAGTATTTTTAGCTCTTATACTAATACTATAATTTATACCATTTGCCAATGAGGTACCTGCCGCATTCGTCATTTTTGTAAATTTATAAGTAGTAGTATTTGCTAACAGGTCTATATACATAGGAATTCCACTTGTAATACAGCTTACTTGATAAGCTGTTCTTGGAGCTGCAAGAGTAGGTGGAGCTGCGCTATAAACTATAGTTATATATTTATCTCCTACAGTCTGTGATGTGATAGTAGGAGCAGTAGGGGCAGTAATTATTGTAGCAGATATACTAGATTCTACACCATTACATCTTACAATGTCAGCAACATATGATAATCTTATTTTAATATTATATGGTGTACCTGCTACAAAGGGTGAGCCCGATGATAATGTAGTTGTTGTTATTGCTATAGTCCTAGTATCAGGGGCTATAGGCGTAATGGAAATTGTAGTGATATTTCTATAAGTAGTCCAATTATCTGTTGTATATTCATATAAAGGACTTCCTGTTATTATAGGTGGTGCAAATTTAATAGTAATTGATGAAACACCAGATTGAGTAGCTAATAACGAAGTTGGTTGTGGAAGAGGACTTTTTAGAGCGACTGGATACGTTTTTCCTGAATCAGCGCTGTAACCCTGCGAATTGTGAGCTTTTATTCTGATATTATAAACAGTACCAGCAGTAGCAACTAAATTTGTATTGCCATTTGATACTGTAGTTATTGTAATAGAAGTAGGAGTAGTAGCAGACGCAATACTATCTTTATATACACTATTATTTGTTGTGTAAGCTATTTTATCTATAGTTGCACCATTATTAGTAATAGCTCCAAAGTTTACAATTATAGTAGTCGCATTATACAATATAGATGTTATTACTGGAGTATTAGGTACTTTTGCTGGTATAAGACCTGTTATACCCGTATATAAAGTTGAAGCATCAAATGTAGTAGGTCCAGCAACATTTATAGCTACAACTCTTATATTATAAGATGTACCATTTGCTAAGTCAGCATTTGTTGAGTCTTTTGTTATTGCGGTACCACTTGTAATATCAAGCCAGTTAACACCATTATTTGTAGAATACTTATAGCTTGTAATATTTCTGCCATTATTTGCTCCATTAGTAATTGTAAGAGTTATACTTTTATCTCCTATACTTGATGTTATTGTAGTTGGTACAGCAGGAATTGTGTATGGTATAGAATCTGGTACTGTAGTAGGTAGTGCATTACCAACTGTTGAACCATTCATTGGTCTTATTTTTACTTTATATTTCGCTCCATTTACTAAATTGTTGTTACTTGCAGCAGAAACTGTAGTAATATCAAATGTTCTAGTAGTGCTACTTATACTTGGAGTAAAAGCTTTCCAATTAGTACCATCATCTGTAGAATATTGATAACCAGTTGGCTGTGGGTTTCCGCTTGGAGGAGTAAAGCTAACAACAAGTTTTGCATTACCATCTGTAATAGATAAATTACTAATATCAGCAGGGTTTGGAGCCACGGGGCTTAGTGTTATATCTGCAGATGCAGTACCATCACCCATAATATTTACAGCTTTTATTTGTACTTTAGTATATACTTGACCATTTGTCAATCCTGTAATAGTAATTGAAGAATTAATTACTGTAGCTGATGACCAAATTATAGGGGTTGCACTTGAATTCAATGTATATTTATATCCTGTTATAATCTCACCACCATTATTTGTGGGTGCTGTAAAATATATAGTTGCTTGTCTATCTTGATTAGTTACACTATTAACAACTGGAGCATCAGGTGCTCTTGCTGGTGTAACATTAATGCTTCCATAATTAGTAACAGTAGTTCCATCAAGATTTGATGGAGTAGCTTCATTTACAGCTACAACCCAGATAGTATATGTAGTACCATTTACTAAGTCAACATTTGTTGACTGTTTTGTTATTGGGTTACCACTTGTAATATCAAGCCAGTTAACACCATTATTTGTAGAATACTTATGGGCTGTAATAGGTGAGTTATTCGCTGCTCTATTATCAATTCTAAGAGTTATACTTTTATCTCCACGAGTTTGGAGCGCTATTGTTGGTGCTTCAGGAACACTAATAGTCTTAGTATCTACAGGATTTGTTGCTGCAGCAGAGCTAGGAATACCATTAAATGCTCTTATTTTAATTTTGTAAGTAGTTAGAGCTAAATTTGCATATGTTGTAACGCCTCCTGTAGTAACTCCTTGAGATACTGTATTTATAGTAAATTCGGTATCAATTACTGGATTACCAATAGGAGCAGTTGCCCAGTTAGCTCCGTCATTTGTAGAATATTCATAACTGGTTAAAGGATTTCCATTATCATTCCCTCGAGTAAATGAAATAGTTATTGTACGATCATGGTTGTCTGTTGCTATTACATTACTAGGCGGTTCTGGTGCTTTTATTGGTATAATATTATTTTGAGGTGGATTAGCGACCCCTGTGCCAATTCTATTTTTAGCTCTTACACTAACATCATATGAAGTTCCATTTACTAAAAGTGCATATGTTGTTCCACCAGGGGTAGGTGCAGATACTGTAGTTATAATAAAACTTGGCGTGTTATTTACTGTAACACCCGAATCTTTCCAATTAGTTCCATCTGTAGAATATTCATATCCTGTTACAACTGACCCACCATTATATGGCTCACTAGCTACTGGCCCACCAGTACTATTATATCTTGGCATTTTATCAATATATACAGTAATACTTCTATCACCACCTACTGAATGTACTTCTGGAGCATGAGGAACATCTGCTGGTTTAATAGTTATACCACTAGAAGGAATACTTTTAGTAGTATCGGTAAATACTGCTTTTATTTTAACAGAATATGTAGTTCCATTTGTAAGTGATGTTATTGTGATTGGACTTGAATTACTTGAAGTGGAAACCCAGTTTATCCCATTATCTATGGTATATTCATAATCAGTTACAGTGCCACTGGTTGGAGCATTAAAACTTATTGTAGCAGATTGATTAGTCTCACTAGTAACTGCTAAATTTGTTGGACCTGCTAATAATGGTAGTGTAATATTTTCGACATCTGTAACTGCTCCATTACCAATTGTATTTTTAGCTCTTATTCTTATATTATACGTATTGCCATTTGCTAAATTTTCATTATTTTCTGATCTGGTAGATATATTAAAGCTTGTTGCGGTTGGTGCACTTGCTTGAATAATACCTGAATCTTTCCAATTAGTTCCAGAATTTGTAGAATATTCATATCCTGTTATAACCGACCCACCATCATATGGGTTACCACTTGCATTAGTTCCTCCCGTTGTAGTATCATGAGTCGGTATACCAGTAATATTTACAGTAATAATATTATTACCTGGTGATAATGATACATATGGTACATCAGGTACCTTTGCTGGTTTAATATCTATAGATGCTGAAGGAGTACTTTCAGATGAATCACTAAATATTGCTTTTATTTTAACACTATATGTCAAACCATTATCTAAAGTTTCTTCATTTGATTTTTTAGTTATTGTAATTGAAGTACTAGTACGATTTGTTGGAGCTGCCCATGTAACTCCATCATCTGTAGTATATTGTATAGATAACAAAGTAATACCACTTATGACCGTTGGAGCAGTAAAAGATATAGTAGCAGTTTGATCATTTTGACTAGAAACTGCTAAATTTATCAAAGCAGTACGTGATGGAGCCGCAGCTGGGTTTGGTGAAGGGGATGGTGATGGTTCTGGTGATGGTTCTGGTGAAGGGGATGGAGAAGGGGATGGAGAAGGGGATGGAGAAGGAGAAGGGGATGGTGATGGTTCTGGTGATGCAGAAGAAGATGATAAACGTGATAATATGTAAGATGTATATGTAGTAATATTTTCATAAGTAGCTAGTAAACTATTAGTTTCTATCAATTCTCCTACAGGTGTAGGTTCCTCATCAGGGCCATTTGAACGAGCAATTTCCCATTTACCACTATTAGAATCACTAGGCCCTATAAGTACTATATTAATAAAATTACCATTAGTATCTTTAGAATAATAGGTATTATTAGGAATTTGTATATATAAGTTATAACTATTTGTAAACCTTTCATGTACGTTATATAGTTGAGTTCCTGGGACTAAAGTTGGCACAGAAATATTCAGAACACTACTTAATGGAGTACCACCAGAAGAACTCATTGCAATACTTACTTCTCTTACAGCTAGGGGGGTTGTTGGTAAAGTGCGTGTAACTATTGGAGGTAAATCTGTAGCGGTCCGAGTTGGTGTTGAACTTAGCACAGATGACAATATATTACTCATAGTAGTACTTCCAGTAGGGGAACTAGTAGTTGACTGACGTGTAACTGGGTCTGGTGCAGTAACAGAAGTAATTGTTAGATTTGGTAGGATTGCAGATGTAGCTGGGTCATATAAAGCAATAGAGCCATCGCTGTTATTTTGTATATATATAATTCTGTTATTCATTACTATAAAATACTGTCTTGAAGGAGGATCATAATATAATGAATATGTCGCTGATTGACCCCCTTTCATTCGTTTAGCACCTCCTTCCAGTCCTAATGGAGTATCACGTCCTAAAGTATTAATCCCTGGATTACTGCCTAGAGCATCAGCTTCTGGATTACTGCCTAGAGCATCAGCTTCTGGATTAGTCTCTGGAGTAATAATTTCTGTAGTATTTGTAGATATTGTAATATCAGCATTTGTATCTAGAATTTGCTGTTCATTAGTATATATACTTGCCGGTGCTGTTACTGTAGAAGGTGTATCACTGTGTGATAAAATATTATTAACCAAGGAGATTTCTCTTTCTATAATATTGTTCCTAATAATTCCAGGACTTATATTAGGAAATCCATCTATAGTAGCAGGTAAAGTCATATTATCGGGTGAGTTATTACCAATATCTACAATTAAATTATATCTTACTGATGTTATTGTATTATCAATATCAGAATCAATATACTTAATATTATTTAATACTTGTGATGGTATAATAAAATATCTGAAATGGTTTATATCAGCATTATCAACTTCAATATATACTGTAAAAGTTATTATGCCATCAATTGTATATATATAATCAGTATTATAGTAATTTTTTGTAGCATCAACAGTATAAGGAATATATCTGTAGTCTCCTCCAGAAACGGGTGCAGCAGAAGGCTCTGGTGATGGCTCTGATGATGGCTCTGGTGATGGCTCTGGTGAAGGTTCTGGTGATGGAGAAGGAGAAGGACTTGGTGATGGAGCTGGTGCTGGTGATGGTGCGGGTGATGGTGCGGGTGCAGGGCGTGGTGATATTGACGGCAAAGATGGTGCGGTAAGTATGCTATCATCACGTGGAGTAATACCCATTGTCATTAATACAGCATCAAGTGCCTTCTTTTCATAAAGATCTAAGCCACGTAAAGTCGTATTACGCCATAAGGATGGGTAATTATAAAATTCATTAGCTCCTAAATAATTATTTGTATTAGTCATCGGATAAGTATCAGTTACAAGCGATGTGAGTGTATTTGGTTTTAGTGGATTTGTTACTGAATTTCTTCCAGTATAATTTATTCCTCTTGACGGATAGTTCTTTGATGTTAGATATGCCAATGTATTAATATTATTTAATCCATCTCTAGGATTGTTATATAATCCTGTATTCTCAGCAATCAATGTTCCCATTGATTTAGCTGCAGCCATATTACTCTATTTTATTTGCGATTTTTATTACTACGTCTAGTTTTACGACCACCACGTTTAGACTTCTTTGACTTCTTAACTCTTCTAGAACCACCAGTCTTATTACAAGCAGGGTTCGCAATACGAGCATCATAAGGCTGTTGTGTTAGTACTGGGGCACCAACAGAATCAACATAGTCACTAGCTCTATTTCCATAACCAGCCGTAGGGGCTGTGTAGAAAGCACTATCAACACCACCAACACCACCAGATTGTAAAGGCATAGGATTTGCTAAAGCGCCTGGGGGGGATGTATTCACTAAGCCACCTTCGCATCCAATGCGTGATATAGCGGCATATCCTCCAAGTCCAGGGCCAGCAGACCCTGTCATAGGACCAGCACCAACATCAACAGTGTAACGGCCACCACGCATAACAGGAGCACCAGGACCTTCACTTCCTAAAGGCATTCTTACACCACCTTTTTTATTAAGAAGACCATTATAAAGAATTCCAGAGTTATTACCACCCCCAGCAAAACCGGGAAGGCCTCCACTTCCTTGTACTGGGCCAACCATACCTGGACGAGACGCAGCTAAGCAATCTGGTGTTAATGGTGTTCCGCCAACAACAGTATTTGCATAAGGAGCTTCAGGTGCAACTGCATGTCCGCTAAATGAATAACCACCACCTCTTTGGCTTTTTTTTCCCTTTGTTCTTCTCATTTTTGTTCTTCTTTGCTTTACCATTTCTCTAGATATATAAAAGAAAATATATATATACTATCATGGATAAAATAAGTGAACTATTTGATTTATTTGGAGAATCTGCATATTGTAGTATATGTTTGGAAAATATATCTGAAGGATCGAGAGTTCGTTCATTGAATGAATGTAATCATATTTTTCATAGCATGTGTATTGATAAATGGTTTTTAGAAAAATCTTCTTGCCCAACATGCAGAAAAGAATACACATTAATTATTCCAAAATCGAATGATTCTGAAATAATGAGTGATATTGATAGACTTTTTATGACATGGACATTATTACATGGAATTCTTAAAAAGATTAAACTAGCAACTGTATTTAACGAAAAGAAAAATGATATTCGGTTAGTATTTGTGAGATTTCGTTCTTTACCAGTAGATTTAGATACACGATATTCTTTAGCAAGTACAAAACAATATATTGCTGCCAGAATATGTAAAATACAAAATTTACATAAAACGCAAGTTCACAGACAACCGCAAGTATATCAATGGATTGATAAAATAGAAAGTCATAGTGAATATAGAAATTTAATTCAACATATTTGGCTCCCGTAGAGAAATAATCTCATATCTTTTAAAATCATCATTATATTCAATATTTACCAAAATATTTGTAGAGCCTTTTGCTTTTAGCATTTTACTTAATTCAAGTTGCTGAACACATGCTTTATTGAGTGATTTACCATTTACATCAAACAGCTCATAAATGTCTGGAAGAATAAAGTCTGGCACCGCTTTAGCAAATGTTATCTTTTCTTCTGAAACTGCTTTAGCCAATGTTATTTTTTCTTCTGATACTGCTTTATCCTCTTGCTTTCGTCCATAATAACCAGATTGAATTTGTGCGACACTTTCATTCAGATTAAATGTAAATCTACGCTTTCCTGAAACTTCAGGAATTAAAAATACTTTTGTAAAATCATTTACACCAACAAAATCCTTTAATGAATCAAGAGATTTAGGATTCATAATTTCTGTTGTAATTCCACCTAAGAGTCGTACATCAGGAATCCAATGGTGCTGAACAAAATCTTTCATATATTCACGTCGTTTAGTAAAAGTATGTGTATCAAATATATTTTGATTTCTCCATACATAAATATCCTCTAAAAGCAAACTATGAGCGATACCATCAAGAGTTGCAACAAATACTGAGCCTTCATATACTTCTGGACTTATGCGCATGCGTAGAGTGTAACAAGTAGGCTGGCCTTTATTCATTTCTCGTTCCCGCTTTGACATATTATATTTAAGAAATACTGGATTTGATTTTGGAATGAATACTAAAAACCCTGGCTCCGCCTTTGAAGAAGTTGAATTTACAAAAAAAGTTCCTTTCTTTAATGGGATTTCAGCATATGTTGCAACCGAATTAGGTCTATTAGAAGACCCAATTACGTTACTTGAATTGATACGTTGAGAAATTACTAAATCTTTACAAATTCCACTCAAAAATTCAATAGCTCTTGCTTGGTCATTTTGATTTGGTTTCTTAAAAATAACAGCATGTGTATTACGATGCGATGACCTTAGTGAGCCTTGTGCAATCTGCTCTTGTTGATTCATTATTCTATATATATTATGTATCAAAGGTTTAGACCTTTTAAAAACTAGCATAATTGGGATCTGTTTTTGTATCATCCGGACCAATAGAACCCATCATCCCACCATTCTGAACCAATTCTGTAGCAAATGGTTGAATTGGTTGAGAAGTATTTAACATTTTATTACTGGCTATGCCAGAGTTTAACATTATTTTAGATCCACCATTTACAATACCTGGTCCAAAAGAACGCTCGGGATAACGTAAATTATCTGTAAAATTTTGTGTACTATATTTTTCATCTTGGGGATCATTTGGAATTACATTATACATATCGTTTATTTTAGCAATAGAATCTGGAATACGAGAATTTGGAGGGCTTGGTCCAGAAGGAGATACTTGTCTAGGAACTGTAATTGGCATAGGCTGTTTTATTAAAGCTGCTGGGGCAGGAACTTCAAATGGCTCTTCACTGGGACTAAATACAAATAAATATAAGAATGCTATAATTACAAATACAATAACTAATGTATTAAAATTATCAAGACCTTTGATATCCATCTAAATTAGTATTTAAAAAGAAAACTGTAGATTAATTAGAAATGAATTCTATTTCGCTTGCACTGAAGGTTCTGGAGTTACCATCTGCGAAGGTTGATTTGATTGCGATGAATTTTGAGAGTCTTTACCAACTTTCTCTCGATGCTGCCGTAGTTGTGATGAAGAATGCATCCTCTGCTTCAAAGGCTGAGAATGTTTCTTTACTTGTATCTGTTGTAAATGAAGTTTTGGCCCAGATGGAGAAGAAGGCGATTTCATCAGTTGCTCTAGAGACATCCAAGAAGGAGATTGTACAGAAGTTTGAGAGTTTAAAACACCTTGTTGACGATGTTGTACCTGTTGTTTTTTCTCGTCTCCCTCATTTAAATCCTTCAGTTCTTCAGACACTTGCAGCACTTGTGAGCTGCCTTTCTTTATGCAAGAAGGTTTCTTCTGGTGAAGAGGTTGCTGCTGTGGCGCCTTTTGCTGATGTTGTCCCTGTTGTACCTGCTGCTGCGATGGCTGTCCCTGTACCTGTTGTACCTGCTGTCGCACCTCTAGCTGTGGCTGTCTCTCTCCCTGCTGGTGATTCCGCTGCTCTTGAGGGTAAAATTCTTTCGCCAAAACGCTCTGATGTAAAGAAGGCCTGACTGTTATATCGTAACCTTGAATACTATAAGAGGTAGCATTAGAGATACAGTCATACTCTTCAATAGAAAAAGCTATTTTAGGAATTATTCCATCATATAGCTCAACATGTTCTTCAGTATCAACTTTTTTTAACAATCTATACATTGTAAAATTATTATCATATAAAATCCCTTTAATATTTCCAAAATCATATATATATAATTTGTTCTTAGATTCTATAGGAGAATCTCTAATTTTATAACTAATTACGTATTTCATATATTAATATTATCTGAAATACTTAAGGCCATATAACAAAAAATTAAAAAAATTGGTTAAAATTCACTTTAAGAATACTTTATAGAAATATATAATGACAAGTGTACTTATTCTTACCCATAAGGCTGAAGTAAAAACTGCTAAACTAAATGTTGAGAGTGGTGTAACACTAAAAGATATTCAAAAGTATTTTAAAAAGCGAGTAGAGCCTGAAGTTCTAGGTACCTATCTATATAAAACACTAACACTCTTCTTATTCGGTTTTACAACTGGAAAGGCTGGCACTGAAAATAAACATGAACTTCCTCCACCTCATGATGCAACTCTTGCTTTTGGCGATATTATGCTAATTGCTTCTAAAGATGAAAATTCATTTGCTGTACCAGCATTATTCAAGCCTGAAGATTATGAAGTATTTTATTCAAAAGCATTTGGTGGATTTGATGACCTCGATGATGAAGATGATGATTTAGATGAAGAAGATGATGAGGAGTTGGTAGAAGATATTGTTGATGATATCATTGATGAGGTTATTGATCCAGATGAAGAATTTGATAAACAATCTTATGTATCTGAAGAAGAAGTTGAAATTGTAGTAAAAAAAGAAAAGAAAAAGAAACTTCCTATAACAATAAATCAAATTAATATTCATCCTGATAAACAATTGAATGAAACATCTGAAAAAAATAAACTACGTAATGATGTATCAAATAGTTTAGAGAAACTCTTTGCTAAAGATTTTACAAAAGATGATATTAATACTCTTGAACAAGAAATTTATGTTTCAGCATTGAATGATGCGACCACTAAACATATTATTAAAGATTGGTCTATTAAACTATTTGAACAAGTATATATGAGTAATCTTCGTAAAATTACTAGTAATTTGTATTCAGAATCATATGTAAAAAATACCGAGCTTATCCATCGATACAAAAATAAAGAAGTAACATTCAAAGATATTAGTAAAATGGACCATTATTCATTATTTGAATCAAAATGGAAAGAGCGTATTGAACATCAGAAAAATATTGAAAAACGGCAACTTGAGGGTAATAAATCAATGGCAACAGAGCAGTTCTTATGTACTCGATGCTTCAAACGTGAATGTACATATTATGAAATGCAAACTCGCTCTGCTGACGAGCCTATGACTATTTTCATCAATTGTTTGAATTGCGGAAAGAATTGGAGACAATAAACAAGAATATCTTTAGAAATGAATACTTTTACTGAACCTGAATCAAAGCCTCATAAGGCTTCTACGGCAGAAATTCCAATTAAGCTTGTCGGAGCAAAAGGAACAAATCCAATTCCTATGTTAGAAAAACTCTGGGATTTTTATTCTGTTAAAGGTATTAAGACAGTTTTTATTTCACTCGGCACCTCAAGCAGCCCTCTTGCAGAACTAGAAATTGCGGAAACTCTTGGATGCCCTATAAATATAGTTGAATATGATTCTGCTAAACTAGACTTATGGAATAAGACATCTGATATTTTAAAAATAAGAAAGGCACATGGGGAAAATGTTTGTGATTTCACGAATGAAGTCGTAAATAAATGGGTTCTACCAAAAAATCTACGTGTTACAAATAAGTTACCATTTTTTTATAATGGTAGTATTGAATTATCTGGAAATGTTATTGAAACCGTAAATTTCAATCAATATATTGAATCTGTATGCTCTGCTATGAATATTTCTCAAGAAAATGCTCGTATTGATATACTAAATATTCAGTTAGGTGCTGAACTAGAGCAATCTGTATTATTAGCATTCTTAAATAATTGCTATCGCCCTGGCTTAATAATAGTAAACTATACGTACAAGCCAGATTCTCATTTATTATCTACAATGGTTGCAGGCCATTTACAAAATGTAGGCTATATGCTTATAGGTAAGGAGGATTCTAAATTTTTATATGTATATAATGATAAAAATGTGTATGAATTCTGCAGTTATGAAACAATGAATATTGATAATCCTCTTATATATGAATTCTTAAAGTCTTCAGGTTATTATTCTTCTAAAAAATAGGTATGACATCTAGATTTGAAAAACAAATTAGTATCCCCGAGTTTAATAATAAAATTAATCCCGGAGATAATTTTTATCTACATATTAATGATAAATGGTTAGAAAAAACAGAAATTCCTAAAGATACTTCATCGTATAGTGTAAATGAAGAAATTGAAGATGTTATAGAAAAAGATTTATATAATATTATTGATAAATGCTATAATTCTGTAAAGAGAGGTGAAAAGGCAAATTCATTTGAAGAAACAATTGGAAAGTTTGCTCTTTCTTCATTGAGAGAATCTGTGCAGAAAAATAGTATAACAGCATTAAAAAAAAATATTGAAACCCTAAATTGTATTCGCTCTATTGAAGATATTGGTGATAGTCTAGGATATTTTTGTAAAAACAATATTGATACAATTTTATCAACATATTTACAGCTTGAACGAACTAAACATGATAAATCGATATATACATTGTATATATCATCAAGTAATCTTGGTTTGCCAGATATTAGTTATTATAACGCTAGTGCACCAGGTAAAATGAAAACTTTAATTTCATACATTCAAATGGTTAAAGATGTATGTAAGTTGTTAAAAATTGATGATATAAGTGATGTTATATCATTAGAATCTTTTTATTCAGCACATATTAATAAATTGGAAGATGCAAATAGTATTTTAATAAAAGGACATGAATTACAAAAAATATTTCAGATATTTCCATGGAATAATTTTTTTACTTCATATGGTATAGATAACTGGAAAAATAAATCATATAGAATACAATCAAAAAAATATTTTGATATTTTACAGAAATCATTTATAGATGTTCCATTAGAGCAATTTAAAAAATTATTTAAATTGCATTTAATATTAAATACATTATTAATTCTTCCTAAGCCATATAATAATTTATATTTTGAATTCTATCAAAATAAATTAAAAGGTCAAAAAGAGAAATATTCTCAAAAATTTTTAACACTTCATTTAATACAAATGCATCTACCAATACCTCTTTCAATATTATATAAAAAAGAGTTTTTAGAAATTTCTTTAAAAAGAGATGCAACAAAATTTATTGAGAAAATTCGAAGCTCTGCATTAAAACAAATTGCATCCAATACATGGCTTCAAGAATCAACAAAAAAGACTGCAATAGAAAAAGTAAAAAATATGACGCTAAGTATTGGATGGCCAACTAAATATTATGAATTGAACTTACCCATTCTTCAAACAGATAATCTTTTAGAAAATATATATTTGTTAAGTGCAGCGTCAACTGCAAAAGATATAAAATTACTAAATACAGAATCAATACCTGGTGCTACATGGGAAGAACCAGCCTTTATGGTAAATGCTTTTTATTATAATGAAATTAATGAATTTGTTATACCAGCCGGCTCTTTACAATATCCTTTTTATAGTGATACATCATCAATAGGTTGGAATTATGGTGGACTAGGAGCAGTAATAGGTCATGAAATGGTTCATGCGTTTGATGAAAATGGTCGTAATTATAATGAGCATGGTCTTTTTAAACAATGGTGGTGTTCAATTGATAATAGAAGATATAGTGTTTTAATTAAAAAGTTAGAGGAATTATACAGTAGTTCAAGAATATATGGGAATCATCTAGACGGTGATAGAACGGTCAGTGAGAATTTAGCAGATTTAGGAGGTCTATCCATAGCACTAGGTGCTCTTAAAGATGAATTAAAAGGAGTTTCTGAGAAAGAAAGAATACATGAAATACGGCAATTCTTCATTTCTTATGCGGTTTCTTGGAGAACAAAGGAAGAAAAGAAAAAGGTTTTGCAAAGTTTAATTATTGATAAACATTCTCCACCAGAATTTAGAGTAAATAATATTGTAAATCAATTTGATGAATGGTATGAAGTATTTAATGTAGAGGTTGGAAATAAAATGTTTGTTGATACCACACAAAGAATAAGAGTATTCTAATATAACCTATGTATAGAATGAATATTACTAAATTTCTGCGTAACAATATTTTAGTTATCTTTTTAATTCTTCTTATTTCTTCTGTTATGGCCTACATGAATTACCAATCTATGGTTGAAAAAAATATAGATGAAGGATTTAATAGTGATTCTAATCTTAAAACTATAATGTATGTTGTATACGGAATTACAGCATTGTGTCTTTTACCTATGTTATTCTTAATTTGTAAGGCAATTTTTAATGCAGTATTTAATTAATTAAAGTAGAATAAAATCACTCAAACGAAACTTCTCATATCTGCCATCAGGCATATGACGCTTTACAATAATAGGTAGTCGGCGCTGCTCTAACTCTAATTTAGCAATATCCAGAACATTTGTAATATGTGCTGGTACTTGAATATAAGGGCGGGCGCCTTGTGCAAGTTGATTTGTACGCATTCCAAGAATCTTAGTACGCTCAAAGGTGGAAAGGAAAGGCATCGACTTGTGATAAGGGTCGTCTTCAGAAAGAGTAGTTCTTAGTGGGATTGAAGTCTGCTCTGATTCTTCATAATCAAGCACACACTCTGGATGAAACTTCAGCAGCGATTCAATAGGATTGCTGAAAATAGTATTCTTCTCTTCTTGAACAGCTTCTACATCAACAACTTCTTCTACTTCATCAAACTCTTCAATAACATCAAGTACATCCTCAATATCTTCATTGTCGGCACCAGATGTTACAAAATTATCGGAATCCATTTTATATATACTTTATATAATAATTATTCCTTTAATTTTTTGTAAAAAATGTAAAAAATTGGATATAAAGTAATTTTACAAATAGTATTAAGAATGGATACTGTTACTGAACTTAAGCGTTATGAGACATTTGATGAAATGGGTTTACCGGATACTCTTTTAAGAGGTGTTTACTCATATGGCTATGAGCGCCCATCTAAAATTCAAAGTCTAGCAATTGTTCCTATTATGCAAGGAAATGATATTCTTGCTCAGGCTAATTCTGGCACTGGTAAAACTGCCAGTTTTCTTTGTGGCTCTCTATGCCGCATTGATGCAAAACTAAATAAACCTCAAATTATGATTCTTGTACCAACTCAAGAACTTGCTAAACAGATTCTTGAAGTTGCTAAGCATCTTGGTTCATTCATGGGAATTACTTGTTTATGTGCAACTGGCGGTAATGCAATTCGTGAAGATATTAGTCTAATTGAAAACGGTGTTCATCTTGTTGTTGGAACTCCAGGGCGTATGTTCGATTTAATGAATCGTGGTAAACTAACAACTGAAAATATTAAATGCTTAATTCTTGATGAGGCGGACCAGATGCTTGAAGACCGTTTCTATAAGCAAGTAATGTGTATTCTAGAGCTTGGTTTCCCTAATACTACAAAGGTATCACTCTTTAGTGCGACTATGCCTAAAGAAGTGCTTGAGGTTGCTGCCAAGTTGCTGCAGAATCCTGTAAAGATTCTAATCCCCGCTGAGCAGGTATCTCTTGATGGCATTAAGCAATATAAGGTTGAGCTTGAGCGTGAAGAGCATAAATATGAAGTGCTATGTGATATTTATAAACAGTTAAATATTAATCAAGCACTAATCTATTGTAATACTCGCAAGCGTGCTGAATGGCTAGCAGAAAAACTTTCTGCTGATGGCTATCCTCTATTATGTATTCATGGTGAAATGGAAAATACTGAGCGTCGCAAGCGTATGGAAGATTTTAGAACTGGTAAAGTCCGTGTATTAATTGCGACTGACCTTCTTGCTCGTGGCATTGATGTTCAGCATGTAAGTCTTGTAATGAATTTTGAACTACCAATGAATCGTGAAAATTATATTCATCGTATTGGCCGCTCTGGTCGTTTTGGCAGAAAGGGTGTATCTATCAACCTTCTTTCTCCCAATGAGAAAAAAATGAAAGAAGAGTTAGAAAGCCATTATACAATCAGAATGGAAGAGCTACCATATGATTTAGGAACACTCAGTCTTACCTAAAGTTAGTACCTCTTATATCATGGCGACACGTTGGGCAATGCACATTTGTATTGAGCCATGTTGAAATACAATTATCATGAAACATATGACTACAATGATTAATTTTTCGTACTCTTGTATTTTCTAGGAGTAGAGAATCTTGACAAATAGCACATAGTTCATTTGTGTTTGTTACACTTACAATAGTTGTTCCAGCATTAATTTGTGCTTGTGTAGGGCGAATAATTACTGGGTCTGTAAAATTAGTTGCTGATGGAGCTCTAATAATATATGATAATAGTGATGTAAATAGTTCATTATCATTCATAGAAGCACTATCATCCATATTAAATGTTACACGAATACTATCTGTTTGTGCAGCTGAAGCATTAGAAGGTACTACTCTATTAACCTGTTGTACTAATCTTGTATTAGAACTTAGATGATTTCTACGAGCATTACTAAAGAGGTCAGTGTGGTTACGAACTTGATTACGAATATAATTGATTAAATCAGTTACTGTTCGAAATTGATTGGGATTTCCATATAGAATCTCTGGGAAATAATTGTGAAGGTCGTCAAATATACGAGTATTATAATGCTCTTCATAATTACTCATTTTGGGAATACCATTTATATGTTTGTTAATAATTTAATTTTTTTTGTTTACTACAAATAAAAAAAATTAAAAATATATATTGTAAATACCATGTATCAAACAAGATGTCAGACATTCTTGGTACAGGTGGTATTGTTAATGTTGGATTCACGTGTTATGCGAATGCTGTTATTCAAGCATTTCGTAGCTGTATAAATATGGAAGAACTCTTTAAAGAAGGAAATTATGATAAAATTCTAAAGAATAATTGTAAATATAATGAATTTACAAAACAATTTGCAAACATGATTCAGACACTTTCAACAATTGACTCTAACTCTTCAATGAGACCTATGGGATTTTGGCGTACATTTCATGATGCAGTTCAAGACTCTTGTTTTGAACAACTTCAAACTCGTCAGCCACATGATGCTCATGAGTTTCTAATGTTTCTTCTAGATTCATTACATGAATCTCTTTCTAAGAAAGTTATTATGAATATTACAAAATGCCAACTAATATCTGAGCGTCAGAAAAGTCATCAGAAATCTCTAGAAGCATGGAAAGATAATTTTGAGAAAAATTTCTCACCATTTGTAGATTTATTCTTTGGACTATTTCATATTCAGATTATTTGCTCTAATTGTAAAAATGTATCGCATAAGTTTGAAACATTTAATACCATTAAAGGTATTCTTCCTGAAGGCAATAGTAGTCCGACATTACTTGAATGTCTAGAAGGAGAGCTAAATGATGAATCTATTGACAACTATGAATGTGAAAAATGCAAGCCGAAAAGAACAGCTGCTGTACGTAGAACACGTGTTTGGAAACTTCCTAAGAATCTTATTGTTGTGTTAAAACGTTTTACGTATGATGGGCGAAAAATTCATACTCCGATTCAGCAAATTTCAAATACTGTAAATTTAAATTCACTGTATTCAAATCTATCACCGTATAAAAAAGATTCTACATTTAATTTGAATAGTATCGTTGACCACCATGGCTCAGCATCTGGTGGCCATTATACAGCTCAGAGTCTACATAGAGCTGAGAAAAAATGGTTTCTATATGATGACCAGAGTGTACATCCTATTGGCGTACCAACATCTGGGGAAAGCACGTATATTATATTTCTTGAGAAGACATAGAATGCCATCACCTCGTTGTACTTTAGATCGCTGGACCGCTGGCTCTAGCTCTAGCTCTTCTTACACTCCTAAAACTAGTGAAGCGAAAGAAATGGAAGATAAATTGAAGAAAATGATGGCTGAACGAGATAAAGTCGATACTATGTTGCAACATCAACTTGAATCAGTTGATTCTAAACCTTCTAAATAACAGTGCTTAGAATACCATCCACCATTTCCATTCTGCATATCAAGTATTGATTTAAAAGTATAATCGTATTGTTTTGCAACATTATACATATCATATTTTTTAACAGCACGTTCACGAATATATTGTCTATCAAATTTTCCATCGAGGGCCATTTGTATGCCATAACAATAATCAGCAAGTGTATGACATCTTAAACCTGTTTTAAATTGCTCTATTGTTTCTGTAAAAGCACCAAAAT
>Ga0136644_10001041_pt1 | contig 22069 bp, 51 predicted proteins | sample C_130820_EF_Meta_FD_94780 | JGI IMG/M metagenome (GOLD analysis project Ga0136644, IMG submission 94780) | Freshwater microbial communities from Lake Croche, Canada to study carbon cycling - C_130820_EF_MetaG (v2) (version 2) | ecosystem: Environmental > Aquatic > Freshwater > Lake | place... | reverse complement strand
AGATGCCTCGTGCCGGGCATCTCCAACACGTGGAGGATGATTATGAAGATTGCTCTGTCGGCTTTGATGGTTCTTGTTTTGTGTGGTGTTGCAGAGGCGCGTCCTCGTCGCAGTTACACCTACAACAACAATACCACCTATAGCCAGCCGACCCGGACGTATTCCTATACTTCCGATCATGCTGCTGCTGGTGGCAGTGACCAAGATCGTTGTCAGGCCGAGGCCAACTATATGGCCGCTAACAACATCACTGGTCATGTTTGGAGTTGCATTGGATCGTTTGAGGGTGTTGGCTATGGAAGCAGTCCCAACTGCAATACATGCACTCCGAGCGGTAACATGTCCCTCACCGGGGATGCTTCTGCCCAAGGTAGGAATGGCATGTGGTATCGTGTGAGAAGCTGGCGATAAGGTGACCCATGTTTTGATGCGATGTTAGCGATGGCCTACGAGTCTGCATTGTGAGGCTTCGTAGTTATATTACAGAGACTCCAGCGGAGCCTTGTGTGTCGTTCAATAGTTGGGACGCTCGCCGTCAGTTCCTTATCCTATTGCGTGACCACAAGGCTCCGACTGCGATTTTTTTCCGATTGACTTTTTGAAAGGAATGGATTCCAATGCGTATTCTTCTGGTGATTGCTGCTTTGTTGTTCTGTGCCGAGGCCAGCGCCGAGTGTAAGAATGGAAAGTGCAGCGTTGTTAGAAAGACAGTCAAAACAACCAAGTCTTGTCCTAATGGCAAGTGCAAGGTAAACCGATAGATGAAGGTTGGTTGACGAGGCTTCTTGTCCTGCATTGTGGGGACAGTCGTATTATTATAATGAAGGACTACCAGCGGGACTTCACGTTTTGTTTTTCAGTTGGGGAACCCTCGTCTCCCCTTATCCTGTAAATGAAACCCGAAGTCCCGCTGTTGAATGCGCCTCTAGCTCAATTGGTAGAGCATTCGGCTTTTAACCGATAGGTTCGGGGTTCAAGTCCCCGGGGGCGCACTATGATGCCTTTGTTTGATCCAAGCTCAGTTGATCCTTTTAAATTAAGAACTGATCTAGCAACAGATTCCCAGAAACTTTTTGAAATTGCTGAGAGACACTTCGGTCAGCCAAGTTCAATATCATGTAGATGGGAAGATAAAAGTCGTGGCCCACTCAACGTTCAAGAGTGGAATAGTAATTCAAATCAAGGCCAAGACTTACTTGAGCTTAGTCATTATCTTGGCGAGTCACATCTTGAAATAGGCTGGCGAGGAAACTGGTACGACGAGCCTCTAGGCGACATTTCCCAAGCTGAGTCATTTTTTATTAGAATTCAATCGTTCTTGGTTGAAGTCAGTAAGCCTTGGTCAGATTGGACTGAGGAAGAAATTTTAGAAAATCCGAGTTGGATTTTTCTTTTTTCCCTCGTAGAAGGTCATAGCATCACCGACAAGATGCACAGTGCGATGGTGATGTACAGCTATCGCAACCCCGAGGATGAGTATGTCAAAAGATACTTCAAAAATCTCTCGCAAAGACGCAGCTAGGTTCAAAGATAGACCTTACTACGCCTACCTCTATGCGATGAATGTCCTCAAGGGACGGCTTCCCGAAAAGCTAGAGTCAGTTTTGGGACTAGACCCTCAAAGTGCCTATCTCTACAGCAAGAACATCATCAAGGGCGCTTTGCCCGCACACATTCACAGCCGGTTGATCCTTGAGGCCCACGATGATGAGGGCAAGGAGTGGTTGCAGCGGTATCTCAAGGAAATGAATGGTTCTTGAAAAAATCTCTGACAGAAGGTCTGGACTTTATGCAAATCTCCTTTGATACCGAAAACTTCCTCGGCGGTGCGAAGGCTCTCACTGTAGTTCTTCAAGTTCTTCGTGACTTTGAAGCCTATGCTCCCGATCCTCACAAGGAAGTTGAGGAAATCTGCTGTCGGACTCCTTCTGATGCCCTCCGTTACACACAGAAGGTGACTCGCAACCGTGGCATTAGTGCCGAAGCAGAGAAGGTGTTCATCAAGAACGTGGGTCTGGGACTTCGCTACCTCCGCTATCTCAAGAAGAATTCGTTTGCCGATCCTACCCTCAACCAGAAGTTTATCAAGAAGGTCAAGAGAAATCCGGTGACTGCTCTTGAGTGGTCAAAGGAACATGGGCGGCTCACAGAGAAGGAAGAAGAAGTCTTTATCAAGGACATCCCGAGCATGCGTGAATATGCCATGCGTATTATCAAGGGGCCATTTCCCGAGAAGATTCACAACATGATTCTTCTCAAGTCTTTTGATTCCAATTTGGACAGTTGGCAGAAGAAGTGGCTCACCGATTACGTTGGTTTCGTTGAAAGATTCAATAAGAAGGAACTGACACCCGCCGACACGAGGATGATGACCTGCGATTGGAGGTATTGAAAAAAAATGCCACAGAAGGTGTTGACTTCATCCCCCGGAGAAAAAGCAATGAAAATCCCGAAGTTCCGAGTCACTGGCCGCATCAGCACTTGGTTTGATAAGCATGGACACGGCGATCTTCCCAATGGGCGGCTCCCCAGCGAGATTGAGGAAGTTTTCTTCAAGAGCAAGGAAGATGCTTATGTGATCGCCCAAAACGTGGCTGACTATGCCCATTACGTTGGCCGTCTGGAACTGCGATTTGAGAAGCTCATGGTGGGCCATCCTGACGCGGCTTTCAAATACCTCACGAATGTGCGGCATGATGGCGGCGAGTTGAATCCCGAGCTTCTGAACACCTTGAAGGGGCATGGCGGCTACCTCGTTCAGTGGAGCAAGATCGTTGCATCGCGGCTCCCCCCTGAGCTTGAAGATACCCTCAAGGATGCAGACGCAAGGTATGCCTACCAGTATGCCAAGGAAGTCTTGTGCGGACGGCTCCCCGAACATCTTGAGGATGTGTTCTTCAAGGACGAGACCATTGCCGCAAGGTACGCTTTTGATGTGATTCGCGGCTTCTCTTCGGTGATGCTTCCCGAGGCTCTCCACAGCTTTATGATCTTGAAAAGCTATGAGAACCCAAACAACTCATGGGTCAAGAACTACGTTGAGGCCAGCGAGAACGATCCCAACAAGACCGGGAACAAAAAGTTCCCGTGGGGATGACGCCCATTGGTTGAAAAATCTTGACGCAGAAGGTTAGACACATACGCCCCACTAACCCATCAAGGAAAAGCCATGCAAATCCCCAAGTTTCGTAAGACCAAACGGCTCGTCAGCTACGTTCAATACAATGGCTTGAATTCGCGGCTTCCCAGCGACCGCGAGGAAATCTTCTTCACTGCCAAGGAAGAGCCTCACACCATTGCTTCGGCCGTTGCCAGCTATGCTGCCAATGTTGGTCAGCTTGATGAGAAGCTTGAGAATCTTCTGAAGATCAAGGACGCGCCTCAAGTTCTGGGGCCGATCATGCACTACGCAAAGGTTCTTCGTAACAAGGGCGTACTTTCACTTCCCCTCCACCTTGAAGAGCGTCTGAAGGGTTATGATCACGATATGCTCAGGTACGCGAAGGACGTTCTTCGTGGCCGGCTTCCAGAGTACCTTGAGAACACCTTCACTTCAGCAGGCGTTGCTGTTTCCTATGCTCAGAGCATGAGGTCTTACATTCCTTCTGGGGGCGTGAGCTTCCGATTCAACCCAGAGCTTGAAGAAAGAATTTTCAACTCCGAGGACGAGCGTCTCCGGCCTGACATTGCCGACAATCTTGTCAAGTATTCTCAGAACTTTGGTGGCGTTCTTGAAGAGCCTTTTCTCTCGCGGCTCAAGTGGAATGAGAACGCAGTGGTCGCTTATGCCAAGAACAGTCGTGTTCGCGGTGAGCTTCCCCAGCACCTCATGGACAGTCTTGCCGGGAAGAGCCAGCATCTTCTTGAGATTGCGACACATTGCCTTCGGAGCCGTCTGCCAGAGCATCTTGAGCGAACGATCAACGATCCCAATGTGTGCATGCAATACTGTTCTTTCTTTGATGGTGAGCGGCTCCCCGATTACCTTGAGGAAGTTGTTTCAAAGAACCCGGAACTCTTGGTCAGGTATGCCAAAGAGGTCGTGAGAGGCCGTCTGCCAGAGCATATTGAGGAAGCCCTGATGGGGAACCATGTGTATGCCAGCCGGTACGCTTTTGAAGTGATTCGTGGATTCGCTCCGGTGCGCCTGCCCGAGGCTCTCCACAGCATGATGATGATGATGAGCTACCAAAACCCAGACGATCCCTACATCAAGCGTTATACGGAAGCTTGCGACAGCGATCCTAACAAGATGAAGAACTCAACTGGTGGTGATCAAGCCCGCCGGTAATCTTGAAAAAATCCTTCGTGGAAGGTCATGAACTCAGTCAGCAATCACCACCCCATCAGAAAAGGAAGATCATGAACGATATCCAGAAGCTCGCAATCAGCCGCCTCTTCTCCGAGACTGAGGACAAGAAGGTTCGTGCCACCGTCGCCAGCGGTGAGCATCATGTGGACTTTGTTGTTCACTTTCGCGGCGTCGTGAAGGTGGGCGAGGACTACCAGAAGCTCGCCACCACCAGCATCCCGGTGCTGGAGAGCTTGGCTCTCACCCGTGAGGTGGCGGTGCAGGGGATCAACGAACTGATCGCCCGCGTGGATCGTGGCGAGGTGATCACCCGGAGCGATCTGGAGGTCATCAAGACCGCCGGGTTCCTTGCCGATGACATCCTTGTGGACTGCATCCAGAAGGCGGTGGATGCGAAGAGCAGCAGTTCGGGCAGCGTGATCAAGCTGATCCCCGAGATTCAAGCTGCTGTGGATCGGGTTCGTGACGCTACGAGTCGCCGCCTTGGCCCTCAGAACGCGAAGGGCCATGTGACCACCAATATCCGGGTGGAAGAGGTCGGCCTGAGCAAGAGCCAGATCAGCGAGAACATTCTCCCCACCGTCCAGAGGGAGGCCGTGTGAAGAAATTGGTCGTGGAAGGTGAATCCCTTGAGGAGAACCCATGTTCAATCTTGGTGAAATAGCTAACATAGGTGTGTTTGCCACCATGTTGGTTTTGTTTATTTTTGTTTTTGGTGGCTTGTCACTACCTATAGTTTTGTGTACCATCTTCCTAACTGTGATGGCTTTCAGACTAGCGAAGTAGTGCCAGTGTAGCTCAGTTGGTAGAGCGTCAGTTTTGTAAACTGAATGTCGCCGGATCGTTCCCGGCCACTGGCTTTTTGCCCCCGTAGCTTAGGGAATAAAGCATCGGATTTCTAATCCGAGGATCGCAGGTTTGAATCCTGCCGGGGGTACTTCTTGTTCAAGGAAAAGGAAAGCAAAAGCGATAAACGCGGGAACGTAGCCCAATTGGCAGAGGCGCAACACTCAAAATGTTGACAGTGTGGGTTCAAATCCCTCCGTTCCTATTACTACTATATGGAATGCCAAGAAAGAGATCGTGGACTGATGAACAACTAAAAAAAGCTGTTGAGGGAAACCAATCCGTTTACGGTGTTTTGACTCAAATTGGCTTGAGCCATGGCGGCGGCAGTCATGCTGTGATCAAACTGAGAATCAAACAACTGAACTTGGATACGTCTCACTTCACAGGTAGCGGTTGGTGCTTTGGAGATAAGCACAAAGAATTCATCAAAAAGGTTTCTCGCGACTTTGACCAAATCTTGGTCAAAGAATCAACGTATCAGAATACGTATTCTTTGAAAAAAAGACTCTTGCAAGAAAAGATTTTGGAGAACAAATGTAGCGAATGTGGCTTGGAGGCTTATTGGAATAGAAAGCCAATCGCACTTCAACTAGACCACATTGATGGCGATAGGTGCAACAATCTGATTGAGAATCTAAGGATTCTTTGTCCTAATTGCCATTCTCAAACAGATACTTTTACAGGCAGAAACAAGAAAAAGAAGCGGCAGACTTCTTTTTGAAAAAACTCTTCACGGAAGGTTGTCTTCTTATGGAAAACATTTGGGACGAGAAGACTGTGACGCAGATTTCTAACTTGTTCAAAATCAAGTTTCACGAGTTTTTAATATCTCAGAAGACGGATCGCAAAAACAGAAGTGCTTTGTGGAATAAGTATCTTGAGCACTATGAGTGCAAGATCGTCCGCAGCCCCCGGAACGATGACCGTAATCGGGAAGTTCTCTTGCTCAGGACTTTTCTTCAGATGATCAACCACGACAATCAAGTCTTGGTTGACAGCATTGTTATCAACAATCCAGATCGTCCCGGTCAGTATCTCGTTATCAAGCGAGATGTGGCCGAGCGAATCCTTGTATTGGGGATGATATGAACTCAAAGCTCACTAGAATCTTTCAAGCCAAATGGGAAAGCTATCCAACGTGCATGGATAAGCACGTTCGTGAATGGCTTCAGTACCTCAAAAACATTGGTTGTTCAGTTGAGCTGGTTACGACAACTGAACAACTGGCGAAGCAACTGAATGTGGTCAAACATCGTCTTCTTGATCTTGAACCGCAATCAAGGCCATCTTCTTCTGTGTCTATTTGGAATCCAACAGGTGATGGAACTGTCATCTTTGTTCCCGATGATCTTGCAGAGAAAGCTCTTGTGCTTGGTGAGCTTCCATGAAACGACGCATATCTGTTTCGCAAAAAGGAAAAAGCTTTCCTCCTGCTGTTGACAAGCTCACCGAGATTTTTGAAAAGAAGCATAATGAGCTTCGCAAAAAGAAGTGGAACGTTTTTGAGATGAGCGAAAAAAGCGAGTACGAGTTCCAGATTCAGTTTGAAGCTGAGTGGGCTGAGTATCTCAACGGCTTGAACTGCAATGTTGTGGACAATGATCCAGAAGAACTTGTTCACATGTGGAACTATGGCAACAAAGAAACCATCATGATCGTGAACCCAGAAGACGAGAGAACTTGGATTTTCGTACCCAAGGATTTTTCAGAGAAAGTTTTGGTTCTTGGTGAGCTTCCTTCCCGATGACGTTGAAGAGAATGAAAAGCATCTGGGTTTCAGATCATGAGAGGAAGCTTTATATTCTCTTTGAACAGAGATTAGAAAAAATCTACGAAGAGAAAAAAGAAGAGCAGAAGCTTTCTGACCCCGAGGCTGAGAACAGCGAATCTTTTCAAGAATTGCTTAGAAAAGAGTGGTATGCTTATTTGCGCAGCCTGTCCAAAGATGTGAAGGTTCTTTTCACTGATGACCATAAGTTGTATTGCCGCATAACTGTTGACGCGGCTAGCACAGGACTGAACAAGCTTATTGGCCGACACCTTTACGATTGGGTCAAGCTTGATGAAATAAAGGGTGTGGTTGTTTCAGACCCTCTCTACACCACTGGCAACAGCTTTGAGATGAGCGAAGAGTTTGCTTTCAAAATCTTGGCTTTGGGTCTTCCTTGAAAAAATCCCTCTTGGAAGGTTATTCTCGTACCGGAGGTTCTCATGAAAAAGATTGAGCTGAACGAGTACAGTGACGGCAATAAGGAAATCCTTTTTGATCTTCTTTCTGCTGCAAACGTTGAGAAGTTTGAGGTCAGTTTCTCCGGCGATGGCGACGATGGTTCTATAGACAGTGCAGAACTTCCAAAAGAGATACTCAACATGAAGGTTGAGGGAGCCAGAACTGATAAGGGTAAGGCATTAGAAGACGTTGAAGACCTCATCAATCAAATCTGCTATGAAGTTCTTGAGCGCGATTTTGGAGGATGGGAGAATGACTCTGGTGCTTTTGGAGCCTTCATTTTTGATGTGAGCAAGAGGAGCGTGACTCTTGATTTCAATGAGAAGTTCGTGGAGAGTAAGCAAACTCTTTACAAAATCTGATTCTTGAAAAAATCTGGTGTGGAAGGTCTGATCTTCATGGCAAATCCATATCATCACGCTTGTAGCTCTGTGAAGAAGTGGGGCGGAGAACCTTCTGACTATCAAGCCATTCATGATTGGTTTGATGCTAGTAAAGAGATGTGGGCCGACTTCCGACACCGTGCCTTACGTCATCACACTCAAGGCATCTTTGAATGTGAGCGAGTCTTCGGCCATGCGATCAAGATCAGCACGGGCAGAATGATTCCTGTGCGATGGGTTGGCGAGCAGCATGTGAAAGAAGACTGCGGTTTCATCCCAACCATTCAAGATTGGTTTGGCAACATCAAGCCCCAGCGTTGGATGGGCGAACCTCCGGTAAATCTTGAGAAGGAGTTGGAGAAGGTATGAGCAAATCACTTGTTGCCAAGGCTGTTTTCGGAGAGATCACTCTAGGTGAGGTCTTGAAGAAGTTCCACAAGAAGATTTCAGCCATCATAGTTGAGTACTTGGACAGCGAGAACACCTACGATAGTTGGTGCATTGATGACCTTGAAGATGGTGGACAAGAACTTCAACTCATGGATGACTACGAAGTGACTAGCTTTCCTTTGGAAACCAAGGTCAAGCTTCGCTCAGGCGAGTTGGAGATTGAGAACGAAGTCGGAACTTTCATTTTGACTTTCATGGAGCATAAGAAGGTCAAGTTTGATTCATTGTTGCCAAAGAAGTCTTGATCGTTTTTTTGTTTTTTGATAGATTTCCCAATTCTCAAGGAGGCTTTTATGAATTGGCTTTTTCTCTGTTTCATGTGGGTCATGGGCATTTGGGGCGATGAGGATGGCGTGATTGATCGGATGCGAGCAAGAGCCAGATGCCGCCGGATCACTGTGCAGCGGCATGAAGTGGTCATCAAGTTCACCAGCGAAGAAGATGCGAAGCTCTTTGCCGAAGACTTGAAGAACTTTGTCAAGGAATAAATTCGCCAGCTTCTCTAGATTCTCTACCTTCTTCCTAGATAGGTTCATATGGTAGTTAAAACATCTCCTAAAGAAGCTGGAATTCAAGCATCTTTGGATCGTCTTTCCAAGTTTTTCGCAAATGGTCATGAGCTTGATGAAACGACCTTGAAGAAGATTGAAGCCGATCTCATCCAGATAGAAGCCAAGATTCAGCTTTTCAATCGCTGGAAGGCTTTTTGAAAAAATCCTTCGTGGAAGGTCTGGCCTACATGGACAACAAGACGCGACTCTTGATTGGTCTGATGTACGGAGTTCTTTTCCTAATCTGGCTTTGGGGAACGAGGAGACATCCATGAAGTTTGACACCGACAAATACATCAATCTCGCTACGACTGACCTTGGATACAACCAAGAGCAGAAGGTGCAGTTCTTGAACATGAGCCGGCGACTGGGACGTATCCTTGCGGAACGGCTTGGGATCAGCAACTATGACCTTCGTACCAACAAGGCTGGCATTGCTGTGTCGGGCGAGGTGACGCTTCACACCGACACGATCTATGTGCAACTCGGCCAAGGCTTCATAAACAACGGCTTCCTCGCCCGCAAATGCAATGGCAAGAAGGACTATGTGGGAGGAAGAAACCACATCGTCAAGTGGGAGGCTTTGAGGGATTTGGATAAGGTGGTGAGTTTCTTGAAAGAGATGGCCTAGATACCATGAATGAAAGAGATATTTGGTGATCTAGGCTTATTTATGATGACTCTGATCTTGATAGAGTCTGCTGTCTACATTGGCAGCTTGTGGTTCGTTTCGTACTTGTCAAAGAAGGACGATGACCGTTCTTGAATAAATTGGCGAAGGAAGGTCTGACCAGTATCTCAAGGAGGAGATATGACGGAAGAAACCCAGAAAGAGCTTCTTGCTTTGAGCAAGAGAGCGTTGACTCTGATCTCTGTTTCCGGCGTTGAGCCAGACTTTGTGTTTGTTTTGAGGGACATCATTAGAAAGGCCGAGTCGGAGAATGATGGAAGAAGTTGAACAGAGGGTCAGTTACGTCCGCCGTCTTATGTCATACATTGAGGCAGAGTACAACAACATCCCAGATGATGTGACCACCCCAATGGCAAATCACTTCAACGAGTGCTACGACCAGAACGTGAACATTCCCAATGCGGCAGGGTTGTTCTACGAGAAGTTCCTTCGTGCTTCGTCTTTTTGAAAAGAATGGCTCTTCTTGAAAAAAAGAGTCTCGGAAGGTTTTGCTAGAGACGGTTCTTATCACAAGTGGTTTTAGAAAGTTTCAAATGCCTAGGTTCACAGTGCGAGAGTTTGCGAAGACAGTCGGCCTTGAAGAAGTGGGGCCAGACTATGTTGGTGCGGGAATCATGCTGAAGATGCTTTGTAAGCATGGTCTTGCGAAGGAAGTAGACAAGTTGACCAGTGCCAGTGGCAAGGGACGAAAAAGCATGGTCTATGAACTCTCTGACAAGATTGTTCTGGACTTTGGTTCCATGCAGACTGCTTCTAATGGATTTGCTCCAAAGGTCAAGAAACCCAAGAAGCAAAAAGAGGAAATCGCTCCCGAGGTTGATGTTGCACCCGAGGTTGAGGATGTAACTGAGGAAGTCACGACCGAGGAAGTCACGACCGAGGAAGTCACGACTGAGGAGGTCATCACTCAGTGGGAAGAAGAAGTCAAGGAAACTGAGGTTGTCAAGCAAGAGCCAGAAGTGGTAGAAACCGCTACGGTTGAAGCCACATCGGAAGTTGCTGCTGCGACTGAGCCTCTGACTTTCTACTCCTATGGAGAAGATGACGAGGACGAGGAAGCTGCCTAATGGAGGACAACGGAATGACAAACAGAGAAACCGTGGAATGCTTGTCCAAGGTGGCCCAAAAGATTGCCTTGGCAAAAGCGGCCTCTGCTGCCCATCTCCGTAACGACAACTTCACCGGCTACAGCGAGATCAAGGAGCACTTGGATGATTGCCAAGAAATGATGGCGATCTTGTGCAAGTGCGCCCCGATCAAGCTGATAGCCGGTCAAGTTGACGATGTCTTGCAGAATCTATCTGCCGAGTGGCTGGAGAAGTAATGGCAAAGAAGAAGTCTGTCAAGAAGTCCGACAAGGTTCGTGTGGCATACCTCTTCATTGATGGAGATGAGGTAGAGCGCATTGTTAACAACGAACTTGGAGGTATCACCTTCAAGGCAGAAGTTCATCATTCAAGGATTGTCTTGACTGCATGGACAGGCGAAGACGAAAAGGTCAACGCTTCTTAGGGTAGAGGCTGGGACGAGAGTTAGGTTAGCTTTCGGTCGCGAACGAAGGTTCTGACCAGCCCGTCCCAGCCTCCCCGATATTGTGTCATAGAACTTTGCACATTCACTTTGTGATCGTATAGTAGGGGTAGAAAGGAACTGACCCCCAACAACCATCTGTAGACGGCTCCTTGTGGAGCAGGGCAACCGCCGCCAAGTGCGAAACGGTGCTGCAAGGCCTTTTGGCCGGATGGGCGTGATCTTCACGAACAAGGTGTGATTCCTTTTGGGAATCCACATTCTTTTCAAGAAGTCCATGTTGGATTTCTTTTAACCCGGAGGAAACATGAAGTCTCTTTGTGAGATCAGGTATGAGATCAGCCGCCTTCGTCAGGAAACGATGGACTTCCATGACGAAATCCAAGAGCTAAAGGATTATCTCCGAGCTTTTGGTGGAACTTGGCAAGAGTTTGCATTTTATTTGAACAAACGTGCGGACGAGCTTGGAGTTCCAAGAAGGCAGTTTCAACTGGATGCGGCAAGAACTTTTGCAAAAGGCGACATCGTTTTTCGCATGTTCTTGCAGTTCAATCGTTTGCTTGAAGCATGGCCCACTGACTACTGGAGGAAAAGATGAGCGATGATCTTGATGATTTGTTGAAAGAACCGGGAGCAACTCCGAGCAGACTCAGAGTCTTGTTGGAGTTTGATAGGTGGCTTAGGGACTTGGGTTTCAAAGAGTTTACCGAGGAGTCAGGAGGAATATCAGAGCTGCGGCGTATTTTGAAAGGAAGGGAAATTGATGAATGAGGAGGACATTCTGAAGATAGAGTTCTTGGGATGGTTCCCTGTTGAACTTCCTTTGGGCGAGGTCTTGGAAGGGCTGGAGAAGAGAGGAGGTGTTTCTCCCCAGCTCTTCCAAGTCCTTTTGGAGAGGAGTTGCGAAGAACAGCCAGGCGACTTTGTTCACTTTGTTGAGCGAGCCATTCTTTTAAGAAATCAAGGTCTTCGTCGGAACAAAATGGAGAGTGTTGCCTTGGCAGAAGCATTGGCTTTGGATTGTTTTGTTGGCTATCTGGAGTTGTACGCAGAAGAACCCGTGATCCAGCAATTTTATGTCCGACAAGCTTTTCGGCTTATGAGGTAGGTCAGCCCTTGTCGTCCACTCTTGGTTAGGTCAGGAATCGTGCCAAGAACACACGAGCTGCACCTGCACTTCGGCAGGCCGCCGGGCAACTTTTGGCGCGATTCTTGGCATTCTTTTCAAGATTGCCAGATTACAATATACTTCCTAGCGTGCCAAGATAGCTGTCAGGATAAGCACAAAGTATTTCTATGCGCGGCTCAAAACAGCAAAAAGATTTTTGGAAGCGCCGAGGCCACTTGTCCGTATGCAATTTCTGGCACGGTTCTTGGCATTCTTTTCAATATTGCCAATGTTATAAATTTTTCTGGCAATGCCAAGATAGCTTTCAGGATCGGGACATATCGTTCTGCGCTAGGTTCAAACAGCAAAAAGATTTTTGGAAGCGCCGAGGCCACTTGTCCGTATGCAATTCCTGACATGATTCTTGGCAGAGTCAGGAAGTTCTAATTTTACCAGCCCAATCCTTCGGCTCTGTCTGCACAATCATCGCATTGATAGCCGCGACGAACATCGGCGGGGGTGAGCTTGTTGGGTTGTTTGCATGTGGGGCAAGGATGAATTCTTGGGTTTCTTTTGGTTGCCCTTCTCAAAGCACTGCCGGGATTGGCAAACTCCGAGCGATCATCGTCAAAGTCATCGGAATATCTTGATTCCAACCAGTCGCTGAATTTTCTCATGAACTTATGTAGGATTCATTTTTGAAAAAAAACTCCTATGGAAGGTCATAGAATTAGCGTGCGGCCATGTACAGACCAATGGCGGCAAAAGCATAGCCGAAGTAGGCGATAGAAAGGCCGATCTTGCCGTGGTAAGCGAGATCGCAAGCGACTACGAGATAGATAACGCCGCAGATTGTGATCAAATGTGGACTCATGCCTTATGTAGTCATTCTTGAAAAAAATCGCCCTAGAAGGTCTTGATCTTGTCCCGGGCTGCCTGGGTATATTCTTGGCATCATTCTTGGCAATGCCACACAAGAAAGAAAAGAGTCAGATGAACAAGCCTGAGATAGATAAACTTGAGTCGCTTTTCCGACATAGGTACCAAGAATTGTGCGTATCGGCAGCTAGCGGCGACCAATCAGTACCAGAGCAGCTCCGAGAAATTGAGAAGCTTTGGAAACGATATTGCAAAAAATGGGAGATTTCCCCACTTTACAACGACGAACTGATTGAAGCTTTTAACGAGGGATTGAAAGGCAGAATCTGCATCTGGAACTGCGATGAAACTGGTCGCGCCAAAGCCCGCGATAAGTACGGTTGTGACGACTATAAGTCTTGGCCAAGGTACCTTCTTGTTCCAAAAGACTTTGCGGAAAAGTGTTTGATTTTAGGAATGCCATGAATTCCCACTTTCTGAAGCCGTTTCTGGTTCAGCCAAGAACGTATGCGCAAATTGTGGTTGCGTCAGGAATAAAGTCAGGAATTTTTATTGCACCTAATAAATGCGACTTCAGGAATTGCGTCAGGAATTTATATCTCGCCCCCCACCTAATATAAATTCTTGGCGCGACTTTTGGTTGTGTCAGGAATAACGTCAGGAATTTCATATGGTTCTTGACATAGTTATAATTCTTGGCACGACTTATGGCTGTGTCAGGAATTGCGTCAGGAATTTAAAAATACCCACCCCAGAAATTTTAAATTCCTGATATGGCTCTTGGTTCTTCTAGGAAGTTAAAAATTTTCTGGCAATCTTGAAAAAAACTCCCATGGAAGGTCATGCTTGTAGAAGGAGCACAAGATGGACGTAAATCTCAGAAAGTTCTGGACGTACTACCAGCCGTTTCAAAAGGCTTGCCACTGGGGCGACAAGATAGAAGCTCTGAAGATCATTGAGGAAATGGGAGCCAGCTTCCCCGGAGAAAGATGGAAGGGCATGGTTCTTGATTTCATGGACAAATTTGGTGATGTCCCAGATCACATTCACACCATGATGATGCTCGCTCCCTCGGATGGAAACCTAAAAGAATATCTGGAGAAGCGAAATGAACGCACTTCGTGAAAAGCTCTTTGAAATCATGTTGGATTCGGTTATCAAGGAGGCTCAGAAGATAAGTAAGCTCCCAGTTGGGCCTTACGACGCTTTTGACGAAGCCATCTACGACTTGGAGCCGTGCGAGTGGACTCAACTTCACTCAAGATGGAAAGCAAGGCTGAAGAAGCTGGGGATCACACGAACCAATTGCAAATATCTCCACAAAAGCCACATGTCAGATACCAAAGAGTACATGACTTTGCCCGGACGGAACATTCCCGGCTTCTATTCAATCATTGACCCGATCACCACTTCTGAACGTGCAAGGACGATTTGTTTTATAGATGTGCCCACCGAACTAGGCAATAAAGTCTTGGTTCTTGGGGAATTGCCAACAAAATGATCAAAGTCATCAAACAAATCTTACCCAAAGACAAGCCCTACAACTTGGCTGTCTCTATGGGTATGGACAGTGTTGCGACCCTCTTTTGGCTGAAGGGCAAAGGTTACGACATCACTCCTTTGCACTTCAACCACAACCTTCGTCCTCAAAACCAAAAGATGCACGAGAAGTTCCTAGACTTGTGCAAGACTTTGAATCTTGAGGGAAGAAGCGAGGTTGGAAGCGGACTCAAAACAGAAGCAGAGTGCAGAGAAGCTAGGCTTGATTTCTTTTCAAGAATGGGTCGGCCTATCATCACAGCTCACCATCTAAATGATTGGGTAGAGAGCTATTTGCTAAATTGTCTAAGAGGACATCCAAGTCACAACCCATTTGAGCTTGTGACCGAATTTCCACAATTCACGATCCTTCATCCTTTCTTACTCACCAAGAAAGAGGACTTCCAGCAATTTCTTGAAAGAAATGGTTGGATGGGTCATGTGGTAGAAGACGAAACCAATCAAGTCACAAAAGGCTCTAGACGGAACTGGGTGCGGAATGATATAATCCCTCAGTTGAAATTGCAAAAAATCTCTTTGGAGAAGTTTGCAAAAAGGAAAGTCCTCAAACTCTTAGAAAGAGTCAGATGAACGAAAAGACCATCGGAATCGCTTGCTTCTATCTCGGCTTTGTCAGCATTGCTGCGAGCATTGCAATTTGGTTCTTGAGCAAGGAACCAGACATGGCTCACGGCGAACGCTTTGGTATCTTCGTTGGTTTGTGGGCTCCCACTTTCTTTGCTTTGGCGAATAGGTGGAAGTGATAAGTGGAAGTGAGTATCTGAATATGGGCCGATAGCTCAATTGGTCAGAGCATCAAACTCATAATTTGGGGGTTCTAGGTTCAAGTCCTAGTCGGCCTATATTCAGATACTTTTTGAAAATTACGGGGGCAGAAGCTCTCATATAAAAGACGGCCCCATCGTCTAGTGGCCTAGGACAACGGATTTTCGTTCCGTTTACTGGGGTTCAAATCCCCATGGGGTCAATTTATGGCAAAGGGTCAATTTATGGCAAAGAAGAAGTCTGACGCTTACGCTTACGACCTAGATGCTTTTAAAAAAAGCATCCCAGAAAAAGCCAAAGCCGTATATTTATTAGACGAATCGGATGAATCTGCTCCAAAAGTTGTTAGAGGCACACTGGAAGAGCTAATTGAAATGCTTCTAAAGAAGAATGCAAGATTTTTTCCTGTGGGCTCTGAAAAGATTGAGGTCATGAAAAAAGCTTTTCGCTCAGAGTTCTATTACAAGGAAGGCACGATTTTTTACGGAGAAGAACATCTGCGGTTATTGGCACCTCTTAAGTAGGGGTCAATTTATTGGAACCAGCACACTGTATTACAGTGTGTTTTTCACTAACAAAAGGTTCCGATGTTTATTTCACAGGATGATTTGAGCGAACTCAAGAGGCTCGCTGCCAACACTTACGAGCAAGAAAAAAGCGAGCAGATTCATCGGATCATCAGAGGAGTCAACAAGCTGGAAAGCACTGTTGCTTCTTTGAAAGCTGAAAATGAGAAGCTAAAGAAGGCTGCGGAAGCCAAGCTTGATTCTTGAAAAAATATCGTTCTGAAGGTCTTATCTTCATGAAGGTTATCTTCTTAGACATAGATGGGGTGCTCAACACACCCAAGCTCCTCCAAAAGTTTGGATGGAACTTCATTGACGATATTCTCGTTGCCCTCCTCTCCAGAATTGTGCGAGAGACAAACAGCAAAATCGTTCTTTCTTCAACTTGGCGGATTGAAGAGAACGACAAAAATCTCGTCATTCAAGCTCTTTCCCGGCACGGCTTGGAAATCTTTGATGTGACACCTGTATTAAAAAGATCAGGCGGGTGGGTTCAAAGAAGCGAGGAAATCCAAGCGTGGTTAGATGGCGTGTCTGTGGATAAGTTCGCAATTCTTGACGATGCAGCGGATGCTCACATTGAAGGAAGCTTCTTTCAAACCAATGAGAAGTTGGGCCTAACTGTGCAAATTGCCGAAAAAGTGATCCAGCATCTTTCTTGAAAAAATCTGTCTTGGAAGTTCTGTCAGGAAGTTCTATTATTTCTGACTGTGCCAAGCTTTGTCTCAGGATAGGCCGCCTTTTATGTATTTCCCTTTTCATGAAACCAATAAAGAAGTCTTTTTGAAAGACTTCAGCTTCTTGAGCTTTGCAAAGAAGTTCCCCAACTGGATTCCTTTGGCAGACATGATGCGAAGTCTGCTGCCGGATGGATACAAGTTTTATTTGGTGGACTTCATTGTTCAGGACTGCCGGCGAGGTGCACAAACTTGCCGTGATGTTCGCTGGCATCTTGATGGCGACTTCACGAAAGACAACAAGTACGCACTTTGGGCAAGAGGGCCAAACCGTACAGAGTTCCCAAAAGCCCACCCATTTCTTTCAGAAATGCCATCAGACCGAAATGCCCAGAACATTCTTTTGGAAAATCTGGGCTTGGAAGGTGAGGAAGTAGCAGACCAAACAATCGTCTTGTACGACAGCAAGACTGTTCATCGCGGGGTTGTTTGTAGAGAAGAAGGCCAACGTACTTTCGTGAGGATGATGGCTTCCAACTACATCATGCCCAAAAACACAATGAAGGAGCGAATTTATGCTGCGTAGTAGGAAGCTCATGCGGATCAAGGCCCGTCTTTCTAGGCTGGTCAAGGTTCAGAGTCTCATCAGGGCCGTCTTTGATGACATCCCAGAGTTGCAGAAGTTTTCTTGGAGTTACAGCCAAGAGTACGATGACAACAACTACAGCAACCATGTTCGTCTTCGGACGGTCAACGGATGGCACGTTGATTGGGATGGAGAATATGAAGACGAAGACGATTACACAGAGAAAGAGATAGTTGAGTTTGATGAAAACGGAAAGCGACTCAAGACCAAGAAGAAAGTTCTGCCCCTCCCTCTGCCCAAACTTGAAAAGGAAGAAATAGAACTTGTCTCTCAAGTTGTGCAGGAAGTTGCCGAAGACTATGGCTACCAAGATGAATTCACGGTAGAGCGTTCAAGTCTTCAAGAAGTATCTCTGGGTGAAGAAGAACATTTTGATAAGTATGTGAAAAGTTTCGTTTCTGGCTCATGTCTCCCAGATGAGTTTTTTCTTGATGAGAACGCCAATCTGACGAAATATGATGAGATGGCAGAGATTGCCACCTTCTATGCGATGGATCACGGTAGGTTCTCTCCCGAAATGGAGTTCAAAATCTTCGCCGAAGAAGGAATGATGTTTTGTGCGTATGAGTACGCTCGTAATGTAATCGGCGGCGACCTCCCAGAAACAGTTGAGAACTTCTTTCTTCTCAACGACAAAAAGGACAGCGAAGATCACAAGTGGCTCGTCAAGTACCTGACGTTTCGGGGGAAGGCCGCTGTGAAAAAGTTCCGGGCGCAGAATGTCAAGAAGACCAGAAAGGCAGTCCGATGACAGACCCAAACAAACGTCCGAAGCGAGTTTGCTCCCCCAGATATGCTCTTATCAAGGCAGCGAAGGGAAAGCAACTCAACAAGTGGGAGTTGGAAGAACTTGCCAAGTCACCAGAACACGCGATTGGCTACTGTCATATCACAGGAAAAGACTTCCCAGAGTGCGAAGATTCTTTGTGGGAAGATGGCAATGAACATTTTTTGTACAAGTATTACTTTGGCTGTGCAAAGAAGCCAAGCCAAGAGCTTGAGCAATTTATTCTGGAAGGCGAGCAGTGGATTTCTTGGATTGCCGATTACGCAGATACTTGCTTGAACTCTCGTTGGGAAGAAGGAGAAAAGAAACTCTTAGAAAGTTCTAGTGGCCTGCGCTTTCTCATAGAGTACCAGCGAAGGGTAGTGAAGGGTCGCTGGAAAGAGATAGAAGATCGCTTGTGCAAACTGGGCAAGAATTCCCATTGGCAAGACTTGGAAGCTGTTACGAAGTATTTTGAGAACTGCGGATCAAAGGATGAAGACTTAGAGAAAGTTCTTCTTGAAAAGGGCAAAAGCAGACATCTTTACTGGTACGCAAGAAAGTGCATGAAGGGACGTTTGCCACCAGAACTGCACAGCAAGATGATCATGTTGAGTTTTAGCGGCAAAGCAGGTTTTGCAAAGAAGTACCTCAAAGAGATTGTTCTTAGAGAGGCAAGTGCAATCAACTATCTGAAGACCGTCCCGTTTGATGAACGACAAACGCTATTAGAAAAGGCTTTGTCCTAGTTCTTGAAAAAAATCTCTCCAGAAGGTCAAAAGAAAAGAAAGGGACAACGATGAAAGTCTTTGACAAACACAGCCTGATAACCGCGAACAACCTTGCCGAAAAGCTTGGCTACAACCGCCAGATTGACCCGGCATATCTGAACAGTGTGCGAGAAGATCAGCTTTGGGTCGTGACCTTCACAATGATTCACGAACAAAAGGCTGGCAAGCCTACCGAACCTCACATTCGGTGCATGATGTACCCGATGCAACAAGTCGGCAAAAATCAGTGGAAAGCAGATCGCAGAGGTCTTCCGATCACGATTGATGTTGTGCCGGAAATCTACGAGCGTCTTCCAGATACCGAGCCGGTTTCTTGATTTTTTTCTAGTTCAGAAGGTGTGTCCTTTACTGATCCAATCACCACCAGAGGACAAAGAAATGCTTCGCGAAGACTGCCGGGTCGGAATGGTTGTTGAGTTTGGCCGCGAGAACGGCGAATGGACGAAGGGCGAAATCGTCAAGATGAATCCCATGAAGGCCAAGGTGAAGACCCTTGAGCAGCGTGGCAACGGTCGCGGCTCTCAAGTCGGTACGGAGTGGGGCGTTCCTTACAGCATGATGCGTCCCTTTGGTCAGAGCGTTCAGACGGCAGTTCCTAATGTTGCCGAACAGCCGATCCCCTACAACAGGTTTCAAGATCACGCAGAGCAGTGCATCTTGGAGGCTATCGTTGCCACCTACTCGCAACTCAGCCCCGAAAACCTCACATGCGATGGAGAACTTCCTCGCCATGTCGTGATGGCAAACTACTCCAAACTGAACGCTCGTCTTCAAAGTCTCTTCAAGGCTTACGGTCGGTCGGTCAGCGAGAGCGTGGCGTACAAGTGGATGGAAGACTACAACACCAACAAGAAGGCGGTCTGAAATGGAAATCTGTGCATGTGACATTCGGGTTGGCGACTACATCCACGGTGTTGGCGTCGTGACCAACGTGAGAGATTTTTGCTCTGAGATTGCCAGCGGACGAGTTCCCGTAAAAGTCTCCGATTCAGACAACTACGAGGTGCGTGTCAAAGCAGAGATGCAGAGGAACTACGATAAGGTCTGTGATCGTGTTGTCGTGAGTTTCTCAGGTGGCGAGCGAACCTTCTTCAACGACACCCGTGTCAATGTGATGAGGTTTGGCAAGCAGCAAGAGGTCAAGGAAGCAGCGTAATGCTGGGGGGCAGGAGGAACTACATGGGATTGGACATGTGGGTTTACGCCACCAAAGGCAGAGTTGCCAAGGTGGACATGAAGAAAGAGCCAAAAGACAAAAAAGAAGTCTATTATTGGCGAAAGCATCATGATCTTCACGATTGGTTCCATGCCCTATACACAAAAAAAGGTGGCAAAGACCCAGATTTCAACTGCAATTCGGTAAGTGTGGTTGAAGAAGATTTGGATCGGCTTGAGTGTCAAATCATGGACGAGACTGTCTATGACAATGCCTTCACCAACTACATAGAGGACAAAGCCGAATATGTTCTCATGGACTTGGACTTCGTGAAAAAAGCCAAAGACCATATCAAGGGAGGATTCAATCTTTGGTTTACGAGTTGGTGGTGAGTTCTTGAAAAAAACTTCATTAGAAAGTCTGACAAGTATGAACAACAAAGACGCTGGATTTGTGATCGGAATAGTCGTGCTGTGCGTCATTGCTTTGGCGGCAGGTCCGATTCTTCTGATCTGGTCAATCAATACCTTGTTCGGAGTTCAGACTCCTCTCAACTGGACTACTTGGTTTGCCGCACTGATTTTCTTGTCTCTTGTGAAGGGTTCAGTGGGCAAAGGATCGGTGAGCAAGTGAAGAAGATTCGCATCACCCTAGAGATTACCTACGACGAGAAGAACGTAGTCCATCCTCAAGAGTGGGATTGGAACAGTCTGGTGGACGTTGGCCCTAACGACAACATAGAAGTAGTGAAAAGCGAGGAAATCAATGAGTGAGACTTTGACAATTGCTTTTATTGCGGCGATGTACCTTGCAACCATTATGGGCATGATCTTGTTTCTTGCCTTTGTGTGCAAGGTTGGAGACTTGGGATTCATGCTGCTCGGTTGGCTGGATCAAAAGCTCCAAGACAGCCACATGAAGAGCCTTCAGAAGAAAGAAGAAATCTCTCAAGAGAAGTTCCCGTTTGCTTATGGCAGGCCGGGAGTTGCGAAGTCGGTGAGCATGTGATTGATCGCCATCTTGAATCAATGCTTTTGAGGCAGAAGGGTCAGAACCGCAACCTCGTCAAGGAAATTCTTGAAAAGATTTCTCCAGAGGGCAAAGAAAGACTCTTCCGAATCCTGCAAGACTTTGATCATGAGATGATGGTTTTGAAAAAGAAAGCAAGGATGCCTTGGCTTCCTTGAAAAAAGAAACAGTAGAAAGTCATAAGAACATGCGAACCATTTCAGTTCTTATTGAAGAGTCGGAAGTTTTCCCCAACGAGGAACTTGCTTCTTCTTGGGCCAAAGAAAAGTACCAAGACAAAAGCAAGTACGAGGTTGACTTCAAATGGGTCTATCTCTGGAACGTCAAGGTTGGCACTAGAGCCTTTATCTTTGAAAGAACATGACCTTTTGAAAATTTCGGCGACAGAAGTTCTTAACAACAGAAAGAAGGTGCAGATGGCCGAAGAGATGAAGAAGTACCGAGTCGCGTTCACGATCACCAAGTCGTTTGAAACTGAAGTGTTTTTTGAAGCACCAAACGCCGAGGTTGCCGCCGAGATGGCTAGTGACATGGAACAAGACGATAGCGAATTCATTTCGGAACGCTCTGAAGACGAGGACGGCGACGTAGATTCGGTCACGTTGGATGGCGAACCGATTGAGTGGAAGTACCAGACAGTCAAGGTTGACCGAAGTGTTCAGAAATGGTGTGAGCAGTGGATCAAGGATCGGGCAGAAGAAGAGGCTGAAGAGGCTTCTTGATTTTTTCTAGTTCAGAAGGTTTCAACAACAACAGCCGGAATTCCCCGGCATAAGAAAGAGGTGTGCGAATGGCTGATGAGAACGTGACGGTTGCGGCGAACGAGACTGCCGTGAAGACGGTGAAGACGGTGGCCGCGAAGAAGGCGACCAAGAAGGTTGCCAAGAAGGAGATGACGGCTCGGCAGTTCGCTGCGAGTCTGGGTCTGAAGCGGACGGGTCTGGACTATCTCGGCACCACGGTGCTGCTGAAGGTTCTGGTTCGTCGCGGGATCGCTCAGAAGGTCGGCAAGGTTCACACGAAGGCCAAGCGTGGCCGCAAGTCGGTGATCTACAGCATCCCGACGCAGTTCGTGCTGACCAGCAAGACCGCCTGAGCGGCATCTGGTTGACGATTGTGCGGCAGCCGGT
>Ga0136644_10001039_pt1 | contig 22121 bp, 19 predicted proteins | sample C_130820_EF_Meta_FD_94780 | JGI IMG/M metagenome (GOLD analysis project Ga0136644, IMG submission 94780) | Freshwater microbial communities from Lake Croche, Canada to study carbon cycling - C_130820_EF_MetaG (v2) (version 2) | ecosystem: Environmental > Aquatic > Freshwater > Lake | place... | reverse complement strand
TCCATGATTGAAGCGATGCGCTTTGGTCGTATCGAGGTGGCGTATTTCGGGCCTTTTTCTTACGTGTTGGCTAAATCGCGCGCCACTGAAATCGAACCCTTTGCTGTAGGTGTTGAACGAGGCGCCCCAACCTATAACTCGATTTTAATTGCCAACGCAGCGGGTGCGGTCAAGACTTTGACAGACATAGAAGGCAAGCCTTTCGCCTTTGGCGACCAAGCTTCAACCTCTAGCCACTTAGCGCCGCGCGCGTATCTGCTCAAAAACGCCCAATTAAACGGCGACAAAGATTACAAACCCGTCTTTTTAGGTACGCATGATGCCGTTGCACGCGCTGTGCAAGCTGGGCAAGTGCCAGCAGGCGCATTATCGAAACCCATCTATGACACCTTAATCGCAAAAAATGTCATTGACCCCAGCAAAATCGTACAACTTGCGCTGTCAGAACCGATCCCAAACTACCCAATCGTGATGCAGGGAAACTTGGCCCCAGCACTCAAGCAATCCATTCGCGAGGCCTTTTTAAACGTGCAAGACAAAGAAGTTTTGAAATCGTTTCGCGTTGAAGGGTTTGTTGCAACCGATGACAAGGCCTACGATGTCTTGCGTGAAACCGCAAAGATCCTACAGCTTGATCTAGGAAAAATGAAGTAATGCCCTCTCGCATTTATTCACTGACACGCAGCTGTTCCTTCAGATAAAGTCGTTTTACAACGCAAAGTCATGCACTCAGTCAACCCGCAATACGCTGCACTTCTGAGCAGCGCGCAAGGCGCACAACGGCGGCAACTCAGACTCGTACTCGTAGTCATCGCTGTGTGCTGTGTTGCACTTTGGATCTGTGGCGTGTTCGATCTGACGCGCTTCATCGACGGCGGTCCGGCGATCGCGCAACTGGCCTCAGAGATGGTGCCGCCAGACTTCAGTCGTTGGCGCCATTGGCTCAAGCCTTTGTTAGATACGCTGGCAATGTCGATAGCAGGGACTGCTTTATCCGTTTGCTTATCATTACCCCTGGCGTTACTGGCCGCACCCAATACGACGCCAAATCGATGGCTCGCCAAGATCGTGCGCGTCCTGTTGTCCGCCCTGCGTTCAGTACCCGAAATCATTATGGGCATCCTTTTGGTCGCGGCGGTTGGTTTTGGCGCCCTGCCCGGTGTGCTGGCGCTGGCCCTACATTCAGTCGGAATGGTTGGCAAGTTTTACGCCGAAGCCATTGAACACGTTGACCCCAAGCCACTTGAAGCGGCACGCGCCGCTGGCGGTAACGGCTTTCAGGTCATCGGTCATGCTGTATTGCCGCAGGTTTTGCCGCAACTTGCAGACATCACCATCTATCGCTGGGAATACCACTTTCGCGCGTCTGCCGTCTTGGGGATCGTGGGAGCCGGCGGCATTGGCTTTGAGTTGATGGCTGCGTTAAGACTCATCCATTACGACCAAGTTTCGGCAATTCTTTTAACAATTCTGGCTTGCGTGATTGTGGTCGACGGGCTAGGCGGTGTCTTGCGCAAAGCACTGAAATGATCACCCTAAAAGTAATCACATTTAAAAGATCCTATGCCTCACAAAATCGTTATCACAAATCCAATTCACGCTGAGGTTCACCAACGCCTTGCGCAATATGGCGAAGTTGTCATGAACCCCTTACTCGAGCCCTGGCAGCCCAGCGAACTCGCCGAGCATTTGTCAACGGCCTCAGCGATGATGGGCTTCATGACCGATCGGGTGGATGCGGCATTGCTTAGGCAAGCGCCAAAGCTCAAAATCGTGGCCTGCGCACTCAAGGGCTTTGATAATTATGACGTTGCCGCCTGCACACAGCTCGGCATTTGGGTCAGCATCGTGCCAGACCTGCTCACCGAACCTACTGCAGAGCTTGCTCTGGGCTTAGCGATCGCGCTAGGCAGACACATGCGCTTAGGTGATCAGCAACTGCGTACTCAAGCCTTTAATGGTTGGCGCGCGCAATTCTTTGGTCTGGGTTTGCACAACTCGATTGCTGCAGTGGTTGGCCTTGGGTTGGTGGGGCAAGCCATTGCCCAACGCCTCACCGGGTTTGATTGCAAGTCGCTCTTGAGCGTCGACCCGCAGACTTCAGTTGCTGGCGTCACGCCCTGCACGCTGGCATACGCGCTGCAACATGCCGATTATGTTTTTGTCGCCGTACCACTCACGACTCACTCTCTGAATTTGATTGATCACGATCACTTGGCAAAAGGCAAACGAGGCCAACTATTGATCAATGTTGGGCGTGGTTCGGTCGTCAACGAACAGGCCGTCGCGCAGGCATTAGAAAGCGGCCGCCTTGCCGGCTATGCAGCCGATGTCTTTGCCTGCGAAGATTGGGCCCTCAGCGACCGCCCACATGTAATCGAGCCACGCTTGCTCGCGCATCCTGCAACCGTCTTTACCCCTCACTTAGGCTCTGCTGTGCGCTCAGTGCGGCTCGCCATTGAACAGCGCGCAGCAGACAATATCATCGCCGTACTGACAGAGCGCGCGCCTCCAGATGCCGTGAACGCGCCGCACTAAACCCAACTCAGAATCACCTTTCCGGTGAAAAGCGAAAACACCCCAGTGTGAGGTAGTTGCCTGGTCATTTGAGTTGCTCGTGCGCCTGCGCGGGTGCCAAAACGGTAAAGTATGTGTCCGGTATGAACGTAAACATTGTGTCGGGTACTACATCCGCGCATTCCGTTAAACTAAGTTTTTGCTATTTTAAGACGAAGCCCTAACTCATGACCACACTCAACGCCATCCCAGCTACCCTCATCCCCGGCGACGGCATTGGACCCGAAGTGGTGAAAGCGACCGTTAGCGTGCTTGAAGCCCTAGGCGCGCCGTTCAAGTGGGAGATTCAACTTGCGGGGATGGCCGCCTTTAACACCTGTGGCGACCCGATGCCACAAGCACTGCTTGATAGCATTCAAAAAAATGGCTTAGCCCTGAAAGGGCCGCTCACAACTCCCATTGGCGAGGGTTTCCGCTCAGCCAACGTTCGTCTGCGTGAAACCTTTGGCTTGTACGCCAACGTGCGTCCGGCGCTTACCATCGTGCCTGGGCGTTTTGAAAAAATCGATATTGTTCTGATACGCGAAAACCTTGAGGGGTTCTATGTTGCACATGAGCACTATCTGGCCGTTGGCGATGATCCACGTGCTGTGGCGCTGTCTTCTGGTGCCAACACGCGCGTAGGCATCAACCGTATCGCCCGCTACGCGTTTGAATACGCGTTGAAGCATGGTCGCAAAAAAATTACCATCGTGCACAAGGCCAACGTACTTAAAGTCTTAACGGGCTTATTTTTAGAAGAGGCTCGCAACGTCGCACGTGAATACGAAGGCCGCGTTGCAGTGGATGACCGCATTGTCGATGCCTGCGCCATGCAACTAGTACTCAACCCTTGGCAGTTCGATATGCTTTTATGCTCGAACTTGTTCGGTGATATTTTGTCTGACGAACTTGCTGGCTTGGTCGGCGGCCTGGGCTTGGCTCCGGGTGCCAACATCGGTAAAGATGTCGCAATTTTTGAAGCTGTACACGGTTCGGCACCAGATATTGCAGGCAAAGGGATTGCAAACCCAATTTCTTTACTGCTGGCCTCGGCGCTGATGCTCGACCACGTGGGGCATTCTGGGCTTGCCACGCGTCTGCGCACTGCAATTGACTTAACGCTTAATCAAGACAACGTCAAAACGATGGATTTAGGCGGCAAAGCGACCACGATCGCGTTTACTGAGGCGCTGGTCAAGCGATTCAAAAGCTAACCAACCCTGCCGTCGCAAGATTTTTTCATGTTTCGAAAATGCTGGCGCTTAAAGGCGCCTAAAGGCGCTTAGTACTGATTAATATCATCTGCCTTCAGCGTCGTTTGGTCTGTTTTGTTTCTGTACACTTTTCTAAACACAAGCGTTATAGCAACCGACGCCACAACAAAAACAACCACCTCTCGGGGCCAGCTAAAGGTACCAGTGAAATATTGAATGACCGCCACGCAAAGCATCGCCCCTGACATTCCTAAAAAAATAAACGTCAGTGTGAGTAATTCGGTGATCGCCAGCACGATCGCCACAACAATTGAGATTTGGTAGATTTCCATATTCAACGCTGAACTATAGATAGTTGGTAGAGTTCGAAAAGCAAAATCACTCAATAAACAATTGATAGAGTTCAGTACTCAACACAATACGCAGAATCGCTTATTCAAAATTTACTGGCGATTTTACCCAGCGTACCCGACAGCGCTGATAACACATCGCTCGGAAGCATGATGATTTTTGAATTATTCCCTTTAGACAGTTCTTGAATAGCGGCCGCCTGAATCTTTTTGATTTCGAACTCAACCGCGCTGGCACCGCCCTCTGAGATTGCCTTTGAGACCGCTGTCACGGCGTAGGCTTCAGCGTCAGCCAAAATGCGCTTGGCCGCAGCTTCTTTTTCAGCAGAATACAAGCGAGCATCTGCCTGCAACTGGGCGGCCTGTTTAATCCCCTCGGCCTCAGTGACTTGCCCGCGGCGTTTGCGTTCGGCGTTTAGCTGCACCTGCATTGCCTCTTTAGTTGCGCTGTCTACATCAACCTCAGTGATTTCGACGCGCGTCAGTTTGATCCCCCACTCGTCTGATACCGTTTGTAACTCGGCTTCGATTTCTTGCGCCAAATGCCGGCGATTGGACTGAACACCATCGAGGTCAGTTTTACCAATGACACTACGAATCGTACCATTCACGATGGTTTTAATCGCGAGGGTGAGGTTTTCGATGCGGTACATCGTGCGCGACGCATCAGTGATTCGATATAAGATTGCAAGCTGAACCGAGATCGACACGTTATCGTGAGTAATCGCATTGATTGGATCAGGCGGCAATTGGATTTCTTGAATAGAAACTTTGTACCGCACTGTCTCTATAAACGGCACCAACAAGTGCAAACCGGCCTCAAGTTTACGGTTGTACTTGCCCAATCGCTCGACCAGCCAATTTTCAGATTGCGGGACAATTTTGATCGACAACTTCAGGGTGATGAGCACCAAGAACAAGATAAAGGCAAAAACAATTGCTTCAAAATTAATCACGGCCATCCTGGTCACCTGAGCAAGGGTCAATTATTAAAATCATCAAAGCGCACTCTACAACGAGTGCGTTGCGCCAACGGTTTTAAGCATTCAAGCGCTTGGCACTCGATTTTTGATCGTAGCAGATTTGAACTCTTTAAAGCTGTCAAATAGTTACCCGTCGGTGCCTCTCGTCACATTGCCAAAACTGAAAAAATCTTGCCCCACGCCCAAGCTTAGGTACGCCCGAGCCCCTTCAACAAGCTCTGCGGATTACGCCTTAATGGACCCTCGCCGTTTAAAAAAAGCTCTTTTGGGCAGGCTTGTATACGCCCGCCTAACTTCAGTAAAAAACTCTGCTGATGATTTGCGACCTGTCAATACAGGTTCACCTGTATGTAAATTCTGCCCGCTCATCGAGTTTGCGCTTTACACTTCGTCTGCAAGATGCTTTGACGCCGCAACGCGGCGCCTGGCAATCAAGCCGAGACTCAGTGGCAAAAAATTATAAAGACAGATACTCAAAAGGAACCGCAATGTTGCGCTTTTTACGTTCAAGACTGACTCAAATGATTAGTATGTTGGCCTTCGCACTGGCTGGCGCTCTACCTTCGCTCAGCGCCCACGCGCAGCCAGACTACCCTAACCGATCGATTAAATTTCTGGTGCCCTACTCTGCAGGCACAACAACCGACGTCATTGCCCGACTGTATGCTCAAAAGCTGGGCGATCTTCTTGGTCAAACCGTCGTGGTCGATAACAAAACCGGCGCAGGCGGCAATATCTCGGCTGATGCAACCGCCAAAGCCGCCCCCGATGGCTATACCATTTCGTTTTCAACGAGTGCTACACACGCAACCAATCCAGCGCTGTATCCCAACATTCCTTTCGACCCCATCAAAGATTTCACGCATATCGCGCTCATGGTCGCCGCGCCGAATATGCTGGCAATCAATCCTAAAATTCCAGCCAACAACATGGCTGAGTTAATCGCTTATGCCAAAGCAAACCCTGGCAAGCTTACGTATATTTCGGCCGGCTCAGGTACCTCGCCACACATGGCGGGCGAGTTACTGAAAACGCTGGCAGGTATCGATATCAGACACATCCCCTACAAAAACATCACGCAAGGCTTTAGCGATTTGTTTGCAGGTGAAGTTTCAATGGCGTTTTATCACGTGCCCGTCATTTACCCCCATGTGCAGTCGGGCCGCCTTAGAGCGCTCGGCATTGCTACCAACACACGCAGCCCAATTGCCCCTGAAGTGCCACCAATCAGCGATACGGTTAAAGGCTATGACCTGCTACCTTGGTGGGGCTTGGCCGGCCCCGCTGGTTTGCCACAAAACGTGATCGACAAGCTCTACGCGGCGACGATGACGATTTTGAATGACCCCGCGACGCAAAAACGCTTCATCGAACTTGGCTTGATCGTCACCCCAATGAACACCAAAGACTTCAATGCCTTCACCGTCACAGAACTCGCTAAGTGGACAAAGATCGTCAAAGATTCTGGCGCGACTGCAAACTAAGCGTTTGATCGACAAGGGCCAACACTGTAGGCGAAGATTCGCCATCAGAGTGCTGCGCTGCGGCAATCTTCATCACGACTTATGCCGTTGGGATCCTCTTGACGGTTCACGCTTTTAAAGATTTTTTGAATGACAACGCAAAAAACGCCCACAATTCTGCCCACCACCGTGGTGGGCAGTTACCCACAACCCGCTTGGCTAGTGGATCACGCATTGCTCTCACAGGGCGTGCCGCGCACGCGCTTACGCGAGCTCTGGCGCGTTGCCCCCGAACAACTTCAAGCTGCGCAGGATGATGCGACCAAGCTTGCAATTCAAGAGATGGAACGCGCCGGCATCGACATCATCACGGATGGCGAGATCAGGCGCGAAAGCTATTCAAACCGTTTTGCCAATTCTCTTGAGGGCATCGACGATCAAAATCCCGCTGTGATTCGCTCGCAAAACGGACTTGAAACATTAATACCCCGTGTGGTTGGCAAAATCACCCGCGTGCATTCTGTTGAGGTAGAAGACTTTGCTTTTTTAAAGCAGCACACCAACCACCTAACCAAGGTGACACTTCCAGGCCCGTTTACGATGGGACAGCAGGCAAAAGACGAGTTCTACCATGACGAAGAGGCCATGGTGATGGATTTTGCCGCCGCGGTGAATGCCGAGGCGCTCGCTCTTCAGGCCGCAGGCGCAGACTTCATTCAGCTTGATGAACCCTGGCTGCGCCATGATCCTGAGGCAGCCAAGCGCTACGCCGTCAAAGCGATTAACCGAGCCTTGCAGGGGATCAGTGTGCCTACAATTGTGCATTTGTGCTTTGGCTATGCGGCAGTCGTCAAAGGGCAAAAGCCGACTGGCTATTCATTTTTACCTGGCCTCGGTGACTCGATTGCAACTCAGATTTCAATCGAAGCAGCTCAGCCAAAGCTCGATCTAGGCGTGTTAACCGACTTGGCAGGTAAAAAAATTATGCTGGGCGTGCTGGATTTAGGTCAACAGCAAATTGAAACGGCCGAGCAGGTCGCGAGTCGCATTCGAGCTGGCTTGAAATATGTCAAAGCCGAGCATCTTATCCCTGCACCAGACTGTGGCATGAAATATCTGCCGCGCGAAGTCGCTTTCGGAAAACTTTGCGCGCTCAGCCAGGGTGCCAGCTTAGTGCGCGCAGAGCTTGGTGCTGTCTGACGCGCTGGTTTGGGTCGAGACGGCTCAAAGAGCGCTGGGTGGGGCACGCCACTTACCGCCCTCTGCGGCCGTCTACCTGAGCGCGGTTACTTAGCGAACAAAGAGCTCATATTCGCAAAAGCCTTGAACTCAATCGCGTTGCCGGATGGATCCATAAAAAACATAGTGGATTGCTCGCCAACTTCGCCCTTGAAACGGGTGTAAGGTTCGATCACAAACTTCGTCCCGACTGCTTTAAGTTTTGTGGCCATGATGTCCCATTGAGGAATCGACAGTACCGCACCAAAATGGCGCACCGGCACTTGATGATCATCGACAGCGCTCGTTTGCTTATGCCCGCACTCATCAGGCGCGAGGTGCGCAACGATTTGATGGCCGTAAAAGTCAAAATCCACCCAGTCAGGCGCGCTACGTCCTTCGCCACAGCCCAAGACTCCAACATAAAACTGGCGGGCCTCTTCGATATCGCGAACCGGAAAAGCTAAGTGAAAAGGGGGCATTGATGCAGCTTGTGCAGACATTTTTTAAAACCTCAGTAGAAAAGCATACGCGAGCAGTCGAATGAGTGCTAAATATCTACGAACTATAAGCTAGACTTCACTCACATCGCAAATAGAGACTAGAACCAAGGCACTCAACGCTCATCATGCTCAAAACACATAATCGTTACGACTATAGCCCCATCAACGCGCGGCCTGACTACAGTTGGCCTGACGGCAAGCGTCTGGCGGTGCACTTCAGTTTAAATGTCGAGCATTTTTCTTTCGGTGAAGGGCTTGGCAACGACTACGGCGGCCTGGGCCCGCAGCCAAACACACGCAGTTTTGCCTGGCGTGATTACGGCAACCGGGTTGGCGCCTGGCGCTTACTTGAATTGGCTGAGGCCTACAAATTTCCGTACGCTCTGTTAATCAATACCGAGCTCTACGACTATTGCCCCGAGATGATTCAAGCGTTTAGCAACCGAGGCGACGAAATCGTAGGACATGGCAGAACCAATGCCGAACGCCAGATCGACATGAGTTACGAAGAAGAAAAGGCCTGTATTGCAGAGGCTACTGAAGCGATTCGACACCACGAGGGTAAGGCGCCCTTAGGGTGGCTGGCGCCTTACATTTCGCAAACGCATCACTCGCTTGATTTGCTCAAAGAAGCGGGCTATCGCTACATGATGGATTGGTCTTTAGATGATCAGCCAGTCTGGTTTAGAACCACCCACGGCCCGATTTTGTCGGTGCCGTATCAGCACGACTTAAACGACTCGATTGAGGCGGTCACCCGTCGTACACCCTCACAACTCTATTGCCAAAATCTCATCGATCAGTTTGATGAAATGCTCGAAGAATCGACGCGCAGACCCTTGGTCATGCCTATTGTGTTGCACAGTTTCGTGTTGGGTCAGCCCTACCGCCTTAGACAGTTCAGGCGTGTGATCGAGCACATCATGAGGCACCGCGATCAGCTTTGGCTCACCACACCCGGCGCAATTTGTCAGCATATTGAAAATTTGCCTGCTGGGGTCGTACCGGGCAGAGATATTGCGTATACGTCAAAATAATAAACCGGCGACGCTTAGATTTGACGTTAAGGCTGGCGCGCCTGCCTATGCAGCAGCGCGCCACCCGACTGTACTAAAGTTCTCGATCGGAACAGGCCTGCCAAATAAATAGCCTTGGTAATGTAGACAACCGTGATCAAACAAAAATTCTCGCTGCACTTGAGTCTCAACACCTTCAGCGATCACACTTAAACCCAAAGACTCGCTCATTGCTAAGATTGCTCGCACAATCGCTGCATCATCTGGGTCAAACGAAATATCTCGCACAAATGAACTGTCGATTTTGACTTGATCCAGAGGCAAAAGCTTTAAATAAGATAAAGACGAGTATCCAGTGCCAAAATCATCTAACGAAAAACTCACCCCTTTATCTTTAAGCTCAAGCATTGTTTGAACCGCCTGATCAACTCGTTGTAAAACGGCGCTCTCTGTTAGCTCAAGTGTGATGCGGTTTGGATTGATATTAAAGCGCTCAATCCCGCTACAGATCTTGGCAACAAAATCAGCTTGATGAAACTGATCAGCACTGATGTTGATTGAAAGTTTTAGACCGCTTGTTTCAGGGCGCTGCTGCCAGCGTTGAAGTTGCTTGAAGCACTGCTCGACGACCCAGTCACCAATCGGCACGATAAGACCGCTCTCCTCTGCCGTCGCAATAAACGTAAGCGGTGAAATGATCTCTGCGTTCGGGGGCGTCCAGCGCAACAGCGCTTCTGCACCCATCAAATGCCCAGTTGAATTGACCTGAGGCTGGTAATACAGCGTGAACTCGTCATTCTGAAGCGCAAGCCTTAGGGCATCCACCAGCGAGGTGCTGTCATCAATCGAGGCCTGCATTTCAGGGCTAAAAAACCGATAGGTGTTTCTGCCACTTCTCTTTGCGTCATACAGTGCGATATCGGATTTTTTTAATAACGCATCAATCGAACTTTCTTGATCACCAAAAAGTGTCAAGCCTATGCTTGAGGTGATGTGGTAATCAGGTCGACCCGGGATCAATGGGTATAACTGCGAGACTGAGGTTTGAATTTTTTTTACCAGTTCATGCGCACGCTGTGTTGCGATTGCAGCATCCTTCCCGAGTCTTTCAAGAATAATGACAAATTCGTCGCCACCAACTCTGGACACGGTATCGTCTGGACGCACACAATCCATCAGTCGACGACCCACTTGTTTTAATAAGAGATCACCCACATCGTGGCCTTGCGTGTCATTTAAATTTTTAAAATGATCTAAGTCCATCATGAGCAGCGCGCCCAAATCCTGCTCTTGCACGCTATTCGATGTTGCAAGCCTTAGCCTGTCTAACAAACGACGACGATTTGGCAGCGCAGTCAGAGCATCGAAAAACGCGAGATTATAAATTTGTTCTTCGTCTCTTTTTTTATCGGTGATGTCCATGCAAAAACCGATCAAAGAGTCGCCGGGTAGCGCAATCGCACGTATGTATGAAAGAAAGACAGAGCCATCTTTTTTTCGCAGTGTGACTTCTTTTTCACTAGACTTGTGTTGGTGAACGCTATCAAAAAAGTTAGCAGATTCTTGAGCAGTATCTGAAGAAAAAAAGTCTGCCAAACTCATCATCGACAGTTCGTTTTTAGAAAACCCCGTCATCAAACTGATGGCAGGGTTCACAAGCGCAAATTCACCGTTGTCATGTGCAACAAAGATCCCCATCGGCGCATGTTCGATGTAAGTCCGATAGCGTTCTTCGCTGCCGCGCAGCTCATGCAAACGCTTGCGCAAGCGCGACAGCCACCAGCTGCCGAGGATCAAAAAGATCGACATCACACCGATGGCATAAAGAAAAATTTGAGAGAAACTAAGCTCAATCATTACGCGAATTGAGCATGCGCGCCGTTGGCCGCGCCTGTACTAAAAGAAGCATTCCATGCCTTGTGCAAGTATCCAAAAAATGCACATAACAGGCAGAAATGGGATTTTTGAGGACGATAAAAGCTACACCTTTTGACCAAGGTGAACGCACATGATTTTTTTTGCACTTTAGGGTGGACTTCAACGATCATGTCTACACAATACAGCCTGTAGGCAATCTGTAACGCTCTATTTCGAGAGGCTTGCAGCTACGACAGCACTCTTGCGTGAAATAGGTCATCCACTGCTGCAATTTTGTCACCAAGGCAAAATTAAGCAAGCTAAGGCTGCTTTCTGGCAATTGGGAGGCGCTCATCGCGCATTTGGAAGGGCATGTTACGGCCTGATCAAGCCGCAACATGCCAGTTTCACTGAATGTTACGGGCAATCCAGTACACGACGCCGACTAAAGCTGAGTGTGAAACTAAAATAATCTTAATTTTCACACCCGCCTTCAAGCATAAAAGTGCAACCAACTGTTAAGGTTTAATGACGAACGGCAAAGGTGTAAACAACGTGGCCTTGGTAAACAATGCGGTGGCGTTGCCCGAATAAGTTTTACCGCCTGCCATGGTGAGTTTTTTAACCCCGCCCTGTGCAGAAAAATCCACTTTCTTTAAATCCACCCAAAAAGCACTAGGCGAGGTCGCCGAGTCAAAGTAATACACTTTACTTTTTTGATCCGCCACGCTACGCCAAAGTGTTGTTGAAACGTTTGGCTGACCCGGTACGCCCTCACCCAACGGGACGCTCACGGCGCGCATCACGCCTAGTATGCCAAGGCTAGCCTGTGTTTCGAGCGACTGATCGGGCAGCGCCGGCGCATACGCTTTATTTAACACGGTCGGCAACGCGCCAGCCATAAACGAAGCTCTGGCAAAACGATCTGAAGGGCTGAAGCTGCCAGGCAAAAAATTCAACCCGCCAACGTCGGTCCAGTAGCTATTAATGGCCAACTGGGCGTCATAATTTGGTTCGTTAGTCATCACCTTAAATTGTTTGCCATGATGGATAACTAAGGCTCCCGCGATGTATTCGAAGATTGCCGAATCACCGGTTGGATCGGATAAAGAAAGGTGTACCGACGCAGGGACACCGTTGGGCATAGAAGGCGCACCGATACGAAAGGGCTCGGCCCTGAGTGCTGTAACAGCCTCGGCCACCGTTGCAAAATTATCTAACGCGTATTGCGCCCACAGTGAAACCGACAAAGTCGGTTTCGTACCGATGTCACCCCACTGAGCGGTGGCCAAATACAGAGTATTCGCGACCAAGCCCTTTTCATTCATGCCATCGGCAGCGGCAATGTCATAAGCCGTCGCAACCACACTGCCGTACTTAGACACCCATTTAATTGAGTTTTTGCCGGCTGCGCCATCGTGCGCTGTGCCTCTGGGTATGATCCAAAGATTGGCGTCCATATTCTCGGCCCAATCCATGTTGCGACCGGTCACCACTACATTATCAGGGCCCACATACATCGCACGCGTGCAAGCAGTTGCGCTTTGAGCCCCCAAGGCGAGAGTCAAGCAGGCCACTAGAAGAGTTTTAGTCAACGGCGTTGACAACGTTTTTTTTAACATGATGTTTTCCAAATCAAGTGAAGCTTGCATGAAACGACGAGCACGACCTAGCTACACAACCGAGGCGCGTAACGAGGATGAACAAATGGGATCAGTAATCGGGATAAGCAACCGAGACAGGTACACGAAGATCAAAAATATCGTCCAGATATGTTGATTCTCGGTGTTCGGCTGATGAGACCTGCTCTATTTCGCTAGAGAGAACGACTGTTATGCAGAAGTAGGGAATCAAGTGCCGTAACAGTGAACAGCCTTGAGATAGACACACTGTACTCTTCAATTCAAAAAATAGACATCACTATTTTTTTGAAAGTACACGTTTGCTTGAAGTAGCCATTGAAGGTCGATCGCGGATCGCACGGTGCTAAATCAAACTAGCAGCGATATTGATCATCAACGCAATTAAAGTAGTGTTAAAAAAGAACGCCAGTACGCAGTGAATTAAACATACTTTACGCATGGGTTTACTTGAAATACTGACGTCGGCAGTCTGCCCCGACGTACCAATCACGCAGGCAAAATACACAAAATCGAAGTAGTCAGGTGCAGTTGACCCCGGAAACTCTAGACCGGGATCAAGACGATGCGTCTGCGCCGAATAGTAGTCGTGCGCATAATGCGTCGCGAACATGCATTGCGTAAAGACCCAGGACGACAGCACAGTTAATCCCGCAAGCCCAATATGCCAGGTTCGGTGAAACCCTTGGAAGTCTTTAGCAATCGCCAATAATTGAACAATTGAGATCAAGCACATAATGGCCGATACAACAGCCAAAAACAAAATGACGTACTTCCCATCGTTTTGGCGTAATGCTCTGGCGCGAATATCCTCTGGGTTTGATCGGGTCATCAGCGTAAAGATTAAAACCAGGTACAACACCGAGCCAACATTCCAGCCTACGATCAGGCGCACCCAAACACCGGTGTCGACTACGACCGGCATCACCAACGCAGCGAACAAACCTGCCAAGGCACTGATCACCAAAACCGGGCGGCTTCTGATCATTTTGTAAAAAACGATTAACGGTTTGCTGCTTGATGGTTCAGACATGAGGTACGCCTAATTCGCGGCACGTGTTACTCAACCTTTGCACCTGCGAGATCGATAATCTTTTTGTACTTAATGATCTCAGAGGCGATCAGTGCTTGCAACTCTTGTGGTGAACTACTTTCAGGATCTGCGCCGAGAGAAATTAATTTCTCACCCACCTCAGGCATCGCGATCACACGCACTAACTCTTGATTAAGCCTTGAAACGATCGCCATGGGAGTGCCTGCCGGCGCCAACAAGCAAAACCAGCCCCTCAAGTCATAGCCCTTAATCCCCGCTTCATCCAAGGTGGGGACGTCTTGCAGTACCGCATTGCGTTTTAACCCTGTTGTCGCCAGTGGGCGAATTGTTCCAGCGCTAATCTGCCTTTGCATCGCCGTAATGTTGTCAAACATCATCGCCACACGACCTGCCATCAAATCCGTCAGACCCGGCACATTACTTTTATACGGAATGTGCGTAAGCTTGGCACCCGACATCGACACAAACAACGCAGCCGCCAGATGGCTGGTGGTGCCGTTTCCTGACGAGGCGTAATCGTACTGGCCCGGCGCAGCCTGTGAAAGCCTCACTAAGTCGGCCACGGTTTTTACTGGAGAATCTTTGGGTACAGACATGACAAACAAATTTGTCGCGATCAAGCCGATCGGTTCGAAATCTTTGATCGGATCGTAAGGAAGCTTGGCATACATACCCGGGTTGATGCCATGGGTAGAGCTTGAACCTAACAGTATCGTGTACCCATCAGCCGGTGCGCGTGCCACCTCAGCGCTGCCAAGACTACCGCCTGCGCCTGGGCGGGTCTCAACCACAACGGTCTGGCCTAGTCCTTCAGAAAGTTTTTGCGCCAAAAACCGGCCAATCACATCGGTGCCTCCACCAGCACCAAACGGAATCACCATCTTGATTGGGCGACTTGGCCATGGCGTGTTTTGTGCCAAGGCCGAGGTGCAAAAAAGACCTGCGCAGACAGCTCCGAGCAGTGCGACAACACGGGTACGAACCATTAAATTTTTCATTTTTTTTTCTTTTAATGAGCAGAGCGCGACTAACTCACCACACTTACTATCGCAAACGTCATCGCCTACTGCTAAACCATTTTAGGCAGCACCCACTCTGCGTTTTTGATAAAAAATGACTCTGCCGTTTTTTGTCCAAGCCTACCGATGCGCTCTTCAAATTCTTGCATCGGGCGTGTGCCGCCCTCAGGATGCGGAAAATCACTGCTGTAACAGTAACATTCAGTCAAACCGTAATGGTCGATAAAGTCTGCGACGTTTTCAAACCAAAAGGGTGTTACGCGGATGTTGCGGCGAATGTATTCAGAAGGCTTCAGTGACAAGACACCCGTCATACGTTTTTTAAATACCTTGACCACGTTGTCCAAATGCGCACTCATTGGCCCTAACCAAATGGCGCCGAGCTCAATTGTGCCAAAGCGCAGATTTGGAAACCGCTCAAACACGCCGCCTAAAATGAGCGTTGAGATAAAATTTTGAGGCGCGTAATGCATTGCCGAAAAGGTGAAGGTATTCATCTGATCACCTTCACCCGTAATGTCGTGCGGTTGCTGTGCTAAATGCGATAGACCTTTATCCCAATTTGGGTTTTTGATGAAATCAAATTCGTCACCCACCGAACGACCACCGCCCAAATGAATCATGACCGTTGCGCCAGCCTCTTGAATCATGGCCCAAATGACATCCATTGCGGGCTGAGCCGGTGACGCGTTGCCAGGCGCGACAGAGCAAGCCAAAACAAATGCTCTACCACCAGCCTTCAATACGCGCGATACCTCTTGGGCTGCAACCGTAACATCATGGGTATTGATGATTGCCACGCCACGCAACCGGTTGGGATCTTTGTTACTTGTGTTGATAATGAAGTCGTTCCAGTGCCGCATCGTGGCAAGGCCCAACTCATTATCCGCAAACGCAGTTGTTTGAATACCTGGATCAGAAAAGATAAAGCTTCTATCGACACCCATGTAATCGAGCGTCTTGAGACGATTCTCTGCATCAAAGGCCCCGGGGGCCGCAGCACCTTTCGTACGCCAGACAGTATCGTCGTTGTACTCAGAAAATTCATTACCCGAGCGAGCGATAATCTTGTCGGCCTCATGCTTGGGCAAGGTTTTGATCAGCTCAGCATATTTAATTGCGGTCTGGCGCCCGAACTCGCCTGCAGCAATTTCGTAGTTTTTGGGCGAAGGCTGAATATGAGTATCCAAATCATGGATGCGTCCGTGAAACTCATTTAGCTTGATCATATGCAGCTCTTTAAGGGGTGGCGGCGCGTTGATTTTATGTGTAAAAGTGCGTATAAGTTTACGTTAAGTTTGGCTATACTAAAATTACATTACTGGTTAAAGCTGTCAAAAAATTCGCTGATTCTTGAGTTTCAGCCAGGTCAATCCCCCCAAAAAATTGAGCATATCCCATGACAACAGCTGATCAAGCAAAGCTAGCGGTGTTCACGGCGATTGGGGCCTTACTTGAAGACAAATCAATCATCATCACCGACGAAACAGCCTTGTTAGGCGGCGATAGCGTCATGGACTCGATGAAACTCGTCGAATTGTGTTTAGCGCTAGAAGATCAGGCAACCGAGTTGGGATTTGAGTTTGATTGGACCTCAGAGGCCGCTTTGTCAAAATCACGCAGTATGTTCAGAACTGCAGGCTCTTTAAGCGCAGAGTTTTGCCAGCAGTTGGATGCCAAGGCATGATTGTTGTGACGGGCGCAAGTCGCGGCCTCGGAAAAGCAATCTGCGACCGCTTGTTGTCAAAAGGTATGCCTGTGTTCGGGCTCGCCAGAAACGTCGACGGCCTAGGATTTCCGTCGATGGCGTGCGACGTGTCTTCGTACGATGCTGTGAAAGCAGTGACCCAAAGATTAAAAGCCGATCGCATCACAATTTCTGGGCTCGTCAATGCAGCCGGCATCGCTTCAATGAACTTAGCCGTGACAACACCCCCTTCTGTTTCACAAAATATTATTCATACCAACTTACTGGGTACGATTTATTGCTGTCAGCTCATAGTTCCCTTGATGTTGCGAAATAAGGTGGGATCCGTCATTAATTTCTCGACCATTGCGGTCGCGTTAGGCCTAAAGGGCGAATCCATTTACGCCGCTTCAAAAGCAGGCGTAGAGGGGTTTACCCGTTCTTTTGCCCGAGAAGTGGCGGATTTCAACGTGAACGTCAATTGCATTGCACCAGGCCCAATCAACACAAATCTTTTGAAGGGTGTCACAGCGACTCAAATTCAAAATATTGTGTCGCAACAAATCATCCCCAGGCAGTTCACCGCAGATGCCGTCAGTGACTTAGTTGAGCTGCTTTTAGATGCGCGCTCTCGTTCACTCTCAGGAGAGGTGTTGCACGTTGGTGGCGTTTGATGAAACTGATTGAACGGCTGTCTAAGGTTTGGCTCAACTCTGACGATCCCTTTATCCTGTACCGCGGTCACGCGCTGTCGTTTGCTCAAATCGCGTCTCAGTATCCTGTAGATCTGTCACAGATCAGCCAAGGGGATGTGGTGGCGCTTATTGGTGATTTCGATCCGTCTTCGATCTTGACACTGCTACGACTCATAGACTTAGAAGTAGTGATCGTACCGTTGACGACTGAAACGACTCAGGATCACGAATATTTCTTCGAAGCCGCCATGGTTGATGTCGTGATCCGGTCTGGCATTGTCACTCGCATTGCGCACGACCTTACGCACCCGTTAATCGAACAGCTTCGATTGAACAAGCATGCGGGCCTGGTGCTTTTTTCAACCGGAACAACCGGCCGACCCAAAGCAATTTTGCACGACTTGACCCTCTTTCTGAAAAGGTTTGAAACGCCGCGTCCTGCCTTAACAACACTTAACTTTTTGTTGTTTGATCACATTGGCGGAATCAACACGTTGCTTCACACGCTTTTCAATCGAGGCGTGGTGGTGGCCCCTGAGGCGCGAACAGTTGATTCTATTCTTGATACATGCCGCAAGTTTTCGGTTGAAGTGTTGCCGACAACCCCAACGTTTCTAAGACTTATGTTGATGAGCGGGGCCATACCCGAGCAGATACCATCATGCCTCAAGGTCATCACCTACGGCACTGAACGAATGGATCAACCTACGCTTGATCAGCTGTGCAACTTACTCCCCAACATTGACTTCAGACAAACCTTTGGTATGTCTGAGCTAGGTATTGTTCGCGTCAAATCAGAAGCGCGAAACAGCCTGTTTATGAAGATCGGAGGCGAAGGAGTGCAAACCCGTGTCGTTGATCAGGTTTTACATATCCACTCTGAAACCAGAATGCTAGGTTATTTGAACACCACATCACCCTTTGATTGTGACGGTTGGTACAACACCAAAGATATCGTTGAGGTGCGAGACGGTTATTACAAAGTGACGGGCCGGGTCGGCGATGTAATCAACGTAGGGGGTTTAAAATTTATGGCCTCTGAGGTCGAACGCGTTGCACTCGCCTATCCAAATGTGTATTTGGCTAAAGCAGTTGCCAAACAGAATCCAATTACCGGTCAACATGTTGAGTTGGTTGTGCAACCTACTTCAGAAGGTGCCATTAACAAGCAGCTGCTCTTAGACTTCTTTAAACAAAAATTACAGCCCCACATGGTGCCAAAGCGCATTCTCTTTGACAGGATCGCTGTTGGACACCGATTTAAAAAGGCCTGACCATGGAATCGCACTCAAGTGATCCGTCACCCATCAAGCTTGATTGGGTGATCTGCCGCGACAAAATAAGCTTTTTGAGTCATTTTGACAGCTGGAAACTCGGCTTAGAAACTGCTTTTAATAAAAAAATATCAGAGTCACTGCTGAAGCGTTACTTTTTTGATACCCCGTTAGGTCCACCGATCATTATTTTGGGCTTGAAAGACGAAACAGTCGTAGCGAGTTCGACCTTGGTGCCGTTGTCTCTAACTGATCCAGTCAACTTCAGTACCCAGAGCTACTTACAGTATGTCGCGGCGTTCGTACTGCCCCGTTTTTCAGAGGGTTTTCAGACCTACCGCGACATGCTGAAACTAGTACGAGCCGAGTTGGACGGTGCGCGCTATCAATTTATCCTGTCGTATCCTAATAAAAATGCAAAAAATTTGATGCTGCGTCTAGGTGGCTTCAAGCACCTTGATGCAGGATTTTTTATCCGAGGAAAAATGGATGCTCGCATCAGCGAGCGACTCAGCGCAGAGCTCGCTAAACCGTTTTTTGATGACACATTACTTGAATGGCGCCTTCACAGTCGTCTCTCACATGAGATGGGCTTGATATCCAGAGTGTTCGACGGAGAGAATAACCTGCTAGACGTCACGTCTGCAGCTTTTCGAAAAGACTTTGAAGGCGTGATGCCTTGGTGGGAATCTTGGGGCCCCCCACCATATTTACCGACCGACGAAAGTCGCTTAGATCTGTGCGTGTACGCGACAACGCACCTGCCGTCTATCAAGCGTAGCTTTCTGTTGTCGGATATTTTTTAAAGACATCCGGGTACGCTATCTGGCGACTTGAACAGGCTCTTTTTTTATTGATGGCTTAGGCGTGCGTTTAGGTGCACGCTTCGCAACCGGTTTCTTGGTTGCGCGCAGACTCTCTTCGTATCCGTCAATAATCCTCACTGCAATCACCATCGATTCGCGAATTTTCGGTGCGCCAACGTAGCCCATCAACTGTAAAAGTACTTCGACAATCTCGGTTGGAGTCCAGCCTTGCCTGAGGGCAAATACCATATGAATCGGAAGCTCAGCCATTTGACCCGTCGCGACATCTGAAACCATCACTACCAGCGCCCTGGTTTTAAGGTCAAGACCAGACCGAGCCCACAATGCTCCAAAAACAGACGTAGTTGTGACCTCGATAAAATCTTGCATCAAGGGATGGCTATAGATGCCTGAATTCGACGTTTTGAAACTCTCGTCCCCAAGCAACTTACGCCGGACGTCCATTCCTTTTGCGTATAAGTCATGATTATTCATGCAGATTTTCCTTTAAGGTTGAGCAAAATGTTAGCCGCTAAACACACACAAGTAAAAAATTACCGAGTGCAAATGGATACTCTCAAATACTCACATGGCGTGTCGTTCAAGGCGACGCGGTACCTTGATGACCTAGAATAGGATCAAATAAAATCATACCCGTCGGCAGAATGACTTGATTAAAAGCGTATCGGATCGCCTGGCTAATCTCTCTCCTGCCAAGCGCACGCTGCTTCAACGGGCGACCGCAGGCCAACACCCCGTTCTTGACGGCTTGAAACCCATCACGCCTCGTCAGCTGGGTTCTCTAGCGCCACCATTATCGTTTGCACAACAACGTCTTTGGTTTTTAGACCAATTGACCGGACCAAACGCCACGTACAACATGCCCGTCACCATCCGACTCGACGGAGCACTGGACCGAGACGCGTTAAAAAGAGTCTTCAAAGAAATCGTCGATCGTCACGAGTCACTGCGTTCAAATTTTTTAACTCACAACGGACAAGCGACGCAAATCATTCACAATACGGCGAAGATTGAGCTGCGCGAGCTTGACCTGAGTGCGCTCGCGGCGCAGGCACGCCAAGCACAAATGATGTCTTTGGCGTTTCAAGAAGCGCAGACGCCCTTTGACCTTGCGAACGACCCCTTACTGCGGATCACCCTGCTCAGGTTAACTGATACAGAACACGTCTTGCTCTTGACAATCCATCACATCGTTTCTGACGGTTGGTCAGTAGGTAACGTTCTGTTGCATGAGATCACAACACTGTATGTTGACTTTACAGAGGGGCGTTTGTCATCGCTTGATCCTTTGCCAATACAGTACGGCGACTTTGCCCTGTGGCAACGCGAGTGGCTCTCAGGTGCCCGTCTTGATACGCAGATGGCTTACTGGAAAAAACAGCTGCAAGGGGTTCCGGCTTTACTTGAGTTTGCGACTGATCATCCCAGGCCAGCACTACAAAGCTTTGCGGGCGACACGTATAACTTTTCGATCAATTCAGCGTTAGTGGGGTCACTGAAAGCCTTGAGTCAAGCGCACGGCGCGACGCTGTTTATGACTCTGATGGCTGTCTTCTCTGCGTTACTGTCCCGCTACAGCAACCAAGACGACGTGGTAGTGGGTTCGCCGATTGCGAACCGTGGGCGTCAAGAGCTTGAGCCTTTAGTTGGGTTCTTCGCAAATACTCTGGTCTTTCGAACCAGGTTCAGTGAAAGTATGACTGGCAGCGAGCTACTTGAGCAGATACGCCAAACCTGTTTGGATGCCTATCAGCATCAGGAAACGCCCTTTGAGCGCCTGGTTGAGACCCTCAGGCCAGAACGCAATGCAAGTTTTAGTCCGATTTTTCAAGCGATGTTCATCTTGCAATCGCAAAATCAAGAGCGTGACGGGCTTAGGGCTGGTGATCTCTTACTGACCAGTCTACCCATGCATGCAGGCACGTCAATGTTCGATCTGACGCTTAAGCTTGAAGAACAAAGCGGCCAACTTCAGGGCGAGTTTGAATACAGTACAGCACTCTTCGAAGCGAGTACGATTCAGCGCTTTGTACAGCACTTCGTTAAATTGTTAGAAAGTGTTGTCAAGCAGCCAGAACAGCGACTCTCGCAACTTGGGGTCATGGACGACTCTGAGCTGCAGACCATCCTAAAAGATTGGAATGCAACCGCGTGCGAACTGGATGTTGAACAAAACATTTGTACGCTTTTTGCACAACAAGTGCTTAAACAGCCAGAGCATCTCGCGCTGCAGTTTAACAATGAAGCCCTCTCTTACTCTGAGCTTGATCGGCGCGCCAATCAGTTCGCTAGATATTTTATTAGTCTGGGTATTGGGCCTGAGCAGATCGTCGCACTCGCGTTGCCTCGCTCGCTTGAGATGGTGATCGTGTTACTTGCGGTCTGCAAAAGTGGCGCCGCTTACCTACCACTTGATTCGGACTACCCGAGCGCTCGTTTGGCCTTCATGCTCGCCGACAGTCGTGCAAGTTTGCTCGTTACACAGACGCAGCCTAGTTTGGCTAGCATTCAACACTTGGTGGCCTCTAACGGTCAGCTACCGATACTGGATTTGAGTGCGAAAGACTTTCAATACGCGCTTGATCGTTTCGACTGTGCTCCGTTGACGACGGCTGAACGCCTGGGCGTGGTTACGTCGGACACCCTTGCGTATCTAATTTACACCTCAGGATCGACTGGCACCCCAAAGGGTGCGGGCAACACCCATGTAGGGCTATTCAATCGCATCGACTGGATGCAGTCTGCCTTGCAACTCACTTCGG
>Ga0136644_10001035_pt1 | contig 22159 bp, 19 predicted proteins | sample C_130820_EF_Meta_FD_94780 | JGI IMG/M metagenome (GOLD analysis project Ga0136644, IMG submission 94780) | Freshwater microbial communities from Lake Croche, Canada to study carbon cycling - C_130820_EF_MetaG (v2) (version 2) | ecosystem: Environmental > Aquatic > Freshwater > Lake | place... | reverse complement strand
GACCTGTCAAGGAGCCACGGACCGGATCACGACCGATCCGGCCTGCCCCTGGGGGGTTACGGCCGACGAGAGGAAGATCTCCCCCGCCGGATCGCCGCGGCGGGCCGGCCGGATGCGGCATGCCGGATCGGGGTGCTCGTAGTTGAGAAGCGGAAAGAGTTCCCCCCGCTTTCCGGCCAAGAGGCTCGCCACGCACTCGACGAGCCCGCTCCCGGCCCCGAGGTTGCCGAAGTGGCTCTTGGCCGCGACCGTCGGGATCCGCTCCGCCGCGTCCCCCAGCACGTCCCGCAGGGCCGCGGCCTCCTCTCGGTCGCCGACCACGGTGCCGAGCCCCTGGGCGTGGATATGGGAGAGCGATTCCGGGCCCACCCCCGCCATCTCCAGCGCCCGCCGCATGGCGAGGCCCAAAGCCCGACGCTTGAGTCCGACACCGCCGGCCAGACCGGCGCTGCGGGCGGCATGCCCGAGCACCTCCCCGTGGATCGCGGCCGACCGCGCCCGGGCGTGCTCGATTTCCTCCAGCACGATGACGGCCGCCCCCTCGCCGAGCACCATGCCCTTCCGCGTGCGGTCGAATGGGCGACTCCAACCGGCGGGATCGTCCTCCCCCATCGCCACCTGCTCGCACTGCAGGGCGTGCACCGTTTTCATGGGATGAACGCGCGTGCCCGTGGCCCCGACCACCATCACGTCCGCCGCTCCACGCTGGATGGTGACCACAGCCTCCCCGAGCGCCAGGTGGCCGCTCGCCTCCCGGAGCGTGAGCGAGTTGCTCGGCCCGCGGAAATCGTTGTAGATCGCGATGTGGCTGGCCGGCATGTTGGGCAGGTACTTGAGCAGCCACAGGGGCGTGAGTTGCGGCATCCCTTCGGAGGCCCAGCGGTCGAACTCGAACAGCCCCTCGGCCCCCCGGCACTTGGCCACGCTCGCCGTGAAGTCCTCGGGCAGCGTGAGCATGTAGTCGGAGCCGAACACGCAGCCGAACCGCTCGGGCCGCAGACCGGCGGCCGCAGCGCCCCCGGCGAGGATGCCGCACTCGTGCAGCGCCCGCTGGGCGGCGGCCACGGCCATCTGGCTCTCGCGGCACATCACCTTGAGACCTTTGCGGATCGCCTTTTTCCGCTCGCCGTCGAGCGGCCCGAAATTGTCGATGTCGCCCGTGAAGGCCCGGGCCTCGGCGGCATGGTGCAGAGGAAGGCCGCCGCAGGGGAACGACTGCAGCGGTGCCACGCCGCTGCGCCCCTCGATCAACCCCGACCAGAGATCGTCGAGCGTGAGGCCGAGCGGACAGACGACCCCCATCCCGGTGATGACGACGCGACGAACGGGAGCCACGGTCATGGATTCCTTCCTCAGGGTGCGGGAGCGTCGGCGAGCCGCGGCTCCACGACCACGACGACATCCGTCCGCTTGGCATCGGTGAACATCGCCGCGGAGCCGGCTCCATTCTGGCCGGGAACCGGCCACGGCACCAACCCGAGTCCGATCACCAGGCTGTCGGTGGCGGGCCAGCGGAACCGCTCGCCGATCCGCACGGCCGACACCTGCGGTACCTCGATCTGGAGCCGTTGCCCACCCGGATCGGACTGGTTCATCGTCACCGCGGCCATCCGTTCGATCTGATCGATGCGACACCGCACCACGGCCTCGACCGCCGTGCCGTCACGGGTGACGAGCGGATGGACGTCGATCGCCAGGGCCTCGTCGCAGGCGGCCGTCAGGGGCAGCCAGCCCGGTCCGGCGTCGGGCCGGGGCGCCACGTCCTGCACGTAGGGCCGGCGCCGGCCGCCGGAGAGCACCGCCGGCACGCCGTTGGCGGCGTAGACGACGCCCGTGGGCAGCTCCGCGGAATCCGTCCGCCCCCGGAGCATCGCCACGAGGATGGCCCCCTCCTCGCGGGAGAGGATCCACGCCTGCACGCCCGGCGTGGCGGCGGGGATCGGCCGCAGCAGGGGCCGCGCATCCTTCCGCCAGGAAGGGCTGCCGATCCCGAGCACCCGCACCGCGAACCGGTGCGGCGTGGCGGCATCGCCGACGAACCGGGCCACGATCTCCTCGACGCGGGCCTGCATCGCCGGCGTGTGGAAGCACTTGAGGGCGGCGGGGTCGGCGGACAGCGCCGCCACCACGTCGCCGTGCCACTGCGGTGAGCCCGTGTCCTGCAGCACCCAGTCGACCACGTGCCGCTGGCTGCCGGGCCCGGCCCCGCGGACGAAGCCGGCGATGTCGTACGTCCTCCAAACCTGCCCGGCGTCAGCGGGAATCTGGGCACGCAGCGGAGATGGTGCCGCCGCGACGAGCGCGGCGAGGACGCCCCCGGCCGCGACGATCACCCGCGAAACGGCCATGCCATCGGCTCCGGCGGGGGAACGGGCTGCTGCGGCCGGATGCGTCGCCGGCCGCGTCACAGCCGGGCGATGACCAGGCTGGCATTGTGGCCGCCGAAACCGAAGCTGTTCGACATCGCCACGTCGACCGTCGCCTCACGGGCGACGTTGGGCGTGTAATCCAGATCACAATCTGGATCGGGATGCTCGAGGTTGATCGTCGGCGCGATCACGCCGCGGGTGATCGTCAGGGCGCACACGACCAGTTCGATACCACCGCTGGCCCCGAGGGTGTGCCCGAGCTGGCTTTTGGTACTGGAGATCGCCAGCCGCCGGGCGTGGCCTCCGAAGACCCGCTTCACGGCGGCGGTCTCGGCCTTGTCGCCCAGCGGCGTGCTCGTGCCGTGGGCGTTGACGTAGTGGACGCGATCGGGTGCGAGCCCGGCGTCGGCGAGGGCCATCTCCATCGCCCGGGCCGCCCCGCGCCCCTCCTCGTCGGGCTGCGTGATGTGGCCGGCGTCACCGCTGGCCCCGTACCCCATCAGCTCGCCGTAGATGGCGGCACCGCGGCGACGGGCGTGCTCCAGCTCCTCGAGCACCACCACGCCCGCCCCCTCGGCGAGCACGAAGCCGTCGCGATCGACGTCGAACGGGCGGCTGGCGGCCTGCGGGGCGTCACCCCGGAAGGACAGCGCCCGCATGTTTTGGAATCCCGCCAGGCCGATCGGCGTCAGCGCCGCCTCGCTGCCCCCCGACACCATCACGTCGGCGTCGCCGTACTGAATCGCCCGGAGGGCGGTGCCGATCGAGTTGGCGGCGCTGGCGCACGCGGTCGCCACCGCGAAGTTGGGCCCCTTGATCCCGTAGATGCTCGAAACGTGGCCGCTGGCGGAGTTCACCATCAGCTTCGGGATGGTGAACGGCGACACCTTGTCGATGCCCTTGTGGAGCAGCCGCTCCTCCTGCACCTCGAACTCCCACAGCCCGCCGATGCCGGAGCCGATCGCGACGCCGCAGCGGAAGGAATCCTCTCGCGAGAAGTCCAGCCCCGATTCGGCCACCGCGTCCTTCGCCGCGGCGATCGCGAACTGGGTGAAGCGATCAAGCCGCTTGAGCTCCTTCGGCCCGCTGATGTCCTCTTTTTCGGGCTCCCAGTTCACCTGCCCGCCGAACTGCACGCGATAGCCGGCCACGTCGAACAACGTGATCGGCCCCACGCCGCTGTCCCCGCGGAGCAGGCGGGTCCAGAGTGTCTCGACGGGACGGCCCAAGGACGTGACGACACCGAGCCCCGTCACCACGACGCGACGCTTCATGCAGCGCACCGAACCAGGGATGGAGGAGGGATGATCAGGACTGGTGCTTCTCGATGAACTCGACCGCCTGGCCGACGGTCTGGATCTTCTCCGCGGCATCGTCGGGGATGTTGCAGTCGAACTCTTCCTCGAGCTCCATCACCAGCTCGACGGTGTCGAGCGAGTCGGCGCCGAGGTCGTTGATGAAGGACGTCTCGGGCGTGATCTGGTCCTTGCTCACACCCAACTGGGACGCGACGATGTCGATCACTCGTTCTTGAACTGAAGCAGCCACCTTTGGAATCCTCCTGGCACCCGGTCTCGGAACAGCCCCTCGCGTGGACCACGGCTCGCCTTCTTGACGGCCCGTGGATGACGGCCCGTCTGGATGACAGCGACCTTCGCGAGGTTCGGGGAAGATATACCCGTTGCCGCCCGGGAATGTCCAGAGCGGAGAAACCGCGTTTTTCCCCGCTGCCTTGTTCGCGCCGCTGAAACCGTGCGGCCCGTGCGCCACCGCACGAAACACCCGCCCCGCGCCGGGGGGCGGGGGAACGCCGCGGGTTTCACCACGACGCGGAGGCCGGCGCGGGATTTTCCCCGGCCAGCCGGGGCGGGCGGTCGGGCCGGCGGCGGCGAGCCGGCGCTCCCTGGCCGGCCGAGCGGCCGGGGCCGTTCAGCCGATGAGCCCGCCGTCCACGACGAGCACCTGTCCCGTGACGTAGGCCGACGACGGGGCCGCGAGGAACAGCACCGCTTCGGCGATCTCCCACGCCTCGCCGAGCCGTTTTGCGGGCACGCGTTTCTTCACCTCGTCAAGCAGCGCGGGGCCGAGGGCCGCCGTCATGTCACTGGCGATGAACCCGGGCGCGACGGCGTTGACCGTGATCTTGCGGCCGGCGAGCTCCTTCGCGACGGTGCGCGTGAGTCCCACGAGGCCCGCCTTCGAGGCCGAGTAGTTCGCCTGGCCGGGATTGCCGATGAGCCCCGAGACGCTGGCGACGTTGACGATGCGGCCGTACCGCTGCTGCATCATCGGCCGGCTCGCCGCCCGCATGAACAGGAAGGGCGCCCGGAGATTCGTGGTGAGGACGTCGTCCCATTCCTCGTCGCTCATCCGCGGCAGGAGCGTGTCCCGCGTGACGCCGGCGTTGTTGACGAGCACGTCGAGTCGCCCGAGCTTCTCGACGACCGCGTCCACCACCCTGGCGACCTCCTCCCCCCGCGACACGTCGCAGGGAAACTCCTCGGCCCGGCCGCCGGCGGAACGGATGCCCGCCGCCACGTCCGCGAGCTTGCCCACGCTCCGCGCCACGAGCGCCACGGACGCGCCGGCCGCGGCGAGCGACTCGGCGATCGCCCGGCCGAGCCCCTGCGAAGCGCCGGTGACGAGCGCCACCTGCCCCGAAAGATCGACCCGCAACCGCTTCGGCTCCGTCGCCGCTGCCTGCTTGCTTGCGTCTGTCATGCTGCCCCTCTCATGTGATGGTGCGGGCCGGCGGACGACCGTGCCCCTCGAAACCGCCGCCCCGGCGCGGACGATCCCCCGGGGCCGCCGTCATTCCGGCACCCCCGTGCAGGCGATGCTGCGGTCGATCCGCTTGAGCAGGCCGCGAAGCACGCGGCCCGGACCGACCTCGACGACGGACCGGACGCCCGTGCCCAGAAGATATTCCATCGAGGCCTGCCATTCGACCACGCCGCACACCTGCCTGGCCAACAGGCCCCGAATCTCGTCGGGATCCTGGTGGGGCCGGGCGTCGACGTTGCTGACGACGGGAATCCGCGGCGGCCGGATCGTCGTCGCCGCCAGGGCGGGCACGAGGGCGTCGGCCGCCGCCTGCATGAGCCGGGTGTGGAACGCGCCGGCGACCTCCAGCCGCACGCACTTCATCGCGCCGGCCCCGGTCGCGGCCGCCTCGAGCCGACGACAGGCGGCGGTCGTCCCCGACACGACGACGTTTCCGGGGCAGAGCACGTTGGCGACCTCGAGCACGTCGCCGCCCCGGCACTCGGCGCACAGGGCGTCGATCCGCTGGCGGTCGAGCCCGAGCACGGCCACCATGCCGCTGCCGGCGTCGCCGGCCCCGCCCGCGTCGGCACAGGCCTGCATCGCCCGGCCACGAACATCGACGAGCCGCACGGCGTCCGCGAAGTCGATGGCCCCCGCGAATACGAGCGCCGTGTACTCGCCGAGCGACAACCCGGCCGTGATCGGGCAGGCGGCCACGGTGGCGGGCTCGCGACTCTCGAGCACCGCGAGCGCCGCGAGGCTCGTGACGAGGATCGCCGGCTGGGCGACCGCGGTGGAATGGAGTCGTTCCGCCGGACCGGTGCGGCACACGGCAGCGAGGTCGTATCCGAGGATCGCCGACGCCCGGGCGAAGAGGTCGCACGCCCCGGCGTGACCATCGCACCAGGCACCGAGCATGCCGACGGACTGGGCTCCCTGGCCGGGAAACAGCAGGGCAGGGCGAGAGGGAACGGAGGGCTCATCCGCCCCGCTCTCTCGGGCCGCGCCCGCGCTTCCTGGGACCGCGGCAGCCAAGGGAGTCAGTCCTCCGTCGCGACGACGGGCCGTCCCTTGTAATGGCCGCAGTTGCCGCAGATGCGATGCGTCGGCACGGCCTTGCCGCAGGTGGCGCAGAACGTCAGTTGCTTGGGCGTGAGGAAGTCGTGGGCCCGCCGGGAGCGGGTCTTCTGGTTGGACTGCCGTCGCTTGGGAACTGCCATGGGGCCACCTGTGGGAAGTTGATCGAAGTCACGTACTCTACCCACCCGGGCAGCGCGTGGTCAATCGCCCCGGGAAAACCGATCCGCGGGGCGGCCGCCCGTCAGAACAGCCGCGTCTGGGGGCCGCCCCGGCCGTGGCTGCCGATGTGCTCCTCCCCCCGCGGCGTGAGCCGCCGGCCGCGGGGCGTGCGGACGACCAGTTCGCACCGCAGAAGATAGGGCTCCACGTCGTCCTCGAGAGTGTCAGGGGCCGAACTCATCGTGTGGGCGATCGCCTCGATGCCCACGGGTCCCCCGGCGAAGACCCGCTGGATCGTCTCCATATAGCGTCGGTCGAAGCCGTCGAGGCCGATCGTGTCGATGCCCTGCATCTCGAGCGCCGTACGGGCCACCTCCACGTCCATCCGTCCCTCCGCCCGGCTCGTCGAGTAGTCGCGGATCCAGCGGAGGCGGTTGTTGGCCAGCCGCGGGGTGCCCCGGCTGCGGCGGGCGACCTCGTCGGCGGTGGCGTCGTCCATCGGCAGCGTGAGCTTGGCGGCCGACCGGCGGACGATCTCGGCGAGGTCCTCCGGCGGGTAGAAGTCGAGGTGCTCACGCATCACGAACCGGTCGCGGAGCGGCGCCGAGATGAGCCCGGCCCGGGTCGTGGCGCCGATGAGCGTGAAGGGCCGCAGCGGCATGTTGATCGTCCGCGCCGAGACGCCGTCGCCGAGCGTGATGTCGATGCGGAAGTCCTCCATCGCGGGGTAGAGGAACTCCTCCACGGCGATCGGCAGCCGGTGAATCTCGTCGATGAACAGCACCGACCCCTCGGAGGCGTTGGTGAGGTAGGGGAGGAGATCCTTCGGCGCGGCGAGGGCGGCCCCGCTGGCGATCTGCAGGGTGGTGCCGAGTTCGCGCGGGATGCAGGTCGCGAACGTGGTCTTGCCGAGGCCCGGGGGGCCGTCGAGGAGGATGTGGCCGAGCGTGTCGCCGCGCATCCGCGACGCATCCACGGCGATCGACAGCCGCTCGAAGACGGCCCGCTGGCCGACCATCTCGCTGAACCGCTGCGGCCGCAGGGCGCGATCCTCGGCCGGCGTGTCGTCGGCGGCCTGCACGGTGGGCTGTCGGAAGGAGTCCATGCTCTGCTCCGGGCGTCGGACTACCTTAGCAAGTCGGGGAAAAACGTTCGGTGGGACTTTTTCGCGGACTGGTACGATCAAGCTTCCCGGGCCCGCGCACGGCCCGCCCCCCCTCCCGGAGCCCGCCCGCGTGAGCCTGCCGCTGTGCTACTGCACCAACGTGCATGCCTGCCGCACGGCCGCCGACGTGCCGCGCATGCTCGACACCTACGCCGTGCCGGTGCGGCGGCGGGCGGGCTTCGACATCGCGGTGGGGCTCTGGCTGCCGGCGGCGGCGGTCGACGAGGTGCTGGCCACGCCGGCGGCCCGCGCGGGGATCCGGCGGGCGCTCGAGGACCGCGGACTCACCTGCCACACGCTCAACGCGTTCCCGTACGGCGACTTCCACGGCCGGAGGGTGAAGGAGCGGGTCTATCTGCCCGATTGGTCGGATCCGCGCCGGCTCGACTCCACGCTCGCGAGCGCGACGCTCCTGGCCGAGCTCCTGCCGGCCGGCGCGGAGGGGAGCATCTCGACGCTCCCGCTCGGCTTCAAGCTGCTGCCGCGGCCCGCGGGCTTCCTCGACGCCGCCACGGCACAGTTGCTCACCGTCGCGCGGCGCCTGGCGGACCTGCGGGCCGAGACCGGCAGGGTGGTGCGACTCGCGATCGAGCCCGAGCCATTCTGCGAGCTCGAGACCACCGCCGAAACGCTCGCCTTCTTCGCCCGGCTGCGCCAGGCGGCCGACGCGGCGGGCTGCGGCCCGGCGGCGCGGGAGCATCTCGCCGTCTGCTACGACGTCTGCCACCAGGCGGTGGAGTTCGAGGATGCGGCGACCGCGATCGGCCAGCTCGTCGCCGCGGGGATCCGCATCGCCAAGGTGCATGTGAGCTGTGCCGTGCAGCTCGACGACCCCGCCGATGCCACGGCCCGCGCGGCGCTCGCCCGGCACGCCGAGCCGCGGTATCTCCATCAGACGTTCGCCCGCACGGCCGACGGCCGCATCCTGCGGGAGATCGACCTCTCGGCCGGGCTCGCGATCGCCCCTCCCGACGAGTGGGCGCGGGCGGTGTGCTGGCGGACGCATTTCCATGTGCCCGTGGACGCCGAACGGATCGGCCCGCTGGGGACGACCCGGGCCGACCTGCGGGCCGCGCTCGCGGCGGTCGTGGCGCACGGCATCGATCCGCACCTCGAGGTGGAGACGTACACCTGGCCCGTGCTCCCGGGGTCGGCCGATACGGTCGTCGATCCGGCCGCCGCGCTCGTCGAGGGCCTGGCCCGCGAATTGGTCGCCACCCGCGACCTGATGGCGGCGACGGTAGCCGGGGGTGGGATCGTGTCCCACGCGATGTGCTGACGGCGACGTGCGTGCTGACGGCGACGTGCGTGCTGACGGCGTCACCGGGGCGGATGCGTCTGCCGGTAGATCGCCTCGAGGGCGTCCTGGACGTCCTTGAACTTCTTCCGGCCCTGCCGCAGGCCGTCCACGAGCCGCCGGGCCTCGGTGTCGGAGTGGCCCAGCGACCGCAGCACCTCGAACGTCTCGGCAAGCACGTCGCCCCCCGGCCCCGCCTCCCCCGGCGTCTCCCGGGCCACGAGCAGGGCGAACTTCGGCATGCGCCGCCGCAGCTTGGCGATCATCCGCTCGGCGGTGGCGGCCCCGATGCCCGGCAGCGTGGAGAGCATCGCGGCATCCTGCTCCTCGATCGCGGTGGCGATCTCGCCGACCGGCCGCACGATGGCGCGGAGCGCCTTGCGCACCCCCACGCCGTCCACCTCGCAGATCAGCTCGAAGAACTCCCGTTCGACCTCCGCGAGGAAGCCCACCAGCCGGGGCACGAGATTGCCCCGCGTGGGATTCCCCTCGAGAAACTCGAGCGTGTGCAGCGTCACCGTCTGCCCCAGCTTCGGCACGAGGGCGCGGCGGACCAGTTCCGGCACGAGCACCTCGTGGACGGCAGGCCCCACGGCCATCTCCACGCCGCCCGCCTCGACCCGCTCGAGCTGGCCGGAAATCCGTTTGATCATGGCCGGGCGCTCCCGATGCGGTCGACGACGGTGCCCGCCTGGAGCGGGCGGAGCCGGAGGTGATAGTCGGCCAGCGCCACGGCCAGGGCGTCGGCGGCGTCGGCGGGCTCTGGCGGGGCCGCCAGCCCGAGTTCCCGCTGCACCGCCAGCTGCATCTGCGGCTTGCCGGCGTGGCCGTTGCCCGTGAGCGTGCTCTTCACGCGGTTGGGAAGATAGTGGTTCACGGCGAGGCCGGCCTGCGCCGCGGCCAGGCAGATGACGCCCCGCGCGTGGCCCATCAGGATCGCCGTCTTGGGAAACTTCGCGTGCACGAAGATCTGCTCGATCGCCATCGCCCCGGGGCCGAAGGCCTCGAGCACCTCCCGCACGCCGGCGTGGATCGTCGCCAGCCGGGTTTCCAGGGACTCGCCCCGCGACCGCACCGTGCCGGCCTCGAGAAGCCTCACGTGCCTTCCCACGCACTCGACGACACCGTAGCCGGTGACGTTGAGCCCCGGATCGAAGCCGACGACCCGGCAGCGGATCACCTCGGCGGGCACGGCGTCATGGGCGGATGGGCTGGGCATGCCCGCAGAGACTACCGCCCCGGCCGCGCCGCGGGACAGGCCGAAAACCAGCCCGCCGCCGCGATCCCGTCAGAAATACACCCCGCTGGGCTCGAACCAGCAACCTTCGGTTCCGTAGACCGATGCTCTATCCAATTGAGCTAGGGGTGCCCGAACCATAGGAGGATACACCGTTCGGCCCCCGCCACCAAGTTCGCTCCGCAGGCCGCCGTCGATTCCGGTCGGCGCGCCCGCCGGGATCCGTCAGGAATCGTCCGCGGCCGGCACGGGCCCGCGCGGCACGAGAAACCCGTCCTTGTCGACGTCGAAGGCCGCGTCGAGGACCACCGCCGCCGGCGCCGGCAGCGTGGCCCCGAACACGATCGACCGGTCGCCGTGCCCGGTGGCCGTCCCCCCGGGGGCGTCCCCGGCGGCGGCGGCGCCCGCCGGCACCGCCTCGAGCGGCGCGAGCCCGAGGCGTTGCCGCATCGCGGCGGCGGGCCAGACCACGACGCCGTTGACCACGCGGCCGACCGATTCGGGCTTGCTCGTCACCTCCTGGCCGGGCGGCATCCGCGCGGCGGGGGAGTTCATCGCCACGAGCCCCCCCGCCTCGCGCGGCGCGAAGGCGACGACCGGCTCGACGCCGAACCGCTCGCGAAACCGGGCGGCCGCCTCGCGGGCGGGGGGCAGATCGGCCAGGCTGCCGATCGGCATCACGACCGCGGTCAGGGGCGCGGCAAACCTGTCCAGCGGCGCGTCGGCCGCCGCCCGCACCTGCTCGACGCGGGCCAGCCAGATGGTGGCCCGCTCACGGTCGAGGGCCGTGAGGATCGCCGCCGCGGGCAGCGACGCCTCGAGCGACGCGGCGCGGATCGACAGCAGCCTGCCGGCATCGAGCCCGAGCGAATCGTGCAGCGGATCGCCCGCAGCCAACGAGGCCACGAGCCGGTCGCCGCGGCGGACCAGGCAGCAGCCGTCGAAGGCCTCGGCCGTGGCCGCCCGCGGGTCGAGCCGGCCCGCCACCGCCCGGGCCGCCGTCTCCGCGAGCGCCAGCCGCGCCAGATCGGGATGCGTGCCGGCGGGCAGGGCGGGGCCGAACGTGAGCGTCACCGGCCGTCGCCACAGCCGCGGCCACTTGCTGAAGAACCTTCCCTGGGAAAACGACAGCACGCTGCCCCACATGCCGTCGATCGACGCGGGCACCACCGGCGACTCGACCTTTTCGAGGAGCCACTCGAGCCCCCGCTTGAACCCGAGCAGCTGCCCGGTCCGCGAGATGCCCCCCTCGCAGAAGATGCCCACCGCGTCGCCGTCCGCCAGCCCCGACTGCATCGTCTTGAGGGCCGCACCGATCGACTTGGGCCGCGGATCGAAGAGGATGAACCGCCACTGGTCGGCGAGCATCCGGGCGAACCGGCCGCGGATGTTGGGACCGTAGACGACCATCCGGATCGGCCGCGGACTGGCCAGCGGCAGGAGAAATCCGTCGAGCCAGGAGACGTGGTTGCCCACCACCACCACCGGCCCGGTGAGCGGGATGTTTTCCAGGCCGCGGACCTGAAACCACCAGCCCACGTGCACGATCCCGGCCACGAACAGCCGCAGCGTGGCCCGCGGCGCGCACCACACGGCGACGGCCACGGCGAGGAGCGAGAGGGCGGCGAAGATCCCGAAGATCGCGCGGGCGGAAAACAGCGGCGCGGCCCCGGGGCCGAGCGGCGCCCGCAGCCCGCCGTAGCCGAGCGAGGCCAGGAACATGCCGCTGAACAACAGCAGGTTCGTCGCGGCGAGCACGCCGCCGAGCCGGTCCGCGGGGCTCTTTTCCTGCAGGTAGGTCTCGAGCGGCACGTCGAACATGCCGGCCCCGACGCCGAGCACCACGAGCCACGCAAGCGCCGGCCACGCAGTCGCGCCCCCCGCGGCGAGAAACCGGCCGCCCGTGAGGGCGAGGGCCACGAACGCCACCGTCATGATCAGGCCGCCGAGCGGCACGAAGCCGAGGTCGACCCGCGGCTCGGCGCCCGGCGGGCGGGTCGCCAGTCGGCCGGTCACCACGCTGCCGGCGCCGATCCCCGCGACGAGAGCCACGAGGAGCGGCACGACCTGCGCCTGCGTCGCGGCGCCCGCCTCGGTGGCGAACTGGTCGACGTTCGCCTGCGCCACCGCGCCGATCGCCCAGAAGAAGACGATCCCGGCCGCCGCCGCGGCGAGCTCCGGTCGGCGCCGCAGGAGCCCCAGGTCGGCCCAGGTGCGGGCCAGCGCGTTCCACGCCGGGGGCGCGTGCGGCGCCGCGGCCGGAAGCGCGGGCAGGAAGAACGACGCGCACCATCCGGCGACGGCGGTGCCGCCGAGCAGGATGGCGGTGGGCAGCCCGCGGCTCCAGGCCGTCGCGTCGGCCGCGAGGGGGGTCGCGTCGGCCACCCAGTTGCCCGCCGCGGTGCCGGCGAGCACCGCCACCAGCGACACCAGCGCGAACACCCCGTTGGCGGCCGCCAGCCGCGCCGGCGGGACGAGTTCGGGGAGCACGCCCACCACCGAGGGCGTCATCACCGCCGCCTGCGTGCCGATCGCCATCACCGCGCCGAGGAGGAGCCAAAGGCCCGCGGGCAGGCCGAACCAGCCGCCCCCTCCGGTGAGGCCGAAGGCGACCACCGCCGTCGCCCCCGCCACAACGAGCACCTCCGCCAGCTTGCAGCCGCGGATCACCGCCGTCTTCGAGCGGCGATCCGCCAGCGACCCGGCCAGCCAGGAGAAGAGCACGTAGGGAAGCGACAGGCCCACGAGCCCGATCGTGAGCACGAGCGAGACGTCGCCGGCATCGACGAGCCGCTTGCCCAGGCCGATCGCCAGCCATTTGAGCGCGTGGTCGTTGACGAGCGTCAGCGCCCGCACCACGAGCAGCGGCCGAAAACCCCCGGCCGGGGTCGCAGCGGCCCCGGTGTCCAGCGCCGGAGGTGTGAGAACGTCCACGTGTCGCCTCGGTGCAGTGCTCGAAATCCGGCCTTTATCGGCAGGGCCGCCGGTAGGCTGCGGGCGCCCCTATCGGCCCTGAAACCGGGGCGAATGCAGGCCTCGCGACGCCGCCGGGCCCGGGTTCCATGGCGGCCGCATGCCGGCGGACCGTGCGGGCGATTTGCAGCCCCCCGGCGGGGCTGCGTATTCTCATTGAAGGAGAGGGTGACGTCCACCAGCGACACCCCCGGGCGGCGGCGACCGTTCGCTTCCGCACCCATCCGGCCATCCCGGCCATCCCGGCCATCCACGGACGGAATCACAAGGACTTCGACCATGTCGTTCGCCATCCGGCTCGCGTGCCTTCCCCGCTCGTTCAGCGTTGCCAGCACCTTGGGCGGTCGTCTCTTCCGTCTGGCCGCGACGGCGACCGCATGCGTCGTGGGCGGGTTCGCCGCGTCCGACGCGGCGGCGCAGGCGATCGTGTACCAGGCACTCAGCCCGGTCGTGACCCATGCGACGCCCATGGCGGCGGGGTATCCCGGGGGCTACATGGCAAACTACTCGCCGGCCGGCAATTACGCGGCCGTGACGGCGTTTTCGCCCCCGGTGGCCACGGGCTACGTCGCGAGCTATCCCGTCGCCCAGGTCGCGAACTACGCGCCCGTGACCCACGTCGCGAATTACGCGATGGAGCCGGCGATGCCGGTGACGAGCTATTACGCTCCCGCACCGGTCGCGGCGCCCGTGATGGCCGCTCCGGCCTACGTCGCCCCGGTGACGACCTATTACGCGCCTTCCGCCGTCGCCGTCCCTGTCTATCGCCGCGGCCTCTTCGGCGGCCTGCGACCGGCTCGCAGCGCCATGTACATCCCGTACTGACCGCCGCTCGGCGGCGTACGGCGTTTCTTGACCCCCGGCCATCGCACCCTATAGTGCTGTGATTGCAGGAGTTTCGGCCGGACGCCGTGGCGCCGGTCGACATCCCGCACTGTCCACAGAAACGTGCGGATGTCGCGAACGGTCAACATCATCGGCGCCGGTCCCGGTGGTCTCGCGGCCGCCATGCTTCTGGCCCGTGCGGGGCTGCGTGTGCGGGTGCTCGAGCGGCTCGACGTGCCCGGCGGCCGCACGAGCACGATCGCCACGCCCGAGGGCTTCCGCTTCGACCTCGGACCGACGTTCTTCCTCTACCCGCGCGTGCTCGAGGAGATCTTCTCGACCTGCGGCTACGACCTCCGCGGCGAGGTGCCCATGGTGCGGCTCGATCCGCAGTATCGGCTCGTGTTCGGAGCCGGCGGCGAACTCGTCGCGACGCCCGACGTGGAGCGGATGGAGGAGGCGGTGTCGAGGCTGTCGCCCGTCGACCGCGGCGCGTTCACCCGCTTCATGCGGGCCACGCGGGAGAAGTTCAGCCGATTCGCGCCCTTTCTCGAGCAGCCGTTCGAGAGCTGGATGGATCTGGCCACGCCCGATCTGATCCGGCTGATGCCGATGCTCAAGCCTTGGAAGAGCCTCGACGCCGAACTCGGCAGCTTCTTCACGGACGAGCGGATCAGGCTGGCCTTCACGTTCCAGTCGAAGTATCTCGGCATGTCGCCATTCCGCTGTCCGAGCCTGTTTTCGATCCTGTCGTTCCTGGAATACGAGCACGGCGTCTTCCATCCGATCGGCGGCTGCGGCGCCGTCTCGGAGACGATGGCTCGGATCGCCACCGACATGGGGGTGGAGATCCGCTACGGCGAGCCGGTGGAGGCGGTCGAGTGCGAGGGGCGGCGGGTGCGGGCGGTGCGGACCGCCCGCGACACCTACGCCGCCGACGCCACGGTGATCAACGCCGATTTCGCCCGGACGATGACGCGGCTCGTGCCCGACCGGCTGCGGCGGCGGTGGAACGATCGCAAGATCGCCGCAAGCCGCTTCTCCTGCTCCACGTTCATGCTCTACCTGGGCATCGAGGGGCGGCACGACGACATCCCGCACCACACGATCTACCTGTCGGAGAACTACCGCGACAACCTCGCCGACATCGACACGCGGCACCGGCTCGGCGCCGATCCGTCGATGTATGTGCAAAACGCCTGCGTCACCGACCCGACGCTCGCCCCGCCGGGGATGAGCACGCTCTACCTGCTCATCCCGGTCACCCACGCCCATCCCAACGTCGATTGGGGCCGCGAGGCGGCGGGCTACCGCGAGGTGGCGATCGACCAACTCGACCGGCTGGGTATCCACGGCGTCCGCGATCGCATCCGCTACGAACGGATGATCACGCCGACCGACTGGCAGGACGGCTACGAGATCTACCGCGGCGCGACGTTCAACCTGTCGCACGACCTCGGACAGATGCTGCACAAGCGGCCGCACAACCGGTTCGAGGACCTCGACGGCGTGTATCTCGTCGGGGGGGGCACGCACCCGGGCAGCGGCCTGCCGGTGATCTACTCGTCGGCCCGCATCACGTCCGAACTCCTTCTCGACGATCTCGCGATCGCCCCTCATGATCGGGCCGCCGATCGCCGCGGCCGGCCGCGCGATTCCCGCCCGGAGGATCGGGGCAGGGAGGCGATGGCGGTGCCCGCGGCCGGCGGCACGGCGAGCCGCAGGAACCGGCCACTGCCGCTGGAAAACCCGAGGAAAGCCCGATGAAGACTGCGCGAGACCCGAACCGGGTGGTCGTGATCGGAGGCGGGCTCGGCGGCCTCGCCACGGCCTGCACGCTCGCCGCCCGCGGCTACGCCGTCACGCTCTGCGAGACCAACGCCTGGGTGGGCGGCAAGGCCGCCGTGCTCGCGGAGCAGGGCTTCCGCTTCGACATGGGGCCGACGATCCTCACGCTCCCGGGGGTGCTCAAGCGGATCTACGCCGAGGCCGGCCGCGACGTCGAGCACCACCTCGACCTCGTGCCGCTCGACCCGCAGTGGCGGAGCTTCTTCACCGACGGCTCGTCGCTCGACCTGTTCGCCGACGTCGAGCGGATGCGGGCCACGCTCGACGCCTACGCGCCGGGGTCGGGCAGCGGGGCGGGCTACAGCCGCTTCATGGAGCTGTCCGAGCGGTTGCACCAGATCTCGGAGGACTACTTCTTCTGGCGCAGCGTCGGCGGCATGAAGGACATGTTCGACCCGCGGCGCAGTATGTCGCTGGCCATGCTCCGCGAGGTGATGCGGATGCGGCCGGGGCACACCGTGGCGGGCACGGTGCGGTCGTTCGTGCCCGACGAGCGGGCGGCGCAGATGCTCGACCACTTCACGCAATACGTCGGCAGCGCCCCGGACGCGTCGCCGGCCGTGCTCTGTGGGATCGCCCACATGCAGTCGCAGGAGGGGGTCTGGTATCCGCGCGGCGGCACCGGGGCCGTGCCGCGGGCCCTGGCGAGCCTGGCGATCGACCTCGGTGTGGACATCCGCACCCGCACCCCGATCCGTCGCATCGTGGTGGACCGCGGCCGCGTCACCGGCGTGGAGACCGCCGCCGGCGACCTGATCCCCGCGGCCGCCGTCGTGAGCAACTCCGACAGCGTCCGCACCCACCGCGAACTGGTCGACGGCCAGCCCCGCGAACGCTTCCTGAAGCGACGGAAGTACGAGCCCGCCTGCTCCGGCGTGGTGCTCTACCTGGGGCTCGACCGGCGCTATGAGCAGTTGCTCCACCACAATTTCGTCTTCTCGCACGACCCGCACGAGGAGTTCGAGACGATCTACCGGCGGGGCGAACCCGCCCCCGACCCCACCTGCTACGTCTGCGCGCCGGCGATCACGGAGCCCGAGGTGGCCCCGCCGGGGGGCGAGGCACTCTACGTGCTCGTGCACACTCCCTACCTGCGGCCCCACCACGACTGGTCGCGGATGCTGCCGGAGTATCGCCAGCGGATCATCCGCAAGCTCGAATCCACCGCGGGCCTCGAGAACCTCGAGCGCCACATCGTCTTCGAGCGGGCGCTGACCCCCCAGGACATCAACGACCGCTACCACGTGCTCGACGGGGCGATCTACGGACTGGCCAGCCATGGCCGGTTCTTGGGCGCGTTCAAGCCCGCCAACCGCTCGCCGGACGTGGAGGGACTCTACCTCGCCGGGGGCGCGGCCCATCCCGGCCCCGGCATGCCCATGGTGCTGATGTCGGGCTGGATCGCCGCCGATTGCGTCGATCGTGACGGGCTGGTCGGCCGGGCCTCGGCTCCGGATCGCTCGCCGGCCTGCACCGTCTGACCCACCTGCCGATCGCCCGCCGCCCCACTGGCTGATCCACCGAGTCAGGCCGCGATGCCCCCGCAGGACGACCCGCGCGACCGCGACCTGCCGACGTTTTCCCGGCGGCTCCACGGCTGGTTCATGGCGTATGTGCGCCGGTACTTCCGCCGTCATTTCCACGCGCTGCGGGTGCTCGCGGACGACAACGCGGCCCCCGCACTCGACGGCGAACCGACGATCATCTACGCGAACCACCCCGGCTGGTGGGATCCGCTCGTGTTCCTGCTCGTGGCCGAGCGGCTCTACCCCGACCGGCTCAATTACGGACCGATCGACTCGCGGGCCCTGGGAAAATACCGCTTCCTCGAACGGATCGGCTTCCTCGGCATCGAGCCGGGCACCCGCCGGGGCGCGGCGCGGTTTCTCCGCCTCGCCGCCGCCGCGAGCCGCCGCCCCGACGTGATCTTCTGGATCACGTCGCAGGGCGGGTTCGCCGACCCCCGGCTGCGGCCGCTGGCGATCCGGCCCGGCGTCGCCCACGCCGTCGCGGCCGCCGGCGCCGGCATGGTGGTGCCGCTGGCGGTCGAGTACCCCTTCTGGAGCGAGCGGTCGCCGGAGGCGCTCGTGGCCTTCGGCCCGGCCATCCGCATCGCCGACCACGGCGAGCGCGGGCCGCGGGAGTGGACCGTGGCGCTCGAGGCCGCACTCGAGGCGACGCAGGATCGGCTCGCCGCGGCGGCCCTCCGGCGGGAGCCCCGTGAGTTCACCACGCTGGCATCGGGAGCGGTGGGGGTGGGTCTGGCCTATGACGGTCTGCGTCGCTTGGCCGCCTGGCGGCGGGGGGAGCGGTTCGACCCGTCCCACGGCGGAGAGCGGCAGTGATCGATCTGGGTCCGCTTTCCGCCCCGGGGCTGGCGGCCGCCGTGGCGGTCGTGCTGGCGGCGATTCCCGCGGCGTTGTCGCTGGCGAACCTGCGGGTGTTCCGGCCGGCGCCGCCGGGAGCGGGACCGGCCGCGCCGCCGCGGGTGTCGGTGCTCGTGCCGGCGCGGAATGAGGCGACGGCGATCGGGGCGTGCGTGGAGGCCGCGCTCGCGAGCCGCGACGTGGCGCTCGAGGTGGTCGTGCTCGACGACGCCTCGACCGACGACACGGCGGGCGTCGTGGAGCGGCTGGCCGCGCGTGATGGCCGCGTGCGGCTCGTGCGTGGCCGCCCGCTGCCGGAGGGCTGGTGCGGCAAGCAGCACGCCTGCGCGCAGCTGGCCGAAGCGGCCGCCTTCGAGACCTGGCTGTTTCTCGACACCGACGTGACGCTCGCGCCCGACGCGGTCGGCCGCTGCGTGGCCTTCCTCGACGCCTCGGGGGCGGCGCTCGCGAGCGGGTTTCCGCGGCAGCTGACCGGCTGCTTCCTCGACTGGCTGCTGCTGCCGCTGATCCACTTCGTGCTGCTCGGCTTTCTCCCCGTGGCGCGGAGCCGGATCGACGGCTCGCCCGGCCTCGCCGCGGGCTGCGGGCAGCTGTTCGTCACCCGGGCCACCGGCTACGCCGCGGCCGGCGGCCACGCGGCGATCCGCGGCTCGCTCCACGACGGCATCAAGCTGCCGCGGGCCTACCGCCGGGCGGGACTCACCACCGACATCTTCGACGCCTCCGACATCGCCTCCTGCCGGATGTACGCCCGGAGCATCGAGGTGTGGCGGGGGCTCTCCAAGAACGCGACCGAGGGCATGGCCGCGCCCGCCACGATCGTGCCCTTCACGATCCTGCTGGCGGGCGGCCAGATCCTCCCCTTCGTGCTCCTCGCCGCCGGATGCCTCACCGGCTTCGCCGGCTGGCCGGCCTGGGCCGCGCCCGCCGCGGGGCTGGCGGTGGCGCTGGCGTACGTTCCCCGGCTGCTCGAGGCGGCCCGATTCGGCCAGAGCATGACGAGCGTGGTCGCCCACCCGCTGGCCGTGGCGGTGCTGCTCGCGATCCAATGGGTGAGCCTCGCCCGCCGCTGCCTCGGGCTGAAGACGACCTGGCGGGGACGGTCGCTGGCCCCCCAGTGAGCCTCGCCCCGCGCGGCGACCGCCCGGCGACCACCGCTCACCGGCGATCCGCCGGCGGCAGGCAGGCGAGGCTGCGGGACCGGGTGACGCCCACCACCGCCGCCGCCACCGATTCCGCCAGCGTCGTCAGATGGCCCATCTTGCGGCCGGGCCGGGGCTGGTGCTTGCCGTAGAGCAACAGCCGGGTGCCGGTGACGGAGAGCGCCGCCGCCCAATCGGGCTCGCCGCCGCTCCAGCAGTCGCCGAGCAGGTTGGCCATGGCCGCCGGCGCGAGCTGCCGCGTGGAGCCCAGCGGCAGGCCGCAGATCGCGCGGACCTGCTGCTCGAACTGCGAGGTCTCGCAGGCGTCGATCGTGAGGTGGCCGGAATTGTGGGGGCGGGGGGCGATCTCGTTGACGAGCACGCGTCCGTCCCGGGTGACGAAGAACTCGACACAGGCCACGCCGACGACGCCCAGCCGCTCGAGCACGACGGCGGTCGTCTCGCGGGCGGCCGCGAGCACCGGCGCGGGCAGCTCCGCCGGCGCCGAGGAGACGTCGAGGATGTGGTGGCGATGGACGTTTCGCGTCGGTTCGAAGACCGCGATCGCCCCGTCGAGGCCGCGGGCGGCGACCACGGAGATCTCGCAGTCGAAGTCGACCCAGCCCTCGAGCACCAGCTCCCCGGGCCCGAGGGCGTCCCAGGCGGCGTCGATCGCGGCCGGCTCGTCGAGCCGGCGCTGCCCCTTGCCGTCGTAGCCGAAGGCCGCGGTCTTGACGACGGCGGGCAGGCCGATGGCGGCGGCGGCGGCGTGCAGCTCCTCCCGCGACCGCACCAGCCGGTGCGGCGCGCAGGGGATCGCGTGGGCGACGAGGAACGCCTTCTCGCGGCCGCGGTCCTGCGTGGTGAAGAGCACCGCGGGCGACGGCCGCACCGGCACCGAGGCGGCGAGCATCCGCGCGGCCGCCACCGGCACGTTCTCGAACTCGAACGTCACGACGGCCGAACGGGCGGCGGCGCGGGCCACGGCCGCGGCGTCGGCGAAATCGACCACGTGCAGGCGGTCGCAGTGACGGGCGGCGGGGCAGTCGGCCACGTCGGACACCGCCTCGACGGCGTAGCCCATGCGTCGGGCCGCCATCGCGAACATCGCGCCGAGCTGGCCGCCGCCGAGCACGCCGAGCGTCGCGCCCGGCCGGATCACTTCTGGCTGGGCAGGTCCGACCATGTCGCGGCTTCCGTTTCCAGCCGCTCCCCGAGGACGCGGTCGGTCTGGTTGGCGCGGAAGGCGACGAGCCTCTCGCGGAGGGCGGGGTCCTCGAGGGCGAGGATCGACACGGCCAGGAGCGCGGCGTTGGCCGCGCCGGCCGGTCCGATCGCGAGCGTTCCCACCGGCACCCCGGCGGGCATCTGCACGATCGAGAGGAGCGAATCGACGCCGCGCAGGATCGACGACTCCACCGGCACGCCGAGCACGGGCAGGTGGGTCTGTGCGGCGAGCATGCCCGGCAGGTGCGCCGCGCCGCCGGCCCCCGCCACGATCACCCGCAGGCCGCGGCCGGCCGCGGACGCCGCGTAGGACGCCAGCCGGCCCGGCGTGCGGTGCGCCGAGACGATCGCGCACTCGTGCGGCACGTCGAACTGCGCGAGCAGTTCCGCCGCCCGGTGCATCGTCGCCCAATCGGACCGGCTGCCCATCACCACGCCGACGACCGGCGGCCGCCCGTGCGTCGAGCGGCCGCGTTCGGACGGGGCGGGAGGGGAAGGGGAGGGGGCGTCGGCCACGGGAGACTCCGGCGGGTGCGGGCCTGCGGCCCTCGAACTCGAGGGGACGAAGCGAGCATCTTGCTCCGGACCCGCCGGCGTTGCAACCTGTGCAGATGGCCCGCCCGCTTCCCGACATCGTGCCGATTCCCTGGCCGCCCGGCGCCGCGTCGCCGCCGGAGGCGACCGAGGCGGCGCTCGAGCGGGCCGCGACCCTGCTCGCGGACGGCGGGCTGGTGGCGATCCCCACGGAAACGGTCTACGGCCTGGCCGCCGACGCCCTCGACGCCGACGCCGTCGACCGCATCTTCGCCGCCAAGGGTCGCCCCGCGGACAACCCCCTGATCGTCCACGTGGCCGACACCGCGATGGCGCGGGGACTGGCGGCGCGGTGGCCGGACGCGGCGGCGCGGATCGCCGCGGCGCACTGGCCGGGACCGGTGACCGTCGTGGTGCCGCGGGGGCGTCGCATCCCCGACGTCGTGACGGCGGGCGGGGGGACGGTGGCGCTGCGCTGCCCGGCCCAGCCGGTCGTGCGACGGCTGATCGCGAAGCTCGGCCGGCCGCTCGCGGCGCCGAGCGCGAATCGCTCGACACGGCTCTCGCCGACGACGGCCGGACACGTGCTCGACGCCCTCGGCAACCGGGTCGACCTGATCCTCGACGGCGGCCCCTGCCGCTGCGGCATCGAGTCGACGGTGGTCGATTGCAGCGTCGAGCCGCCACGGATCCTGCGGCCGGGTCCGCTGGCGCGAGAAACGCTCGAGGCCACGGTGGGCGGCCCGGTAACGCAGGGCCCGGTCGTGGAGGGCCCGGTGACGCAGGGCCCGGCGGCCGACGGTCGCGCACCGGAGAGCGGGGCGACACCCCCGCGGTCGCCGGGCCTCGCGCGACGGCACTACGCGCCCCAGACGCCGCTCGAGATCGCGACGGATGCCGCGGCGCGCGTGGCAGCGCTCGTGCGGGACGGCCGGAGGATCGCCTGGCTGACGGCCCGCACGACCGATCCGCAGGTGCGCGGCCTCGCCGGCTCCCGCGAGGTGATCGTCGTGCCGATGCCCGAGGATCCCGTCGCCTTCGCGGCCTGTCTCTATGCGACCCTGCACGCGGTCGACCGCCGCGGCCTCGACCGGGTGATCATCGACGCCCCGCCAGCCGAGGAACGCTGGCGGGCGATCGCCGACCGCCT